>Ga0210405_10001464_pt1 | contig 26868 bp, 26 predicted proteins | sample IncBWH11MmetaG_FD_155492 | JGI IMG/M metagenome (GOLD analysis project Ga0210405, IMG submission 155492) | Forest soil microbial communities from Barre Woods Harvard Forest LTER site, Petersham, Massachusetts, United States - Inc-BW-H-11-M | ecosystem: Environmental > Terrestrial > Soil >...
GACTCCACCGGGCTTAGAGCTGCACCAAAGCTGATCACACCGCTTTTGCGGTGCGCGTCGCTCGCGAAACATACGTGCTTTTAGCGCGCTTCCGAGACGACACAGTAAAAAAGCAAAGGGGGGAGCCGCCAGGCTCCCTCTTTTGTTTTGCGCGCTCCCGTTCCGCAAATTGGTGCTAGGCCGAGGGCTTGTGATGGTGGCGGTGACGCTTGACGTTGCTGTGCCGCCGATGGTGGCGGTCATGCGAGGATGCCTGATTGGATGACTGCGCCTGGGCGGAAGGCGCACTCTCTGGCTGAGCCGACTGCGCGCCGGACACTGGAATTACAGATAAAAAAACCGCCGGCGCAGAGGCCAGCAAGAGAAATCGAAGGATACGTTTCACGGCAACTCTCCTGAGAGGAATCCCCTGTCAGGATATTGAATCACAGGTGACGGAGAAAGTCTCCCGGAATTGCCGTGCAAAGGTGCGCCCGGAATCAATGGGGATAGCGCGAGATCCGCGCAGGAAGGTTCAACTGCAGACGCTGGAAGACACCTGGGTCAGCCCGTGAGCCCGGCGAGCGCGGGGGACTAACCGCCGAACTTCAGCCGTTCAAGCCACTGGATAGCTTCGCGCTGATTGGCGATGATCTGCGCCTGCCAGAGCAGAGCAATGGACATGAAGCTCATGGTGATAACGCAGAAAACTAGGACGAGACTGATGGTGGACTCGTGAGCAGGAAGGCGTAGGACGCTGCGAAGCCAAGCCATGGTAAGGGGCCTCCTAGTACTCGGTTCGATCAGATGGCGATTGTCGACGCGAATCCGAGCGGACAGCGCCGAAGGAGCAGCGGTTGCCCAAAGAACATAAGGCAATCGAGGGGCCAAGGTGCAGCCACAGGTGAAAACCCTTATCCCTTGGAAAGTGGATGGTTTGCAAACCGGGAGCAGTGAGCCGTTGCGTGATCCAGGCGGGTGATGTCCAATTCAACGCACATTTGTACAAATATTCTTCCCAAGGCACTTAATTTTTTACACCGATGGCCGCGAGCAAGCGCGGCCAAACGTCTGGTGCGAGAAGTGGCAGGCTCCGCGGGTGAGGAGAATGAGGCTCATCCTGGGAGGCTACTTCGGACTTGCCGTCGGTTAGCAAAATAGTGCGCTCGCAGAAGGGGAAGAGACCAGCAGCTAGGCCGGGAGTGGCGATGCCGAGAGTGTGTGCGTGGTAGCGGAGCGCCCGATCGTAGAGCTTGGCAAGCTCCCGGATGCAACGCTGGACGCTGGGGCCGATGGCGGCGGACCAGAGGACGCCGTGCCGCCGGAATTGCAGGCCAAGATTTCGCCCCGCCGCGAGGAACCTCTCGATTTCTTCATCGGCAGCGCCGGCGAAAAAAAAGATGTCGTCAAAATCGCGCTGGCGGGCAAGCTCGGCTTCCTTTTGCGGCAGGCCGGTGTTTTGGGCGAGTTCGCGAGGAGAGAGGGAGCGCAAAGTCACAATCGGCACGCCGGTATCCTGGGAGAGCGTTTGCAGGGCCTCAGCGGCGGCTGGGAGGGCTTGCGCGATAGGCAGGCAGGTGAAGCGCCCAAGGCGCACAGTGGCGGCCTTTTTGGTTGAAGAGCCATCGGATGCCGGGCGCAGGTGGAAATAGTCCTCGGGCAGAAAGACGGCGCAGCCATCTTCCGTGATGAAGGGATGGGTGTGGGCGTGTTTGCGGCGGGCTTCGTCGAATTGCAGGCGCGAGCGGCTAGTGAGCCAGACGGCGGGAATGGCTTGGTGATCGAGGCTGGCGGTGAATTCGTCGAGGCCAGGGTGGCTTTTTCCTTTGAGGGGAATGAGTTCATCAACGGCGATGTATAGGACGCTGGACGTCTGGCGCAAACAAGGCTCCAAGGTGGCGAAGCCTATTCTAGCGGAATATGGAGCGACGCTGCGCGTGGCCGACAAGAAAAAAGGCGGACAGATCGCTCTGCCCGCCTCTTGCTGTCCCCGGCCAACGCTGCCGGGTCCTGTCTCTTCTCGACGTACTTAGTTGCCCGACTTGGCGGTGTTGCTGGCGGCTGTCTGCGAGTTAGCCTTGGGGATGCTGACGTAGCCGCTGATGGTGTCCTTGCCCGCCTTGTTAATGACCACCTCTTCGGGAATGTGCGTGCCCGAGGTGTAGAAGAAAATGGGCTCGTTCAGAGCACGGTTCTTCTTTTCGAAGCGCTTGTCTTCGACGGTCATGGCGACGCTGAATTGGTTGCGCTTTTCGTTGACGCCCTTCAGTTCGACGGTTACGTTGCCCACCTTCTGCGGCTTATTCTTGCCGGTGATGGTGAATTCCACGTAGTCGCGTTCGCCGAGGCGGCGGAGCTGGTCAATTTCGTCATGGTTGCGCGCGATGAGCGTGCCCATTTCGCTGCGAGCCATCTTCAAGTCCTCGCGGGTGGCGTCCAGATCGGTCTTGACGCCCACAACCTTGGTGTCCACGACCTTGACGTCATCGCTGGTAGCCTTGGTTGCGAGTTCGGAATGAACCGACGTATCCAGAGCGGTCAGCTTCTCCGTGGTCGCATTGTTGAGTTTCGCGGCTTCCTCACGCGCTTTCTTGAGCTGGCCCTGAGTGATCTTCAGCTTGCCGGTGACCACCTTCAGGTCGCCCTGGAGGTCCGTGCTCGCCTTTTCGTCCTGAGCGAGACGGTCCTTCATGGAGGACATGTCCTGCTGAAAGCCCTGTTGCGCCGTCTTCAACTGCGTCGCAACCGCCTGTTGAGTGGAATCCAGCTTCGAAGAGGCACTCCATCCAAACGCCAGTCCCCCAATAGCGATCAGGCCCAACACAACTATCGCCGGCAGTGTCCAAGCTGGCGATTCCGTACGCGATTCAATAATTCGATCGTCCGACATAGTTAATCTTTCTCCTCGCCCCGAGTGGGGCAAAACCTGTGTAACAAACCCGTGACAAGCATTGTGCATGCACTGCACCAAAGGACAGGGTGAGCAGCCGGCCGTAAGTGGATGAAAAAAGAGCTAGTTGGGAAGGATCTGGAAACAGGATGTGGTACTAGTCCTAGCAAAGTTTACGCGAAGAGAGAGCGGACAGCGGATTTTTTGCTTGACCGGGGATCAGTCGCACTCGATTCCAAGACTCCGGAGGTCGGATTGGAGCTGTTCGGGCGACTGGAAGGTGATGGCGGTCATGCCGAGGCGTTGGGCCGCCTCCGCATAGGCGGCAACATCGTCAATATAGACGGCTTGCTCGGGCTGCACCTTGCAAGCTTGAAGGGCAGCGCGGTAGATGAGCGGGTCGGGCTTGCTGGCCCCGATGCGGTAGGAGTAGATGCGAACGGGGAAGAAGCGGAAGAAGGGGAAGCGGGCGTCCTCGTTGGACATGTGGATGGCATCGGTATTGGAGAGTAAGGCTAAGCGGTAGTTTTTGGAGAGCTTCTCCAGGAAAGATTCGGAATGGATGGGATTGGGGTCGAGGGCGCGATTCCATACTTCGGTGAACTGCTCGAAAGTGAGCGACGCGCCGAGACGTTTGGTGACATGAAGATGCCAATCGCGGGGAGAGATGCGCCCTTCCTGCCAATCGAGCCAGCGAGGATCCCTTTCGATGGCGGACCACACCTCTTGCGGCGTAAGCGAGAGGCCGGAAGCGAGGCCCTCCATGGCGCGGGAGACATCCACGCGGATCAGGACGCGGCCGATATCGAAAATGATGGCGCGGAACTTGCGGACTGTCACGGGCTATTGGCCTTCAGGACGGGGAGTGGCGCTGGAACCGCTGTTACCGGGGGCACTGATCTTACGCCGGGAGCGATAGATGCTGATGACCGCGGGAAGGACGGAAACCACGATGACAACGGCGATGACGTAATGGATGCGGGCCGCAATGTTTGGGACCGACCGGCCTAACGAGTAGCCGCCTAGGATCATTGCACCGACCCAAAATGTTCCGCCACAAATGTCGAAGGCCAGATAGCTGAGGTAGGGCATCTTTGCGGCGCCGGCGACGGGCGGGCAGAAGGTTCGAACGATGGGAACGAAGCGCGCGAGAATGACGGCGCGGCCACCGTATTTTTCATAGAAGTCGTGGGCGCGTTGCAGATGGCTTCGCCGGAAAAAGAAAGACTCTTCACGGCGGTAGAGAGCCGCGCCCGCCGAGCGGCCAATCCAGTACCCAATTTGATCGCCCACGATGGCGCAGAGCATGACGGGCAGGAGAAGCCACTTAAGGGGAATCCCGTTTGGCAAGGCGGCAAAAACGCCGGCGGTGACCAGCAGGGAATCTCCGGGAAGAAAAAATCCCACAAAAAAACCTGTTTCGATGAAGACGATGCCGCAGATGAGGGGCGCGCCGCCGGAGCGGATTAGCTCCTTGAGTCCCTCGGGGTTGTAGAGCGCGTGGAAGAAGCGAAGGATGGCGTCGAGCACTCGGAGTTGTTCCTCGCGGCGGAAGGATGATGTGAAACTCTTACGGGCACGGGCACGAGTGCGCGCGAGCGCAAGTTCGTAAAAGCACCCAGACCTATACGGTAGCAGAAAACGCCAAGATCCTCTCCACATTCATGCCAGAGAAGGAGCAGGACGGTAAAACCTGAAAGCCAGATGCAGAAACGAGTCATCGGAGCGCCTCCGTAAGCCACAGACTCTTGTCTTCCGATTCGAGCCGGATCTGGAGTTTGAGAGCCGCGTCCTGCTTTTGCACCAGCAGTTTTTCAATGCGCGGGAGAGCGCGGCGCGCGGCGGAAGCGCCCGCGGCGATGGCTTCCTCGGCGCGGTGAAAGTCGTCCCAGGCTAGAGATTGTACATCGGGCCGGAGAACGAGATCCGCATGGCGTTCCCAGACTTCCAGCTGGTGTTTTTGCGCGGCGCTCACGGCGCGGCTGACCACCTGAAAAATGTTGGTGGGGGCGCCGCGGTAGCCGTCCTGCATGCCGACGGAGACGCCGATAACGACGGTGGCACCCAGGTCACGGGCAGCGCGCGTCGGAACGGGCGCGACTAGGCCGCCGTCGGCAAGACAACGCGTTCCGATCTCGACCGGTTCGAACAATCCCGGAAAGGCGCAACTGGCGCGAATGGCGTCCACAAGATTGCCTTGCGTGAATACCACGGGTTCGCCGGAGGCGAGGTCCGTGGCCACCACTGCAAGAGGAATGCGGAGGTTCTCAAACCGGCGCGATTCGAAAACGCGCTCGATCAAATTCTCAAGACGCTGATTGCTCGCCAAGCCGAGGCGCGAGACGCGCCAACGGGCGATGTCGCGGAATCGAAGCGTGCGGCAGGTATCAATGATGCGGTCCAGCGGCGCGCCGCTGGCGTAGGCGGCGCCGAGGATGCTGCCCACGCTGCTTCCCGCAATGTGAGAGATGGGGATGTGATTCTGCTCGAGGACCTGCAAGACACCAAGATGGGCGAACCCGCGTGCAAAACCCCCGCCCAGGGCGAGGCCGATGCCTGCCCGGCTGGGCAAAGCGGCTGCACTTTCGTGCAGGTCCTTGCGAGGAGTGTGTCCGGGCCTCGTCATACCCGTAGGATGACAGGCAGAGCAACATCGTCCTATGGTGCGAGCGTTCTGAAATGACAGTACTTCTGTACTGCGATGGAAATTATGCGTGATGCAGTGCCCGAAGGCTCGACAGTACCTTCTTACTAGTCCGCTGCCCTCTCTGTACCATTGCGAGCCGCGCTGCGCTGCGCGATTCTCCTCTGCGTCAGGCTGAATCACGGAGGGGACCGACGGATGGAGAATGCCTTCAAAGCTTGGGTCGGTCATCCGGTGGTTCTGCAAGTGGCGGTGGGAGACATCAAAGTGCCGCTGCGCGGGAAACTGCTGAAAGTTGGCGGCGAAACCGTACGAATGCGGATTGGCGAGGGCTGGGACGTGGACATCTACAAGGCCATGATCCTGGCGGTTGAAGAAGACTTGATGGCGCATCTTCCGGCTTGAGGAGCTGACATGAAAGCACAAGAGCTGAAATACGTAACGCGGCGCCGCGCGGCAGTGCTGCTGGGCTTGTCGGAAATGGAATTAAGCCGCATCTCGAGCGAATCGGGATTCGGACACAAAGAAATCGCAGGCGAACAGGAAGAGACGTATTTCACTTACGAAGAGCTGCGGCAGATCTGCGTGCTGGCCGTACAGCAGGTGCACTAAACACAAACGAGTTTCCTCCGGCCCCCCTCAGCAACACCCCCACCCCGGGTCGCTCCCCCCAGCGACCCGGGGTTTTTTTTATGGCTGAAGATTTCCCGCGGGACATTAGTGTCTTTTGCATGGCCATAGAAAACGTTTGACAGGCCGAGTCCGCGCGAAGAGACTTAGCGCCGCACGGGAGGGACTCCGGTCAAATGCTACGCTCTAGAATTGGTGGATGGTGGAAGTGGACCACGCTGCTGTCACTCGTTGCCGCAATCGGGATATCCGCAAGAACCGGCGCAACCGACGGCGCCGAAATCTACGACCTGGTCATCGTTAACGGACGAGTGATGGATCCCGAATCAGGGCTGGATGCGGTGCGCAATGTGGGAATTCGCGGCGGGAGAATCGCGGTGATTTCGAGCGGTGCGCTCCAGGGGAAGCAGACCATTGATGCCAAAGGACTGGTGGTTGCGCCGGGGTTCATCGATCTGCACCAGCATGGGCAGGACGCGGAGAACTATGCCCTCAAAGCCGCGGACGGAGTTACGACCGCGCTGGAACTAGAACTCGGAGTGGCTGATATCGATCGATGGTACGGCGAGCGGGAAGGGAAGGCGCGCATCAACTTCGGCGCGAGCGCCGGGCACATCGCGGTAAGAATGGCGGTGATGCATGACCCCGGCGAGCTATTGCCGCGCGGGGACGCGGCTCACCGAATCGCCACGGCCGCCGAGCTGGAAGAGATCAGCGCGATGCTGGATAAGGGATTGAAGCGCGGCGCGCTTGCCGTCGGGCTTGGGCCCGCCTACACCGAAGCAGCAACCAATCAGGAAATCGTCGACGTGTTTCGCGTGGCAGCGAAGTACAACGCGTCATGCCACGTACACATTCGCGGCTCCGCGTCGTCTGGTGAGGGAAATTTCAGCGGGTTTGAAGAAGTGATGGCGGCCGCGGCGATCACTGGAGCTCCGCTCCACATCGTGCACATCCAAAGCACAGGCGGATCGAATGTGATTCAGGAGCTTCAGATGATCGCGGAAGCGCGGTCTCGCGGCATGGACGTAACCACGGAAAGCTATCCCTATAACAAGGGCATGACCAGCATTCAATCCGCCATGTTCGATCACCGCGAAGACGAGCCCGATAGCTACTTTGCTTCGCTCTTGTGGCCTGCGACCGGCGAGTATCTGACGAAGGAATCCTTTGTGCGCTACCGAAAAGAAGGCGGAATGGTGATCGTTCCCGGGAATTCGTTGGAAAACGTCCATGCAGCTACGGTCAGCCCGCTGACGATGATCGCAAGCGACGGTTATGTGGCGAATGGGCATGGGCATCCGCGAACCGCTGGAACCTACGCGCTGGTGCTGGGGCGCTATGTGCGGGAAGAGAAAGCGCTGGACTTGATGACCGCGCTACGCAAAATGACGCTGATGCCGGCGCAGCGGCTGGAAAAGCGCGCGCCGATGTTCAAGGACAAAGGACGAATTCGCGTGGGTGCGGACGCGGACATTACCGTGTTCGACGCAAACCGCGTCATCGACAAAGCCACGTATGAAAAGCCGTTGCAGCACTCCGAGGGGATTCAGTTTGTGCTGGTGAATGGCGTTCCGGTCGTCAAGGACGGGAAGCTCGTTGATGGGGTTTTCCCCGGCCGGCCCGCGCGAGCGCCGTTTTCGCGGTAACCACCTGCCCGATTCACGCTCCGCACTTCCTTGACGCTCCGGAGCAACCAGAAAGACCGTGATGCCGAGCGCCGGGAAGTGCTATATAGTACATCGCGCGACAGCCATGTAGAGAAAGGACGCCCTTTGACACTCGCCGCCTCGGATTGGGCCGCCATCGCCGGTTATCTGCTGATTACCTTATTTCTGGGCTTGTACTTTCGCGGGCGCTCCGGCAAAAGCACTGAAGATTATTTCGTATCGGGCCGCAACGTATCCTGGTGGCTCGCGGGAACTTCGATGGTCGCGACGACGTTCGCCGCGGACACGCCGCTGGCTGTGACCGGGCTGGTCTACGCGAACGGAGTCGCAGGGAATTGGCTGTGGTGGAGTTTTCTGCCGTCGGGAATGATGACGGTTTTTTTGTTTGCCCGGCTGTGGCGCCGTTCGGGGCTTATCACCGACGTGCAATTCGCGGAGATGCGTTACGCCGGCAAGCCGGCCGCGTTCCTCCGCGGCTTCCGCGCCGTCTACCTTGGACTTCTGATGAACTGTTTGATCCTCGGCTGGGTGACGAAGGCCATGGTGAACATCATCAGTACATCCCTGGGAGTGAGCGACGCCAAGGCGCTGGGAATCTGCGTGTTCTTCCTGATGCCGTTCACGGGCACCTACGTTTCGCTGGGAGGATTGTGGGGCGTGCTTTGGACGGACCTCTTTCAATTCGTACTCAAGATGACGATCGTGATTGGCGTGGCTTGGTACGGCGTGCATGCCGCGGGTGGCATGCAACAGATGCTCGCCACACTCGCGGCCAAGCGCGCTGCCGCGGGACCGGGCGCGAGCGACATCACCGCGCTGCTCCCCGATTTCTCCCGCGGCTTCGCGAGCGAAGCGCTCTGGACCTTGCCGGTCATTACTTTCGTTGTCCATCTGGCTGTGCAGTGGTGGGCCTTCTGGTATCCAGGCGCGGAACCGGGCGGCGGCGGATATATCGCGCAGCGGATTTTCAGTGCGAAGGACGAGCGGAACGGATTGCTATCAGTCCTGTGGTTCAACCTGGCGCACTACGCGCTGCGTCCCTGGCCGTGGATTTTGACGGCGCTTGCGGCGGTCGTTCTCTACCCGGGCCTTGCGCAGCCCGAGCGGGGCTACATGCTGGTGGCGACGCGCCAGACTCCGCACGCGGTCCTGGGAATCCTGCTTGCCGGATTTATGGCTGCCTTCATGTCCACCGTAGCGACGCAATTGAACTGGGGCAGCTCTTATCTGGTGGAAGATTTCTACCGCCGTTTTTTGAAGCGAGAGGGAAGCGAAGCCCATTACGTGAACGTTTCACGCCTGGCCACGGCATTTCTCGTGTTGGCGGCTGCCGCCGTCGCTTGGCAACTCACATCCGTCTCGGCGGGCTGGAAGATCGTCCTCGAATTGGGAGCAGGAACCGGCGGCGTCTACTTGCTGCGCTGGTACTGGTGGCGCGTGAACGCTTGGAGTGAAATCTCCGCCATGATCGCGGCGCTGGTGACGACGCTCGCGCTGCATTCCACCACCCTGTGGACGGCCATTGCCGGAAGGCCGCAACCATTCAGCGGTTCCGACCCCGTCATTTTCGCGAAGACGACACTCTGCACGACGGGAATCACCACGCTGGTGTGGATCGCCGTCACCCTTTTCACTGCGGCGGAGCCCAACGACAAGCTCATCCAGTTTTATGCCAAGGTGCGTCCGCAAATCACCGGCTGGCAACCGGTCGCCAAGTTAGCCGGCGATGTGCCTGCCACCCGTGATCTCGGCAAGAACCTCATGAACTGGCTGCTAGGCTGCGTCCTGATTTATTCGGCTCTCTTCTCGATCGGTGAGCTGTGCTTCGGCCGGTACCAGGCCGGTTTCCTGCTTGCTGTCTTGGCGATTGCGTGTGGACTTGCGATCTCCCGCCTGATGCCCAAGCCGGCGGAGTGGCAAGCCAACTGAAATGGCGGACTCGCCGCAGCCGGCTCGGTCCGGCACGCATCACGCCGTGCTTGCCGGGTTCCTTGGCTGGACGCTCGACGCATTCGATTTCTTCATCGTGGTTTTTCTCTTCGATACGCTGGCTCATCAATTTGGCGTAACCAAAAAAGAAATCGTTCTGACCACTACGGCGACGCTGGCCATGCGTCCCGTGGGCGCGCTGCTGTTCGGTCTGCTTGCCGATCGCTACGGCCGCCGCATCCCGCTGATGGCCAACGTCATCTATTTTTCGGCCATCGAGCTCTTGTGCGGGTTTTCGCCCAACTTCACGGTGTTTATCATCCTGCGCGCGCTGTTCGGAATCGGCATGGGCGGTGAATGGGGTGTGGGCGCGTCGCTCGCGATGGAAGCGGCGCCAGTGCGATGGCGCGGCATTCTCAGCGGAATCTTGCAGAGCGGCTATTCGATTGGCTATCTGCTCGCGGCGATTGCGGCCAGATTTCTCCTGCCCGCGTGGGGATGGCGCCCGATGTTTTGGATCGGAGCGCTCCCGGCGCTGCTCGCGCTGTATATCCGCACGAAAGTACCGGAATCGGAAGCCTGGAAACAGCACCGCGTCGCGAGCACCAGGCAGGTCCTGCGCATCGTTGCAGGAGAGTGGAAGCGCTTCGCGTACCTTGTCGTGCTCATGACCTTCATGATGTTTCTCTCGCACGGAACACAAGATCTTTATCCGGACTTCCTGAAAGAAGTACACAAGATTTCTGCGGCGATGGCAGCCAATATCGCAATGATTTATAACGTCGGGGCAGTGGCAGGCGCGATCATCTTTGGACATATCTCGCAGACAGCGGGACGCCGCAAAGGCATGATCGCTGCTTTGGGATTGTCGCTCTTGATGATTCCGGCGTGGGCGTTTGGTGGAGGCCTCGTGGTCATTATTGCCGCATCATTTTTGATGCAGGCGGGCGTGCAAGGAGCCTGGGGCGTTATTCCCGTGCACTTGAATGAGCTTTCCGCGGACGCGGCGCGCGGCGTGATGCCTGGTCTGGCGTATCAGCTGGGAATTCTGCTCGCCGCGCCCACAAATTACGCTCAGTATGCGCTGCGGACGCGTTTCGGCTACCAGTGGGCCCTCGCTGGCTTTGAAGTAGTCACGATTCTCACGCTCGCGGCCCTGCTTTGGCGCGGCTCCGAAGCGCATAGCCGCAGTTTCATGCGCGGGCCGCAAACGGCCGCAGACTAATCCTCAGCGTGATTTTGTTTGCTTGATTGCTGGATGTTGCCAAACATCACGCGGATGCAATTCGAGTACAAAATAATCATCTCCTGGGCGGCTGGATGCCAGCCGCAAGCCTGTGGTAGTATTTATTTATTGTGCGCCTGTAGCTCAGTTGGATAGAGCGTCTGGCTACGAACCAGAAGGTCGGGAGTTCGAGTCCCCCCAGGCGCACCACTTTCCTTCGTCCAATCTCACTCAATGCCCAGGCGGTGCTGCTTCGCAGAGACGCAACTGGCGTTGACGCCGCAAATCTCCCGGCCTATAGTGGCGCACCTTTTGTTGGAAGGAAACCGTTTGCTCGACCGCCTCTTCCATCTTCAACAAAATCAAACCACCATCCGCCGCGAACTCCTCGCCGGCCTCACCACCTTCATGACTATGGCCTACGTCGTCGTCGTCAACCCGCGCATTCTCTCCGAAGCTGGCATGCCCGTCGAAGGCGTTCTCTTCGCCACTTGCATCTCCGCCGCGATCGCCACGCTCATCATGGGCCTCTGGGCCAACTATCCCATCGCTCTCGCGCCCGGCATGTCCCTCAACGCCTACTTCACCTACTCCATCGTCCTCGGCCGCGGCGTTCCCTGGCAAACCGCCCTCGGCGTCGTCTTTCTCTCCGGCCTCCTCTTTCTTCTCCTCACCCTCACCAACGTCCGCGAACAAATCGTCAACGGTATCCCCAATTGCCTCAAGTACGGCACCGCCGCCGGCATCGGCCTCTTCATCGCCTTCATCGGCCTGCGCAACGCCAACATCATCGTCGCCAATCCCGCCACCTTCGTTGGCCTAGGCAAAATTTCCGACCCACGAGTCCTTCTTGCAGCCGGCGGCCTCATTCTCATCGCCATTCTGATGACCCGTCGAATCAGCAGCGCCATCCTAATCGGCATCGTCGCCATCACTCTCGCTGGTATTCCTCTGGGCCTAAGCCACTGGCCCGCCCATTTTTTCTCCCTGCCCCATCCCTCCGGCACGTTTCTCAAGCTGGACCTGCGCGCCGCGACAAAGCTCGGCCTCGCTGAACTCATCTTCGTCTTTTTCTTCGTGGATCTGTTCGACAACGTCGGCACGCTCGTCGGCGTCTGCGAAGAAGGCGGCTTCCTCCGCGACGGCAAACTCCCCCGCGCCAGCCGCGCCCTGCTAGCCGACGCCTTCGGCACCATGTTCGGCGCCCTCACTGGCACGTCCACCGTCACCAGCTATATTGAAAGCGCCGCCGGAGTGGCCGCCGGCGCCCGCACCGGCCTCGGCAACGTAGTCATCGCCGCGCTCTTCCTCGTCGCCATGTTCTGCGCCCCGCTCGTAGCCGCTATTCCTGCCTATGCCACTGCTCCCGCGCTAATCCTCGTCGGCGCGCTCATGTGCGGTGCCGTCGCCCGCGTCAAGTGGGACGATTTCAGCGAAGCCTTCCCCGCCTTCCTCACGCTGGTGGCCACTCCGCTCACCTTCAGCATTGCCACTGGCCTAAGCCTCGGCCTGCTCTCCTTCACCTTCGTCAAACTCGGCACCGGCCGCCGCCGCGAAATCAGCCCCCTCATCTGGGTCCTCAGCGTCCTCTTCCTCCTCCGCTACGCCTTCCTCGGCTCCGAATAAGTGCTGGAAGGAGGAACAGGTGGACACAATCATTACCGGGAACAACTGCGGGCTGCGATGCGTATAGACCCATAGCGTGCATCTCACAAAGGAGTTTTCTATGAATAGGAAGCGTTTGCTTTACGTGTTCCCGCTTGTCGTCCTGGTTCTTCTCTGCGCGCACGTCGACGCGCAATCTACCGCACAGTCCGACACCGTCTTCAAGACGATACAGTCCTTGGATTCACAACTCTTTGACGCCTACAATCACTGCGATCTGACGACGCTAGGCGCGATGATGTCGGATGACCTCGAGTTTTATCACGACCAGACAGGGCTGTCCGTCGGTAAGGCTCCTTTTATTGCGGCCATCAAGCAGAACATCTGCGGCAAGGTGGAGCGGACGATCGTGCCGGGCTCCATGGAGGTGTATCCGCTGAAAGGATATGGAGCGGTGCAGATTGGCGTACATCACTTTCACCAACAGGGACACCCGGAAGACCGCGGGGGCGACGCCAAGTTTGTGACACTGTGGCAGAACAAGGATGGCGCGTGGAAAGTGACGCGCGTGATCAGCTACAACCATGAGTCGGTAACGAAGTAGGCGCTACTCGAGATCGACAGGATCAGCGCCGCGGAGACGAATCGCACATTCGCCCGTGTTTACTTCGCCGATCCTCCCCCACTGACCGCCGCAGCATCAGCCTTCAACCCGAGCGCTTTCAAATATCCCTCATTCACGCGGCACTTTTGCAGTCGCACGCTCTCCAGCAACTCCGCGAAAACTCGGTTGATCGTCTCCTGTTCCGGCCGCGCCTTCAGCCGGTCCTCCGCGTGCCCCGTGTCGCGCGGCAGCTTCGCGAACTCCACGATCTTTTCCCAATCGGCAGGCGGAATAATGCTCACGACTGACGACGGCTTCCCCATCTTCTTGTACGGCCAGAAAGCCCATCCGATGTTATTTTTCTCCAGCGTTTTCACGAATTGCGCGATCCACTCATCGCTATTCTCACCGGACTCACCCAGCCAGATCGGCACGTCATACCGCTCGCGAAAATCAATATATTCCCGGATCACGCTTTCGTCCGGTGCCGTCCAATATTTGTGAAACGTGTAGACGGTGTTCCCATCGAAAGGTTTGCCGAACACCGAAAAATTGCTGTCCCACTGCGCCCCACCAAGAAACAGAGTATGGTGGCCATCGACCTTCCGTATCTCGCCCGTCACCTTCTTGTAGACCGGCTCCAGCAAGGGGTTCAGCGGCGCCAGCTTAGGAAAATGCGGGATCGGCTCGTTCAGCAAGTCATAGCCAAGCACCGCCGGCTCATCGCGATAGTGCGCCGCCAGCCGCCGCCAGACGGCCACCAGGTGCTCTTGTTCTTGTGGACTCCGGTACAGCCAAGGATATCCCGCGCTGTCGTCAATGTTCGCCCCCGTCTGCCCCCCCGGAGCCGAATGTAAATCCAGCATCACATAGAGGTTTTCCGCCTTGCACCACCCCATCAACCTGTCCAGCAATTTGAAACCTTCCGCGTCGTCGCTCTCAAACAAGCTGTAATGCAAAGGTACTCGAACCGCGTTGAACCCCGCTTTATGCAGCAGCGCAATGTCCTCCCGCGTGACGTAGTTCTCCCGCCACTTCTGCCAAAACGCCGCCGACCCCTCAGGCCCAAGCAGCTCCAGCACCAAAGCGCGAATTTCGCTAGGGGATTGCGGCCCGCCCTCGAACAGCCACATATATCCCTCCGGCACCATCCAATTCCCCAAATTCGTAGCCCGAACTAGCACGGGTTTACCAGCAGCATCCACGATCTGCTTGTGCTCCGTATGCACAAACTGCGCCCGCCCTTGCGCAGCCCATGCCAGCAGAACCACCGCCAACCCCAGCAGCCTGAACTTGATCATGATTCTCTCCGGCAGAAAGCCTACACCAAATTCGTCGCCGCCAGTTTGGACGCTCGTCAGATATGCCGCTTTACTCGTGAACCTTCTAAACTTTCATTTCTTCTGTGATTTGCTCGCCGCCAGCTTCTTGGCTTCCGCGAGCGCGTCGGCAGCCTTCACCATTACATCTGGCTCCACGCCCGTCTCGGCCCAATCGGCCTCTGCAAAAGGATTGATCGCTCTCGTCTCAGGGACGCCCATTCCGAAGTGATCATCAATGCGATGCCAAACCCCCGAATGTGCGCCGCCGCCTGTCGTCTCGCCTACCAGCGTCGCGCGCCTCAGCATTTTCAGGTCGTAACAGAACTGCTCTGCGCCAGAAAAAGTCCTGCCTGATGTCAGCAGATAGACCGGCTTGTCCGCTAGCTTGTTTCCGGGAACAGGCGAATGCGTCCACGACCGCCCCGTCGTATTTTCTCTAGGGTTGTACCAATACTCTGGATGGTCGAAGAGGTAGGCGGCCATCAGCGCGACCATCGCCGGCTCACCCCCGCGGTTATCCCGCAAATCATAGATAATTCCGTCCGCGTCGTTCAAAGAAGCCATCGCTGTCTCCGCCGTTTGCTGGCACACGGACACATCCGGAAAGGAATTCACCTTTAGATAGCCGATGTTGTGCGATAGGACTTCCACCTTCTCGAAGGTACAATTTTGCTGCTTCATGATTTCCCGATAACGAATGAGTTCCTCAGCCGTTTGTCCCATAGGGTTCCGCGGCAGTGGATCCTGGCTGAACACCAGCGTTAAGTGCCGGTCGGGACTCACCGCCCTCATCTGCCTGGTCAGCAGCGCGGCAAAGTCCGCACCGTCCGTTGCTGCATCGTCATCGCCGTTCTTTTCGTGCGCCAGCAAGGCGTCCGCCATCTTTTGCGCCTTGTCCCGGTCGATATAATTTTTCTTCAGAATTGCGGCCGACGCATCCACTACGCGCTGCCGCTCTTCTGCATCCAACTTGAAGGCCGCGTCCGGACGGTTCATCGCGTTGGCAGTTTCCTGTGGCTTCGCTTGCGGAACCGGCTGATGAGAGGGCTTGGCGTAGCCATCTAAGTGGCCGGACACAATTACCCCCATTCGTGCTTGAGTTCCGCCGCGTCCAAGCAAAATGGAAAATGTGCTGAGAGCCGCTAACGTGAGCACGCCTCCCAGAAGTAGAGCCCCTGGACGAGGTGACTCATCTCCCAGAACGAAGAACGAAGGCGTGTCATTCAAATGTGGTTGTGCCGAAGTGCCGGCAAGCGTGGGTTCGAGATGCAAGTATTGGTGTGGCATGGAGATCGCCAAATCGCCTAGCAAATCCAGCCACAGCCGCAGCCTCGGGAAGAATCCCTTTTCATCGCGCAGACGGTCGCGAAGCAATTGAAGCGCTTCTTCCCCGTAGGCTTCGCGAAATCGAGAAGGATACAGCCGCAACAGCCAGGCATAGACCTTCTCAGACATATTCCCCCCTCAGAATCTTCTTGGTCCGCGCGGGGCGCAGCAAGTCCGCAAGCCTCTCGGCCTCCGAGCGCGCCAGTTTGTGTCCCGCCGAACTCAATCGGTAGTAGCGGCGCCTTTCCTGGCCGAGTTTTGCATCCTCGCGTGAGTCCACCTCTTCAATAAATTTCCCCTCGAGCAGCGTCTGGATCGAACTGTAGAGCGTCCCCGGACCCAATCGCATGCGGCCGCCCGTCTGCTCCGCGACTCGCCGCATGATGCCGTAGCCATGCATGTCTTCACCAGCCAGTGCCAGCAGGATTTGGAAAGCCGTCGAAGGCAAAGGGTCGAGTTTTCGTTTGGGCATGTTTCCCCGAATTTCGTTATATCGATAATCGACTATACTCCCCCTACCCCAATTTGCAACCCCTCCCAGCCTGCAGCGTCTCTCTCGGCCTTCAAGAGCCCGAGGCCCCTGCGTGTGCCCCGCCCTCGGTTTTTGAGGGTGGGGATTTTTCTTCGCAGTTTCCCATTGACAACCCGGTCACTACTCTGGTACATTACTCCCGTAAAGAAGTGCGCCTCGCCTTCCGCGAGACTCCCCTTACGTCTCAAATCTAACTTTTCTGGAGACTTCCATGTCCACTAGCAACTCTGTTGGACCCGACCTGGTCGGGACCACACCTAAGGTTGTCCGTTCTGCGGCCACACATAAGAAGGACCGTTCCCATCTGTGTGCTTTCACCTTTGCTGATGGCCGCCGCTGCCGCACTCCACGCGCCGCCAGGAATCGCCATTTCTGCTTCTACCACGCCCAAAAAGAAGCTCGAGCCCGCGCCGCCGATACCCTCGGCAAAGACCTCGACTACTTCTTCTCCGGCAACTACCTCTCCGCCTGCGATCTCAGCACCGCCCTCGGACGCCGCCTCCCCGCCGTCATCCGCGGCGACGTAAAACCCAGAACCGCCCACACCGTCGCCTACCTGGCGCAAACTCTCATGCAGGCCATCCACCTCTCCAAGCACGAATACATCAACGCCTTCGGCACCGACGCCTGGCGCCAATCTGTTCGCAACTCCGTCAACGACAACTACAACCACCGCTTCCCGTTTACCCCGAGCGAAGCCGAGGGGCCCGACGAGCAGCCAGATCAGGCTTCCCCTGTAGTGGCCGGTCTTCAGACCGGTGCGGATCAGGTTCCACAGCCCGCATCGCCCCAGCCTCAACCCGTCGAAACGCCCGTGAACTGTCATTCGAGCGCCGTAGCTCAGGCCTTCAGGCCTGAGGAACCTGCTTCTTCCCCAAACTCGTCACTCGCCACTCACCACTCGCCACTTCCTCAATCGCCGCACCCTCCGCTACCTGCCACGGGCGCCGAATTCGTTGGCCAAATACTGGCTCGCGTTCAGACCGGTGGAAGCCAGCCTCAACAATCAGAGATCCCGACCCTGTCGGGACCCGCGCCGGCCAAACGCCCTAGCCCAGAGCCGCTCGCCAATCCCTCCCCTCCTCCAGTTCGCAACGAACAATCCTCCCCCGATCCAGCCGTTCCAACTTCCGCCAAGACCCAACCCATTCCCGCAGCCCCATCCGCTCAGCCGGTTGCGTCGGTCCCTCAGCCCGCTTGCCCTGAGCAAGGTCGAATGGACAATCCCCCACAAACGCGCCCATCCACTGCCCCAAACAGGGAAGCCCCATGGCTAGACTGGGGCCGCACCTCCGGTCCCCCCGACAGCCATCTCCTTTAGAATCAACACTTACACGCCATCCCGTAAGTGTTGATTCTAAAACACTTACACCGCAACTAACTCTTTTAGATGCAACACTTACAAAAAACAGGGGGGTGGGGGGTGGTTATGGTTAACCAGGATCCGACAAAGGATTCCTGTCCTGAGGAGTCCGCCGGAGCGCACGACGAAGGATCCCTCCCATTTGGGAGTGCGGCGGCTTGTTTGCCCTGAGCCTCGAAGGGCCGCCGCTTTTCTTTCATCCACAACGCATCAAGCCGACAGCTTCGTCAGCGCCTCTGCCAGCACCAACGCTCCCCGCGCAATGTCTTCCGGCGCGGCGTACTCATCCGGACGATGGCTGTAGCCATTCCGGCAGGGAATGAAGAGCATCCCAGTCGGAGCGATCCGTGAAACAAAAAGGGAATCGTGATACGCACGGCTGACCATTTCGAGAAACGGGAATCCATGCTCGCGGCAAGCACCCGAAAGGGCCTCCCGCAATTCAGGAGCGCAATTCGCCGGCGCATCCGCATTCAGCAACTCAGACTGAATCGAGACTTGGCGCCGCGTGGAAATGCTTTGCGAAGCACGCTCAATCGTCCGCATCACGTCATCGCGCCGCGCCAGATCCGTATCGCGGATGTCGAGCGTAATTCCAACGCGGCTCGGGATGCTGTTCACCGCGCAGGGAAAAACATCGCAAACACCGACGGTCGCGACGGTATCGATCGCGCCACTCGACCGCGCCGCATTTTCGATCGCCAGAATCAGCTCCGCGGCCGCGCACAGCGCATCTTTGCGATCCGGCATCAGCACTGCGCCCGCGTGTCCACCAGCTCCTTCGATCGAAATCCGAAGGCTCGCCGGTGCCGCGATGCTCTTTACGATTCCCAGCGAGATTCGCGCGCGCTCCAGCAGCGGCCCTTGCTCGATGTGCAATTCAACGAACGCTTTGTAATAACCGTTGGGGAGTTTCACATCTTGAAGATTTCCGCCGAATCCCGCTTTCCGGCGAACCTCTTCCACCGATTCACCGTCGCGATCCTTCAATTTCGCGGCGTCATCCGCCGAAAGCGTTCCAGAAAGCAACCGGCTCCCCAAGCAGCCAATTCCGAAGCGCGTCGGCTCTTCCGTCGCGAACACAAGAAGTTCAATCGAATGTTTCGGCTGGAAGCCGCTCCGCTGCAGCGCGCGGATCGCTTCGAGTCCGCCAAGCACTCCAACGACGCCGTCATACTTCCCGGCATTCGGAATCGCATCAATGTGCGACCCGGTTCCAACGACAGGAGCCGCGGGATCAGTGCCGGTCCATCGCGCGAAAATATTTCCGATGGTATCTTGCCGCACCGCAAGCCCGGCTTCTGCGCAGCGCGAAATCATCCAAGCGCGCGCCTTCAGATCCGCGGGCGTGAAAACAATTCGCGTGACCGCTGGCGGTTCCGCGTCCGAAATGGCGGCCAGCATTTCAATTTCCGCATTCAGCCGCTGCTGATCAATTTCCAATTTCATTTGTTCGAGGTCCGTTGTAGCGCCGGCATCTTGCTTGCCCTGAGCTTAGAAGGGCCGGCTTTCTTCACTTTTCGCCGAGAGGATGCCGGTTCCAGTTCTTGTAAATGAGATATTTGGCGGGCACTTTGCCGATGGCCCCAAACCATTGCGGGCACCACGGCCCCATCCAGATGAAATCGCCCGCCGTCACCGGATACCACGCATCGCCCAGCCGGTAGATGCCGCCGCCTTCGAGCATGATGAGCCCGTGCTCCATCACGTGCATCTCCACCATGCTGAGCGACGCGCCCGGCTGGTACACCATCGTATTCACTGCAAAATCAAATTGTGGCTCATCCGGCAACAGGCATTTGACCTGCAAATCGGAATCGCCATCGAGCGCATGCGGGGAAATTGAATCTTCGCTCGAAACGATCAAGCGCGGCGGCTCCGCTTTCTCGATTTGTTCGTAGAACTTTTCAACGATGGCAACTCGGCTTTTTTCTTTCGCGACAATTTTGTGGGAAAAGCCTTCCGGCAAATAGGCATAGCCACGCGCGCCAAGCTCCTGTCGTTTGCCCTCGGCTTCCAGCATCAGCGTTCCTTCCATCACATAGAGAAATCGCTGCGCCGGAGTATTTCCCAACTCGCCTTTCGGCTCAAACTCCACAGTGTATTCGGTGAACGCCGCACCGAGCGCCGGGCCAATGTGAACGATCGCCGAGGCATTCTTCATCCCAGGCAAAGCCGTGCGCACAAACGTATCCGGCGTCAGGAGCAAGTGATTTCGTTGATGCGAGCTGCGCGTTTGTCCAAGATTATGCACGGCACGTCCTTCCCAGAAATTCCCGCGAAGCCGCCAACTGCGCCAGCAAATGATGCCCGCACTCCAACGCCTTCGCCACGTCGTCCAGATGCACCGATTCCGCCGGATCGTGGCTAAGGCCCCCCGGCGTCCGCAAAAAAATCATCGCCGCCGGAACTTTTTCCGCCAGGATCATAGCATCATGCCCAGCACCGCTGGCCATGCGATAAGGTTCGCAACCGGCCTTTTGAATGGCGTGCGCGATCTGCTCTGTCAAAAATGGATCCATCGCCACGGCATTTTGCGAAAGCAGCGTCCGCCACTTCACGGTCACGCCGCGCCGCGCCACGATCGACTCCGCTTGCCGAATCAATTCATCCAGCGCTTCGGTACGCGTGTGATCCGAAGCATGGCGAATATCCAACGTCGCGCGCGCTTCGCCCGCAATCACATTCGTCGCGCCAGGCTTGGCTTCCACAAATCCAACCGTCGCCACGAGTCCCGGCGTTTGCTTTGCAAGATTTTCGACCGCCACGATCCACTCCGCCGCCGCGGCCAGCGCATCGCGCCGCAAATTCATCGGCGTAGTCCCCGCGTGATTCGCCTGCCCTGAAAAAGTAAATTCCAATCGGTTCTGTCCCACAATCGCTTCCACAACTCCAAGTGGCCGCCCCAAACTTTCCAGCACCGGCCCCTGCTCAATGTGAAATTCGATGTACCCCAAAACGTCGTCTCCCAGCGCCGCTCTCGACATTTCACTTGGGTTCAATCCAAAATCCTGAATCGCCCGGCGAACAGAAATTCCATTTGCATCCTTGCGCCCGAGTAATTCCTCATCCACTCGTCCGACCAGCGCTCTGCTTCCGATGAACGGGACTCCAAACCGCACGCCCTCTTCTTCCGAAAAACCGACGACTTCGATTCCAAACGGCAGCTTCTGTCCCCGCAAGGATTCCACCAGCGCGACCGCGAACACGACTCCCAAGATCCCGTCGAATGCACCGGCGTTCGGTACTGTGTCCAAATGCGAGCCAATTAAGAGCCGCGGAGCTCCGAAAGAAGTTGCGGGATAAAATCCACGCAAATTCCCGACGGCATCAACGGAAACATTCATGCCGAGAGATTTCATCCACGAAGAAAGTTCGCGGTGGCAATCCTTCATCGGCGGCGAAAGAAAAGTGCGGCGCGCGCCGCCGGCGTCCTCCGAAAACGACGCCAGCTTGCGGCACCGCGCGATCGCTTCTTCCGCAAGTTTTTCAAAATTGTTTTCTGTCAGCACTCAAATCCACTTTCGCAAAATGCGTAGAATGTGGCTAGACTCAGAATTCGCGAATCAGCTTCGCTGCAAACCATCCCGCGACAACAAGCGCCACCATAATCTCCCAGCCGTAATGGTTCCCATAAGTCGCGACAGGGAAATGACTGCTGAGCATCAGAAAGACCACCGGCACGGCGAGGAACGTATTGTGTTTCGAACGCAGCTTCGCTTGCGCACCGAGTGATCCATCGAAGGTTTCGCCCGCTGCCGCGGCGGCGATCATCTTGCGCTGCGCGGGAAGAATGCGCATCCAAACGTTCAGCGTCATGATGGTGCCGAAGATTGCTCCCACATGGATGTAGGCAGCGCGGCCGCTGAAAATGTGCGTCAATCCCCAAGCCGCGACCGCTGTCATCACTAAACCAAATGCAGCGAATGCGGCTTCGGATTTTCCGAGCGATGACCGCGCGACGAGGTCGTAGATAATCCATCCGGCAAACATGGCAGCAACACCGATTGCGATGCCCGCTTGTTTCGAAATGTCCGCGACGTCTGGGTCGATGAGCCCATCTCCCAGGTAATACACGAGGACTAGAAGAATTACGCCGGCGAGCCAGGTCATCAATGCTTCCCAGCGAAACCAGCGGACTTGTTCCGCCGCGACGCCGAGCGACTTTTGTTTTTCGACAGCGTAAAAACCTCCGCTGTGAACCATCCAAACTTTTGAAGCGGTTGCGTTCGAATCGGCTTTTTTTTCGAGTTTTGTGAATTGGCCGTCGAGCCAGGTGAAATAATAGGTTTGGCCGACCCACATGATGCCGGCGAAAACGTGAAACCATCGCACGCTGAGATTCAGCCATTCGCGAATTGCAGAACTCATCTCAGCTTCCCCGGTACGTCGTGTAACCGTTTGGGCTCAGCAGCAACGGAATATGAAAATGCGATTCACCGCTTTTGATTCGAAACAGAATCTCAACGACCGGATACAATCCTTCCACCCCGCAAGCCGCGAAATAAGTTGCCGTGTCAAAGGTCAACCGATACACGCCCTCGTTGAGCATTACGCTGGCCGGCAATAACTCCGCGCATCTTCCATCGTGATCCGTTTGTGCGGAACCAAGCGATATCCATTTGCCGGAAGTATCCTGGCGGTCCAGGCACACCGGCACGCCCGCCGCGGGGCTGCCCTTGGCGGTATCGAGAACGTGCGTGGCAATTCGGCTCATCCGGCGATCCATTTTTTCAGGCGAAGGCGCATGATTTGGCGCTGCTCCCCGGCTGCCTGCTGTAGTTCCGTGGCTTCATCATTGTGCAACCGCCGGCGCAGAATCTCCAGAATTTCGCCGGCGGATTTTCCCGTCGCGCACACAATGAAGATTCGCCCGAATTTATGCTCGTACTCGCGATTGCCCCACTTCAGCGCCATCTTTAGGGCTTCATCGGCTGTTGCAGCTTTCTGCTGTTCTTGCGCGGACCACGCCGAAGATTGTGCCGCGACAGTCTTTTCGGCGGTCGATTCGCCGATTCGCGGATGACTTCGGAACGCCTCCAGCCAATCCTCTTCGCCGAGTCCGCGCCAAATTTCATCCGAAGCGGCGAGCACAGCTGCTTCTTCGCCCAGCGGCCTTTTCGAAGCCATGCTCGCGGCCCAAGTTGCCGAACCGCAGCAGGGAAGAATCTCGCGAGCAGCTTCCTCAAGCGGCATTTTATTCCAGCGAGCGAGAATCTCGCTCACGCGTTTGTCCTTTCAGAGGCAAGCATCTCAAGAAACTCGGCGACAAGATTGCCGGCGACGGCTGCGCGGTATCGAGCGGTGGAGCGAATATCGTCGATGGGGCTAATTTCCCGCGGCACGCTCTTTTTTACTGTTGCGATCAACGATGGCTCGATGTGCTTTCCAGCGAGCAAGCGCTCCGTTTCCGCCAAGCGTAACGGAACAGGCGCAACGCTTCCCAGGGCGAGACGCACATCGCGAATCACGCCGTTGGCCATCTGGCCCAGCGCGGCGAGGCAAACCTTGGAAATAGCTTGCGCGTTTCGCGCTCCGGCTTTCCGCGCGTGCGAGAGATATCCGGAAAATCGGCGCGGCAGCGAAATATCGCGAATCAATTCGTCAGCTGCCAGCACTGTCTGCTTGTAGCCCGTGTGAAAGTTTCGATAGTCCACGCGGCGTTCGCCACGCACTGAAACGAGGGTCAGCTCCGCGCCGTAAACCAGCAGGGCGGGCAGGGAATCGGCGGCAGGAGAAGCATTCGCGATGTTGCCTCCAAGTGTTCCGCGATTCTGATTGGCGATTCCGCCGGTCCAGGACGCGGCCGTGTCCAACAGCGGAAATTCTCGCGAAACAATTTCATGGTTACGTAACGCAGTATAAGTACACGCGGCGCCGATTCTGATGCCATCCGGAAAAACTTCAATTTGCTGAAGCTCGGGAATGTTCCAGATGTTAACCAGTTTCCGGCTGGGCAGTTTTCCAGCCGAGTATAAAACCATTACGTCCGTGCCGCCGGCGATGGGCAGCCATTGCGCCGGTTCTCCGGCCATCAGCAAGAGAACCGCGTCCAGACTCCCGGGCGAAACAAGCCTGTATTCGGCGGGATCGGCTCTCATGCTGGAACCCTTCGCCGGGCGGCCTTGGCCACTGCTTCGAAAATCTGCATGTAACCGGTGCAGCGGCAAAGATTACCGGCAAGGCCCTCTCGAATGTCCGCAATCGCAGGCTCCGGTTTCTTCTCGAGCAGATGCACTGCCGCAAGAATCATTCCGGGCGTGCAGATGCCGCACTGTGCGCCGCCGCATTCCAGGAAGGCTTCCTGGAGCGGAGCCATCAAAGCATGCGCGGACATTCCTTCAATGGTAACGATGTTCGCGCCGCTTGCCTGCGCCACGGGAACGAGGCAGCTATTCACAAGCATGCCGTCCAGCAGAACGGAACACGAACCGCATTCGCCTTCGCCGCATCCTTCTTTCGTCCCCGTGAGCTTCAAGTCGTTCCGCAGCACGTCCAGCAAGCGTTCCATCGGATGGGCGAACACTTTTTGTGCGTCACCGTTGACAGTAAACGAAAGTTCGCACTTTGCGCCGGTCTCCGGCAAAGTTTTCATGCCTTCCCTCGCGTCGAAGTGAGGGTGCCTTGTTCAAGAGGCTCGGGCTGCAGCGCCTCAAAAAGATCTTCCTGCAACACGGGTATCGAACAAAAGCGAACTCCGACGGCATCTTCCACAGCGTTCACAATGGCAGGGGCAGGTCCATCCATGGGCAATTCTCCGATGCCCTTGGCGCCGTGGGCGCCGTGAACGTTGCCAAGCTCCTCAAAAAACACGCGGATCGGGGGGAGATCCACGGAAGTTGGCATAATGTAATTGGTCATCTGGTTGTTGAGCATCCGACCGTCTTGCCAGACCACTTTTTCATAGAGCGCGAAACCTATGCCTTGCGCCACGCCGCCGGTAATTTGTCCCGCAGCCAGAACGGGGTTAAGAACTTTGCCGACCTCCTGAAGCGCGACGAAATCATCCACAGTGACGCTGTAAGTCGTCAAATCCACGGTGACTTCCGCAACGTACACGGCCCACGCAAACGCCGCGTAAGCCTCGCCGCGATATTTTTCATCATCCCAGAAGACATCGCCGGGCGCTTCATACCGCGCATACGACTTCAGCGTCCCGTGGGCGGCAATGTATTGGCCACAGGCAGCGCGAAATTGCCCGGGAGTGTAATCGTCACCGAGAAGGCCGCTTTTCGCGAGTGTTTGCACGATGCCCTGGGCCGCCGATTGCACCAGTTTCCCAACAATCATCGCCGTACGCGAAGCCACCGTTGGGCCACTGTTTGGAACCATGGTGGTGTCCGGCTGCGCGATGGCGACACTTTCATACGGCAGGCCGAGTGCCTCTGCCGCGATCTGGCAGAGCACGGTGTTGGTTCCCTGGCCGAATTCCGCGCTGGAGACGAGCACTCGAACAACGCCGTCAGCGCCGGCTTCCACGCCAACCAGGGAATTCAGATAGCGTTCACCGGAGCCGGTGAATCCCGCGCCATGCAAGAAGGCGGCGATGCCGATTCCTTTTTTGCGCTTGCCAATTTTATTTTCTTGCGCGAAACGTTTTTTCTTCGCGACATACTCAGAAAGGTCCAGCGCGCGATCCAGCAAATGATTCAAGTCGATTTGTTCGCGGATGACTTGCTGGGTGGTTGTGGTTTGGCCGGGGCGCAGGAAATTGCGCCGGCGAATTTCGACCGGAGAGACGCCCACGACCTGGGCAATGCGGTCCATGTGGCGCTCCATGGCAAAGAGACTCTGCGGGGCGCCGAATCCGCGAAAGGCTCCGTGCGGAGGCGCATTGGTCGCCACTGCTTTCGTTCGAATGCGCACACTCGGCCAATAATAAGGACCACCGGCATGAATTGTTCCGCGCGAAAGAACCACTGAAGACAGTGTTGCGTAAGCTCCGCCATCGATGGTGAACTCGATTTCGCCGCCGAGGATTTTGCCATCCTTGGTTACAGCAGTGCGATGGCGCGTTCGCGAAGGATGCCGCTTCGTCGTCGCCACCATATCTTCCATGCGGTCGTAAATAATTTTCACCGGCCTGCCCGACTTGATCGCGAGCAGCGCCGCGTGCCCCGCGATCATGGATGGATACTCTTCCTTGCCGCCGAACGCGCCTCCTGTCTCCATTTGCACGACGCGCACGTTTTCTTCCTGGAGGCCGCACAGCGCCATCAGAGCTTTATGAACGTAGTAGGGGCATTGCAGCGAGCCCCAGACGGTGACGCCATTTTCCGCGTCGAAGGCCGCGATGACTCCGTTGTTTTCAATGTACAGTTGCTCCTGCGCGCCGGTGAAGTACTCACCTTCGACGATGTGCGCCGCGCTTTTCCAGACGGCATCTACGTCGCCTTTTTCCACCAGGTAGCTCTTGAAGGTGTTGTCGGCGCCCCAGATGATTGTGGATTGCCGCTCGCTTTCTTCCATGGTGTAGACGGGGGGCAGCGGCGCGTACTCGATGGAAACCGCCCCGACCGCCTTTCGCAGCTTGTGGCGGTCGGCATGGGCCAGGAGGAGAATCGGCTCTTCGGGGTGATTCACGGCTTCAGAGGCGAGACAAGGCTGGTCGTCCAGGATCAAGGCGATGCAATTTTTTCCTGGAATATCCCGGGCTGTTACTATGACAAAATCGTTCCAATCAACGCTTGGATCAAAAGAAATGTTCTTGATTTTGCCGCGCGCCACGCTGCTGCGCACGGTCGCGCCGCACAGCATGCCGGGTAAAGTCATGTCGTCGACGTAACGCGCCGCTCCGGTGACTTTGCCCCAGCCTTCCTTGCGCGGCACGGATGCCCCGATGATGTGATGGACGGTCATGAATTTCTTTGGTGGCGGTATTCTGTATTGAAATGGCGAGAGTTTCAAATCTCTATTTGAAGCGTCGCTGCGCCGGTTAGCGCCGCAATTCGCGCCCGCTGGGGTCCCCAGGAAATGTCCCATCGGCGAAGACGCAGTTTCCGCGCAGGTAAGTTGCTTTTACCACGCCCCGGAGTTTTTCGCCAAGATAGGGCGAAACGCGATGACGGCAATGAAGATGCTCCTCCGTCGCAATGAACTCAGCTTCCGGCTCAAAGACCACAAAGTCGGCGTCGAAATTCCTTGCCAGG
>Ga0210405_10001465_pt1 | contig 26834 bp, 39 predicted proteins | sample IncBWH11MmetaG_FD_155492 | JGI IMG/M metagenome (GOLD analysis project Ga0210405, IMG submission 155492) | Forest soil microbial communities from Barre Woods Harvard Forest LTER site, Petersham, Massachusetts, United States - Inc-BW-H-11-M | ecosystem: Environmental > Terrestrial > Soil >...
CCGCCACGTACCGCACATACGCGCCCAGCTTCCCATCCGTCCACAAAAAATATCCAATCGACGTCAGCAGATGCTCCACATGATTGTTCCGCTCCACCAACTCCGCCACGTCGCTCGCCGCCTTCGCCGCCGCGATATCCACCAGCGATTGCGCCGACTGCGGAAAAAACCGCACGCTCGGAACATCCTGCGAAAGCACCGCCACAAACGAAAGCCCAAATCCCTGGTAAAAATTCGTCACAAACTGGTAGCGTGGCATCTCCTCCAGCGTCCGGTCGTCGTTGAACTTCTGCTCAAACGGCAAATGCCAGTTCATGTCATTCGGGTTCCACCACGCATACTGCAATCCCTGCCAGAAAAGCCGCGCCTGCCGCACCCGCCGGATCTCATGCCGCCGGGCCGTCACACCCTCCATGCGGTACTGCCGCACCAACTCCCGCAGCGCATTCACCAGCCCCGGCCGCAACTCCTCCAACAACTCAAAATTCGCCCCAAGTTCAGCCGCGCTATAACCACGCGCCTCTCCCGCCGAATTCCCATCCGCCGGCGCGGTCATCCCTGCCATTTCTCGAGTCTCGATCATCGTATATTTACCTGTGAGTTGTTATCAGTATGGTATTTATGTTAGAGTTCGCTCGCTCGCGTTTCGGGGAGTGCTCCCAGTGGGGGTACTGGACGCGGCCGAGAACCGTGGAAGACTGTTCGCAGCCCTAGGAGTTCAAGTCTCCCACTCCCCGCACGTACCTTCCGCGGATTATCAATTGACACTAATTCTTATTGCGTTAAACTCAAATTGGTTCTCGGCGCGTCCAGTACGCGTTAGGGCGGCTCACCAGGGCCGCCCTTCTTTTTTCATCTAGATACTCTTCTGCGCCGCCTCACTCTCATTCTTCCTCTGGATCTGCTGCCACGATCTCCGCCGCATCCTTGGCAACTCTACCGGCTTCACCGGCTCCGCAAACTCCACCGGCGGAAACCCCGCCGTCCCCAGCAGCGAATTCATCAACGCCCGATTCTCCATCCGCAGCCGCACCACTTCCCCCTCCAGCATCCCCACATACCGCGTCGTAAACGCCCGTTTCAGCAGTTCAAACATAGATCCGCGCCATCCGCAGGCTTGCGCCTTTCCGAGTCTTTATCAGTTTGTTTCGTAAATGTTTAGACGGCTGCCCGGCGAACTCTCGCTACGGTGGCAAGAACTACGATGACGATAAACATCGCGATTCCGATTAAGAACAGCGCTCCACCCAAAGGAGCAATTAGCACAAGAAGAGGCGATCCCGGACTTTGAGCAGTGCCGTAATTGCCGAGATAACGGAAACTATTCAATCCAATCAGCCCAACCGTCGTAACCAACAAATGGAGAAGCGTCAAAGTGATGTTGAATTGTAAAGCAAACAATCGCGCGCCCAGGTAATACAAACCCGCATAGATCCAAAGGGCCAAACTCGAAAGAAGTAGTAGGTGAAAGTGTCCGACCACGAAATACGTCGCGTGAACGTAGATGTCTATGTTGGGCGAGCCGGGCGGGCGCCAGAATAATCCCGCAACCAGAAAAACTAGTCCGCACAAACAGAACAGTTTTGCGCCAAGCATTGGTGAGCCCATCTGATCCTCAACGCGCCCACTCTACACCCGCTCAATCGCGCCCCACAATCCCCGTCACTTCCTTCTTCTCCCAAACTTCTTCGGCCCCAACTGCCTCTTTGCCTCCGCCTCCAGCCGCTGACGGTGTATCGCTTGCGAAGTCGGATCCTCCGCCGTGATCTGCCGCGCGATCTGCACGTCCACTGGAATCCCCGGCACAAATCGCGCCGTTCCATTCCCAAATTCGGGCGGAGCCTGCCCCGCCCCGGGTCCGCCTACAGCGGATGCCCCAACACCGGCATATCGCACGCCGGGAACCAGTCCATAACGCGCCGCATCCGCCGCGTCATCGCCTTCCATCTTTCGCACATCCTCCACACGCCGGTCGTCCCGCACTAGCAGCGGCAAACATTCGATCAACCGCGGGCAATTCTCGGTAATCATCCACGCGTCCCGCTCCAGCAACTGGTACATCAATTGCCATCCGCCAATCCGGTCGTCCGTCGCCGGCACCGGCCGCGGCAGTCCGTTCTGCTCCAGGACATCGCCAAGCTGCTCGGCAATCGAAGCCTCGCTCGTCCGTTTCGCGAACGCATCCGGCGACAAATAAATCTCCCGGATTCTCTCCCGCTGCGTCCGCTCCGCAATCGCCTGCCCCAGCATCCGCGGCGACAATTCGTTCTGCACCAACTCCCGATAAGTGACAATGCGCCTACCATCGCCACCGCCGTCAAAATTGTCGTCCCGCCTGCCCTGAGCGCAGTCGAAGGGACCGGAGGCCAGCGCATTTTGCTGGCTGGAGTGGAGGGATCCGCTTTTCTCCGTCTCCCCCGCCGGCAGAAACCGCGGATCCAGCCGCCATTCCTTCTGACTGATTACTGATAACTGATTACTGATTACCGCGCCCGGCCCCGCCCCATGCCAATACACCGCGCTCGGATGCTTAAATCCCCAGTCAATCGAAATCCACCGCGGCGCCCACTCTTCCAACCGCAAACTCTCCGCTCGCGCCGTGTGCCGTCCAATCTCAAACAAATCGAAATACTGCCCCTCCAGAACGGTCCAATCCCCTTCCAGGAACGCCCTACGCAACCGGTCCGGCAGCGTCGCCAGTGTCTTCTTATAATTCAGGTCGTTCGCATAGATCGGATTGTCCTCAATCCGCGCCCGCACAAACTCGTAATCGCTTGCATCGTAAAGCTCCGGCCGCTCAAATCCTGCAGGCGCCACCCTGTCCACCCACAACGCCTTGACCCACGCATGCCCGATATTCCCCGGGTTCGTCGCCCCCGCCATGCAAGGTTGCGTCCCCGGAATCGGGCACCGATTCCGGGATGTCAGAAATTGCCATTGCTTCAAAGTGAAATGCGTCAGCTCATCGATCCCGATAAACAAAAATTCCGCGCCCTGATACTGGTAAACATCATTCTCGTTCCGGCAGTATCCAAACCTTGTCGTCGAGCCGTTTTTCCACGTCACCACATGCTTCGCTTCGTTGTAACTCCGGTACGCCGAGCGTGGCACATCCCGGCGAAACTGAGCCAGCAGCGAACTCTCCAATTCCGGGAAAGTTCGTCGCAAAAGCAACGTGTCGCAGCCGTCGTAATCCTCCGCCTTCTTAATCGCTTCCCAGAGCAGCGCCTTCGTCTTCCCAGGCCCCGCTGCTCCTCCAAACAACCGATACTTCTTCTTCGACTGATGAAACTCCTCTTGCCGCGGATACGCTTCATAATACTTCTTCCAGAGAGACTGTCTTTCCTTTCCCTCCTCTTCGTGCTGCTCATTCACCCCCGCCGCTCCAGTTCAAAACTTGTCATCCTAAGGGATGCGTCGTTTGCGTCCCGGAGGACCTCAACGTCAAGCACACCAGGGCTGGGCCGCACAAGGACACCCTCAAACTCCCCGCAGCTTCTTCCCTACAAAATACGCGGCCAATCCGCCAATCAATGCCGCTGCCGCCGGCCAGTGCCGCAAACTCAGCACCACTCCGCCCACCATCGAAGCCACTCCCGCAATCTGCGCGATTTCGCCAACAAACACCGCCTTCGCATTCGTCATTGCTTCCTCCTCGTTCCTCTACCGGGGCACATTCCAACTAATCTTCCGCGGCCGTTCCTCTTCCACCACCCGCGCATGTTTCCCATACACGATCTCAACTAACTGCTCAAACACCCGCTGCCTTACCTTCACATCCTCGTCCATCAATAAAGCAGCGCCCACTCCCACCATCTGCACTCGCGCATTGATCGCCTTTACAAACTGCACTCCACCGTCCGGCAGCGCCTCGATCGGCTGTATTTCGGCTTCGGTACATTCCAGCTTCGGAACGACCTGCTCATCTTTTTTGGGAGCGCGCTTCGTTTCATTGCCGTCGCCATCTGCCGAACCACCGGACGTTTTGCGGGCCGCGGGGGGTGCCGCGGAGGTACGCGCACTCCCGCCAGCGGGCGTTCCGCTTCCGTCGTCAGGCCCCGCAGACGGCTCCAGCGATCGCGATTTCGCCCGGCCGCCACGCTTGCGCGCTCCCTTTGCCCGTGAGTTTCCGCCGCTCACGTGCATCTCTCCGGACAGCGGATCGTTCAGTGCCCGGAAAGTTCCAATCCCGCATCGAAGCACCACCGCCATTACGCACCTCCGCCAACCTGCTTCTTGTTTCCTTTCCTCTGTGTACACCGCCTGACCTGAGCCAAGCCGAAGAGCGCTCCGAATTCTGTGATCTCTGTGTTAAAACTCTTTGATTTCTCCAAGCGATTGCTTGCCACCGTCAAATCTCCGCGGGGGCCGCCGCTTTCTTCCCCGCCGAGTCCACGGGGCCAAATCCTCGTACATCGTCACCGCCTCATCGCTCGCCTCCGCGTGGATCAGCGCCCCCAGCACCGCGCCTTCAATTGCTCGCCCGTGCCTCGCGCAAAATCTCGACCCCTCTTCCGCCTCCCGGACACACGGCACCCACGCGCTCCGGCTCCCTGCAATCGCCTGATACGCCCAACACCTCTTCATCTGTTCTTTCTTGCCAGGTGGGTGCCGAAATTCTCCCGTAGCGGCCACCTTCAGGTGGCCCCGCTCTATTGTCGGGATGTTAAAGCCCTTCTCGCTTCCCCAAAAACAAAAAAGCCCCGGCAATCCGCCGAGGCCAGCGACAGTTCTCTACGCTGCACAGTATACCACTTCTTCAAGTAATGTCAAGGGTAATCTTGCCCGCATCTCGATCTTTTTCTCCAGTACTATTCCCCCGCCCTTCCGTTCCACTTTGGGAATCGCCCCCAAACTATTACTTCATTCCCCTCAAATTTTTCATCTTTCCTTCGCTTGACATCCTCATCCCCAGGGTTCACCTTGAATCTGTTGTACCCGCCCGGGAAGGTGGCCACTGATGTCCTTCTTCTGCCATCAAGTCAGTTACACCACAGACGCCCGTAATCGCCTGCTTCACGATCCGCTCGATCGTTTTGAAGCCATCCGCACTCCCATCGAAAAACTGGGCGGCAAGCTCCTGTCCTCCTTCTTCACCCTCGGCGCCTTTGATGTCCTGGTCATTTCCGAATTCCCCGATGACGTCTCTCCCGCGGCCATCTCCGTTGCCTTCTATCAGGGAGGCGCCATCGCCAACATTCATACCATCCCGCTTCTCCCACTTGCGGAAGCTCGCGACCTCCAGTCCGCTTCTTCCTCGCCGCTTCGGCCAGCTTATGCCGCCTCTGCTCTAGCCGCCGCCTCCGGTCGCTAACTTTGGAGTGCGGCAGCTCCGCTGCCGCTTTTACGGAGTAGCCCTAACCTCCCACACGATCCGTCACCCTCGACCGCAACAATAAACGACGCTGTCGTTTTCGCCATGTAGGGCCCGCCTTCCGAGGCGGGCCGAAGACGCCACCCGAAAGGCTGGACCCAAGATCGGATACCGACTTCAAAGGAGAAAATCGAACCGAAATCGTCCTTATTCTTTCTCGCTTTTCGCTCCCCTTCTGTAAACCGGGGAGCCGCAAAGCGCCAGGTTCAGCCAGAGTGGGCGCAACGGCTAGCGCTGTGCCCTCAGATCCAATCTGGCCGGGTGCGGATCCACGTCGCTGATTCCGCCCCGATACCTTCTCTCCGCAATGAACTTGGCGCCGAGGGGCGCAGCCGCTGACGATAAGGAGAGTATCGCGCTGCGCCCCTCCTCATTTTCTAAATGTAGGGGCGGCTTTACGCCGCCTTCTTTCTTCTCCGCTCTTCCTCAGCGAACTCTGTGAACTCTGCGCCCTCTGCGTTATCCTTTGCCAATTCTGGAATCGCGCCACGCTCGGAATCATTACTTCCTTACCTCTTTACTTCGTTACTTCCATCTTCTGCTAAACTTTCCCCATGTCCTCTCCGCAAGCGGCCCCGCGCCTCGTCAACATCCGCCTTCATCCCATCAAATCCCTCGACCCTGTCTCCGTCCCCGAAGCCCGCATCAGCCCCTCAGGCGGCCTCGCCCTCGATCGCGCCTGGGCCCTCTACTCCGTCGACGGCAAATGGGTCAACGGCAAGCGCACCCCGGCCATCCACCTAATCCGCGCCGCGTACTCCCCCGACCTCCGCGAAGTCACCCTCTCCGTCCCCGGCGACCGACGCGAAATCCCCACGCGCACCTTCGCGTTCCCCGGCGCCTACGAAGACGCCGCCGAATGGTTCAGCGTCTTCTTCGAGCAGCAAATCCTGGTCCGCTGCTCCGAAAATGGTTTCCCCGACGACCCCATCGCCAACGGCCCCACAATCGTCTCCACCGCCTCGCTCGAATCCGTCTCTGATTGGTTTAGGCCAACGTCCCAAGGATTCCCCGGCATCTCTGTTGACGAAGCCCGCCAACGCTTCCGCGCCTCTCTGGAAATAAATGGCGTCCCTGCCTTCTGGGAAGATCAGCTCTTCGGCGAAGACGAGCGCAGCGTGGTCCGCTTCAAAATCGGCGAAGTAAATTTCGAAGGCAGCAATCCCTGCGCCCGCTGCCCCGTCCCGCCCCGCAATCCCCAAACCGGCGAAATCCTCGAAGGCTTCCAAAAACGCTTCAACCAGCTCCGCGAATCCACCCTGCCGCCCTGGTCTCCCCGCCCCCGCTTCGACCACTTCTACCGCCTATCCACCAACACCCGCGTAGCCCCCTCCGAAACCAACAAACTCCTCCGCGTCGGCGATCTCCTAACCCTCTAGCAAGCACAAGTACCATCTTTATGTTGTGATGTGAAATATGCAGTCTAGAGCATATGCAATTGCTTGCTCAGACGTTCCTGCCGGATATTGATAAAGCTCGAAAGCGGTGGAGAAGACCCCGGGGAAGCTATCAGCTGTTCTCTTTACACAAGATAGAAAGCAGCTCAAGTTGAGGGCCTAAAAGCGGGAACGGCCCATCAATCGGATGGGCCGTTCGTCGATCCAGAGATGCTATCTCTGGGGCTGTTTAAATCCAATAGAAGCATACAAAATACCGTTGGCGATGTCAATGCTTCTTCAATTAAAGTAACTATATATGAAACAACGCCGGGCAATATTCTACATAGATGGGTACAATCTGTTTTACGGGCTTAAAGAACAGGGCTGGCGAAAATACTACTGGCTAGATCTTTCGACTTTTGCACAACAAATTCTCAAACCGGAACAAAAATTAGTTGCAGTTAAGTATTTTACTTCACGAATTGCAAGCGACCCTCACGAGCGAATAAGACAGGGAACCTACATTGAGGCGCTTGAGACGCTCCCGAATATTACGTTCCAATATGGAAAGTTTATGACGGACACAATGGTGTGCACTAATCAAGCTTGTAAGAGAAACTTACAAATCCACAACGAGAAGCAGACGGACGTAAATATCGCTGTTTCATTACTTGGAGACGCACAAGACGGCCATTTCGATGATGCGTACTTAGTGACAGCAGACAGCGACCAGGTAGGAACTGTTTCCTATGTTAGAGAACATTACCCGGATTTGCGCGTAATCATAGCCTTCCCACCCAAGCGCGTATCCAACGAGCTGAGGACGGTGGCCTCTGGGGTTTTCCACCTTAGAGAGAGTCATTTTTCCGGATGTCAATTTCCCGAGGAGCTGCTATCCAAGAAAGGTTTCAAACTCACGCGTCCAATCAGTTGGCAATAATTCCAAACCTAAGCTGTAGTCGTCAACGCACCACTGCTCGGAAAGGCCAAGGGGGCAGCAGATTTAACCGTTAGAGAAGAGATCTCATTGGCCATTAAGAAAATGGCGCTCACACAAACACCAAACAGTACTTGCGCTTCGTCCGCCGACAAGTTTTCTTCAGGATGTAAAATCGGATTACGATAGTTCTCCCTTATGTGTTCTAGGTTCTGTGTGATCTTCTTACTTGCTCCATGATCATTTAGTTTCTTGATGTAGCTCCCCCAATTACGAAATTTTGCCTTTGGTTCTATGCCGGTGAGTGTCTTGTAGTAGCGCCGGATCACACTCTCCGTTGCGCGCAAAAGGTGAAATCCGACCGCGGTGTTATTGTCAAAAAGCAAGCATTTACCCGCTTGATCGAAATCAGCGATAACCTCAGGCATATCTCTTATAACTGATGCTGGCAGCTCTAAGTGTGCATTTTGCAACAACATAGATGTCTTATGAGTTCCCTTGGGCGAAATCCAATATGTGTCCGAATTTGACAATTCCGCAGAAAGAATCGTCTCGAACTTATCTGCCGCAGTTTTGATGGCATAGCGCTGTGACCACTCCAAGGGTGGCTCTGGCGAGGGCACGTTCTGAAACTTTTGGGCAGCTTCACTGAAATCGCGTGGAACAACAGAGTCGATGGCTGAATAGAGTTCGTTGGCAGTCGCATAACACACTTCTAACGCTCGTTGTTGGAACAGCGTCGCGAGCGCAGCCCGCGCGTTATACCAGTCCAACCAAATCTGGCTATACTTAGTTTGTTCGGTGACCGCGGTCAGCGGGTGAACTGCGATTGCAAGCTCGTACAGCTGGAACTCGTTTACTTTTTGCACAGCTACTCCTGCAAGGCAGCTTCTTAAGCTATGTTGTCTAAGGCGTTTACGTAAAGTATAAGGGACGCACACGGTAAAGTTCAATCCAAGCTTCAGACCGAAGACTTGGCCGGAGGTGCGAGAATGCTCCCGGCGATTTAATGAATTCGCAATCAACTCTTGAGCATTCGTCATTTCAATCCTCCCCACCAAAATACTTCCGCGGCGGAAACATCCCCCTCCGCAAAATCTCCGCCCCGCATCGCCTCCGGATCTCCTCCGACCAGTTCACCCACCCCCGCTCGCTCAATCCCAAAAAATGCCGCGCCCTCTCATACGGCGCCAGTCCCAAATAATACAAACGAAACAGCACCATCCTCGACGCCCAGTCCGGTCCCTCCAGCGCCGCCTGCCCCGCCAACGCAAAATCCGCCACCCAATCTTTCATCTTCGGCCGCACATCCGGCCGCCACGCGTACTTTGTCTCCATCTCCATGTTCAGTGCGCCAATCCCCCGCTTTGACTCCATCACCTCCCGCGCCCCCCGATACACTTCCCAGCAAACATCAAACACCATCTCCGGCTTAACACTCATCTCCCCCTCCGCGCATTTCTCCTTTACTTCCTTTACTTCCTTTACTTCATTTACCTCCTTTACTTCCTTCCTCTCCTCCTTCCGCCAATCTGTATTCCCACACCACCTCCTCCGTCACCCACTCCCTCCGCCGCTTTTCCACCGCCCACCCGCCGTACTCCGCCTTCCGCAAATGCCGCAACTGCGCCGATATGCTCGCCGGCGGAAACTTCGTCTTCGACGCCAACTCCGCCAGCGTCAACCACTGCTCATACCCGGCCGCCAGCCGCAACACCATCAGCAGCGTCTCTCGCTGCGTCCTCCCTGGGCGAAACATCCCCTCGCTCCCTGCCACAGGCGGCGAAGCCACCGGCTCACTCATCTGGTCCTGGCTCATCTCCCGCCTCCCGCTGGACATCCACTTCCTCCCCTTCGAAGTCCTCCTCCCAGGCGCTCCGATCCGGGTCCTCGTAATCCCCCGCGCAGCCGCTGCAAGCCCGCGCAGACTTTTCCTCACTTTGCACAGTTTTCCACAGTCCCGTTACTTGATACTTACTATTCAGTATCATATTCGTAGTGATACGGTGCCGTGCATCTCGCGCTACCCGCGTCCACTGGAGGGCCCCGTGAACATTTGCCGCACTCAGCCGCCTTGGGAATTCCTTTTTTCCGCTTCCAGCAACACTCTTCACAGCTACGAACTCTCTCGCCTCGGTCACGCGGCCAATCTCCGCAAGGAAATTAATTCGCTTGTCGACCAGTTGCTCGACGAGAATGCCAACGCCATGGTCGCTCGAGTTCTCCTCGAGATGCGCGAACGCAACTTGCGCACCGCGGATATCCAGGCCGCTCCGGATGATGCCGCTCCCAAACCTGTGTCCTCCAACGGCCATGGTGTGTCCGATAATCTTTTGGCGGATAGACTCGTTCGCCCAGACCTTTCGCGCCACCGCGACTGAGCTTTCGCCGGCCTTTCGCGATGAAACTCGATCAGTTTTCCTGATTTTGTCCAGCGTGCCCCGCCCCCCGCCTGGACGGAAAGGTGTGCTCCCAACTACCCTCTCTATGCGTCCACCATCTCCCTTCACCAACGGCCTCGCCGCCGCCTCGCAACCCTGCGGTCCAACGCCCCTCTGTTCCAAGCCCGCGCCAGCATTCGTCACAACTCACCTCGCCGAGTTCTGTCGAGGAATCACTGTATTTTCTATAGGACTCTGCCTCCCGACTCGCCCGCGGCACAGCGATTCCTCCTTGCCCTCAGCAAACTCGCATCGCCTGCATTCTTGGGTTTGTTTCCTCTGTGCACTCCGTGTTCTTCCTCTGCGATCTCCGTGTTAAACCTTTCCTTCTTCCCCAAAAACAAAAAGCGCCCCGATCTCTCGGAGCGCTTTTCCATTTTTCAATTTCTATTTTCTAATTTCTAAACCTTCTGTATCACCGGCATCTCCCCCTTGGTGTTCTCCAGCATCTGCTCTTTCCTATAGATCAGCGAATTGATGTCGTATGTCGCCAGCTCAAACCCATGCCCATGCGTGATCGCATCCGTTGGGCAAGCCTCCACGCAATACCCGCAAAAGATACAACGCGAATAATCGATGTTGTATACCTTTGCGTATCGCTCGCCCGCCGAAATCCGGTTCGTATCCGTATTCTCCGCCGCCTCAATGTAAATGCAGTTCGCCGGGCAAGCCGCCGCGCACAAAAAGCATCCCACGCACTTTTCCAGCCCGCCCTCGTCCCGGTGCAGGACGTGAATCCCGCGGTATCTCGGCTGGAAATGCACTGGCTCGTGAGGATAATTCTCCGTCACGGTCTTCCGGAACATATTCTTCCAGGTGACCGCGAACCCCTTCACCAGCGCAACGGTAGTCTCCGCCACTTCCCCAATCAGGTTTGCCATAATCCCTTGTAGTGGCCGATCTTCAGATCGGCAACTCGAACACGACCAGAATTCTTCCCCGCAAGTCTACCAAACACTTCCCAGCACCCGCAAACCACCTCTTCTCTCTGCTCTCTGTGGTAAAAAGTTCCGCCAACAATCCTCCAGCCCCTCACTATTTTCATTTTCTATTTTCACTTCATGGCTTCCACGATCTGCTTCCCATGAAATCTTCCATTTTCAATGAAGATCTCTCCCGTATGGCGCCCCGCCACCACCACGCCCGCCAGGTAAATCCCCGCCACATTGCTTTCCAGCGTATTCGGATCCAACGACGGTCTCCGGCTCTCCGGATCCAGCCGAACTCCCAGCGCCTCGATAAAGTCATAGTCCGGGTGGTATCCCGTCAACGCAAACACCTGCTTTGCCGCCAGCTCCCGCACGCCCCCATCGTTCTCCACCACAATTCCCTCGCGCACGATCTCCTTCACCCGTGTGCTGAACAGCGCTTGAATCTGCCCAGCCTTGATCCGGTTCTCAATATCCGGCCGCACCCAATACTTCAGCGACTGTCCCAGATCCTTCGACCGCACCAGCAGCGTTACCCGCGCCCCGTTCCGATACAAATCCAGCGCCGACTCCACCGCCGAATTCTTCCCGCCAATCACCACCACATCCTGATTCCAGAACGGGTGCGGCTCCGTGTAATAGTGATTCACATGGGGCAGATTTTCGCCCGGCACGCCCATCTCATTCGGCAAATCGTAATATCCCGTCGCCACAACAATCTTCTTCGCGTGATACTTCTCCTCCCGCCCGCTCTCCGTCTCCGTCACCAACGTGAACGCGCCGTCGTGCCCATCCACCCGCAGCACTTTCTCAAACAGCCGCAGGTCCAACCCGTAATGCTCCGCGCCCTTCCGGTAATACTTCAGCGCCTCAATCCGCGTCGGCTTGTCCCCGCCGGTCACCATCGGCAGCCCGCCAATCTCCAGCAATTCCGGCGTCGTGAAAAACACCATGTTCACCGGATAGTTGTAAATCGAGTTGCACAGGCACCCCTTGTCAATCACCAGCGCTCGCATCCCCGCCCGCTTCGCCTCCATAGCGCAAGCCAATCCCGTCGGCCCCGCCCCAATACAAACAATGTCATAAGTAGTCATAATCCTTCGATTCGCTTCATCCGCCCACGGTTACGATTACTTCCGCCCCTGTGGCACAGGCACTCCTGCCTGTCCTCTTCGTTCTCCGTGCCCTCTGTGCGCTTCCTCCGTGCCCTCTGTGTTAAAAATCTTCTCTTTCGGTCGAACTCTCAACTTTTAACAAAGAACTGCTCTCCCCCACACCCAAAATCCTCACCAACTCCACCCGAAACTCTTCCAACTGCCTCAGCATCTCTCCGGTCGCCGCCACTTCCTTCTGCTTCCAAACAAACACATCCCCCGAACTCTTCTTCAACCGCACGCTCAAATTCCCATCCACCAAAAACGTCACCGGCGCCAGCAATTTCAACCCACCATTCTCCACCGGCCCCAACACCGCCACGCACTCGCCCTTCCGCAGTATCAACGCACTCTCATATGGCGGTATCGCAATCGGCCGAAACCCCGCCCCAAACAACCGCTCCACCACCCGCATCTGTCCCTCAGTAAGTTCCATCTCACCTTCCCACTTGTAGGGACCGGGCTTGCCCGGCCCCTCTTGGGTTTTCCCCTCTGTTGTAGGGCCCGCCTTCCGAGGCGGGCTGCTGCTGCTTACTCCGCCTCTTCTCTGCTCCGGCGCTGCGCCCTCAGCGTCTCTGCGTTAGGTTCTTCTACTCTTCTCCAAAAACAAAAAGCGGCGCACTCAACGCACGCCGCCCAATTGCTTCCTGCTATCTGTTATCTGCTCGCTGTTATCCTCTTCCAACCCCTCACGCCGCCGAATGCGTCTCCTCCGCCCCCTCCAACTGCTCCAGTATCTCCCGCAGCGTCCGGATCAACTCATCCCTCGAAACATGGCTCTTCTTAAACTGCAACCGGAACTTGAACGCCTCGCCCTCCGGCTCAAACTGAAACACAAACGGTTGCGGCCTCGGCGCCAATCCCTTCTCTTCATTTCGATCCTGCCGCGCCGCATCCCGCGTCAACCCGCCCTGGAGAATCTTCGCAAGCATCTCCAGCATCTTCTTCTCGGTCGGCTGCCGCGCAATCTGCAGCAGCAATCCCTTGCTAGTCACGCCGCTCTCAACGCACCTCTTTCGCAAGGGCTCCGGAATCGCCATCAAAGCCATCGTCTCCGACACCGACGTCCGCGACTTCCCGATTTTCTTAGCCAAATCTTCATGCCGGTATTCAAACGTAGTCGCCAACCGGTGCAACCCCTCCGCCTCTTCAAACGGAGTCAAATCCTTCCGCTGCATATTCTCAATCAACGCAATTTCCAGCGTCTCCGCGTCATCCGCCATCTTCTCGATGGCCGGCACTTCGCGCAATCCCGCCGCCCGCGCCGCGTGATACCGCCGCTCACCCGAAATAATGTGATACGCATCCTCGCGCGGCACATACCGCACCAGCAGCGGCTCCAGCACGCCCTTCTCCTTGATCGAATCCGTCAATTCGCGCAGGTCGCCAAGCGCCTTTCGCGGCTGATCCGGATTCGGCCGAATCTGGTCCACGGGGATCATGCGTCCAACCGCCGCCCCGCTGTAGCTTGTGAGTGATTCTACGTAATGCGCGTCATGCCGCATCTTCAGCGTGACGGGCAACCCGGCTTTCTTCAACACGATGCAGTACCTCCGCTGCCAGCTTTTTGTATTCCACTGCCCCCGGCGACTTGGGAGCAAAAGTCAAAATAGTTTCCTTGTACGCCGGACTCTCTTCCAGCCGCACGTTTTTTCCGATCTTCGTCTTGAACAACACCTCGCCGAACACCGCGCGAATCTGCCCGTGCGTATCCTTGGAAATATTCGTCCGCTTGTCGTAGAGAGTAATCACCACGCCCAGCATCTTCAATTGCGGGTTGGGCCGCGCCCGGATCCGCTCGTACGTCTCCAGCAAATCATCCGTGCCCTCAATCGCGAAATACGCCGCCTGAATCGGCACCAGCAGGTGCGTCGAGGCCACCAGCGCATTCACAGTTAAAATTCCCAGCGACGGCGGCGTATCCACGATCACGTAGTCGTAATCCTTCAGCACCGGCGCCAGCGCATCCTTCAACCGGTACGGCGCGTCAAACTGCCCCGCCAGCACCGTCTCCAGCTTCGCCAATGCCAGCCGCCCGCTGCCAACATTCAGCATCGGATCCTTCGTCGGCTTGATCACTTCCGCCATCGGCAAATGCGCATCGCCCAGCACATCGAACATCGACGCGGTGACTTCCCCCATATTGAAAAACGCAATCGTCGTGTTCGCCTGCGGATCAAGGTCGATCAGCAGCGTGCGTCTTCCTTTGTTCGCGATCGCAGCCGCCAGATTGATGGCCGTCGTGGTCTTCCCGACGCCGCCTTTCTGATTCGCTACCGTGATAATGGCAGTCATCGAATCTCTGCCTCCGCTCCTCGCCGCATTCTCTCCAACTCGCCAGTCCCTCTTCTCTTGCTTCTTCCCGTAGGGGCGCCTTTACGCCGCCTTCTTGCTTTTCTCTTCTCTTCCTTCTTATCCCCGTGAACTCCGCGCGCTCACCTCTGCGTCCTCTGTGTTAAATTTTTTTTCTGCCACTTTCTCAATCCGTTCGCCCACACCCCAACCGAGGCACCTCGACTCCCTCTAATTTATCTGTTGTTATGCCGGCAGAAAGGCCACAAGGCATAGGCTCACTCTACGTTTCATACCCGCAATTCGCAAGCCAAAATTGCGGTTTCTCAATCTGCCAGTGGAAATCTCCCCCTCCCCAAAATTCCAGAGCATTTCTAGGACCCGCCTTCCAACGCCGGGGCGGACCACTCCCGCTCCTTTTTCTCTTTTCTGCTCCCGCTCTGCGTCCTCAGTGCCTCTGCGTTGAGTCCCCTATCTCTTCCTCCCCAAAAACCAAAACGGCACAATCGAAACTGTGCCGTTCGCCCGTTTCCTGCTATCTGATCGCTGTTAGCTGCTATCCTCTTCCCCTCAAAACTCCACTCCCCAAAAATCCCTGGCCGACTCCTCCAATTCCACCCCAAACTCCCAGCCCTTCCGCCCTTCATGCCCGCGCCAAATCAGCGTCGCTCCAGCGGTTTTCCCACTCATGCTATTCACAACCAGCAATTTTTGCCCGACCGGCAACCCCTGTTCCACAATGGCCATGCATCCTTTCGGGCTGATGTCTACCGTGTACCCCTTCGCCCGCAGCGTTTTCCCACCCTCTTCCCACTCCACGGTCAATTCCACTCGCGAATTCAGGCGCTCACCCGCCCGGATATGCTCCCCGCGCGCCTTTTCGGCCAACCCATCGGTTCTGACCACAGTCTTATCCCTCCGCTCAGCGCTCGTCGTTATCCAACCGCGACCCAGCGCGCAATCTCAACGTCATTCCAAGCGACACACAATGTCCTACAATCCACCGTATCCACGCCCCTCCCCACCGTCAATGGAACTTCCCCTCTATCCCCACCAACGAGTAACTTCCTCTCCTTTACCTCCTTTACCTCCTTTACCTCATTTCCTTCCTCTACCTCCTTCCCGTAAACTCTCCTATTCCCCATGCTCTCCTGGCCCACTCCGCGCTCCGAACTTCGTCCCACTCTCCATCTAGCCCTTCCGCTCGTCCTCGCCGAAATCGGATGGATCAGCATGGCCATCGAAGACACCATGTTTGTCGGCCGCCTCCCCAACAGCGCCCAATCCATGGCCGCCGTCAGCATCAGTTCCAGCCTGTTCCTCGTATTCGCCTTCTTCGGCGAAGGCCTCCTCATCGGCCTCGACACTCTCGTCTCGCAATCCTTCGGCGCGGGCCACCCCGAAGACTGCTTCCATTCCCTCGTCAACGGTATCTATCTGAGCCTCACGATCGCGCCCATCCTCCTCGCCGCTGTCTGGTCACTCCCGCATTTCTTCGGTCGCCTGGGCGTCTCCCCCGACGTCGCCGTCCTCGCCCGCCCCTACACGCACACGCTAGCCTTTGGCCTCGTCCCGCTGCTTCTCTACTTCACCTTCCGCCGCGCTCTTCAGGGCATGAACCTGGTCCGCCCTGTAGCCTTCGCCCTCATCACGGCCAATCTCATCAATCTCCTCGGAAACTATCTCCTCGTCTTCGGGCACGGTGGCTTCCCAATGCTCGGCGTAGTCGGCTCCGGCATCGCCACCGCCATTTCCCGCGCCTACCTCGCCACGGTCCTCATCTTTTTTCTCTTCTGGCGCGACGCCCGCACTAACGCCTATATGCGGCAAACCTCGCTCCGCCCCGACCTAGCACGCATCCGCCGCCTCATAGCTCTCGGCTTCCCCGCCGCCATGCAAATGACCGCCGAGATCACCGTCTTCGCCGCCGTCGCCTCTTTAATCTCCCGTCTCGGCGCCATTCCTCTCGCCAGCCACCAGATCGCCCTGAACACCGTTGCCTTCACCTACATGGTTCCTCTCGGCATCTCTTCCGCCGCCGCCGTTCGCGTCGGCCAGGCCATCGGACGCCGCGATCTCCCCGGCGCCAAGCTCGCCGGCAACACCGCCATCCTCCTCGGCGCCGCCTTCATGTCCGTCATGAGCATCGTCCTTCTCGTCTTCCCCCAATACATCGCCCGCATTTACACCAACAATCCCGTCCTCATCCATAACGCCGTTGTCCTGCTCGCCGCCGGCGCCGCCTTCCAACTCTTCGACGGCATCCAGACCGTCGCCACCGGCGCCCTCCGCGGCACCGGCGACACCCGCACGCCGATGATGTGCCACTTCTGCGCCTACTGGCTCATGGGTCTCCCCTTCGGCGCCTGGCTCTGCTTCCGCCAACACTGGGGCGTCCTCGGCCTCTGGGTCGGTCTCAGCGCCTCCCTCATCCTGATCGGCCTCCTCCTCCTCCTCTTCTGGCGCCGCCGCCTCCGCCACCTCCCCATGTAGCACAGGCTTCAGCCTGTACTCTTGGGTTCCTCTTCTCCTCCGAACTCAGCGTCTCTGCGTTAGGTTTTCTTCCTCCCCCAAAAACAAAAACGGCGCGAATCCATTCGCGCCGTCCAATTTCCATTTTCCAATTTCTATTTTCCAACCCTACATCTTATATCGCCCCAAATCCTCATCGCTCAACCCTTCCAGATAATTCCTCAACTGCTCGTTCGAGCCCCGCTCCGCCAGCGCCGTGGCCACCTTCGAATTCTTCAACACCGTCTCATCCACAAAAATCGGGCAATCCACCCGCAGCGCCAGCGCCAGCGCATCGCTTGGCCGTGAATCGATGCTGATCAACTCGCCCTCGCGCTCCACCCAGATCAGCGCAAAAAAAGTATCGTCGCGAAGATCGTTCACCACAATTTTCTGCACGTGCACATCCAGCCCCAGCAGCACATTCTTCAGCAGGTCATGCGTCATCGGCCGCGGAGTCGACACCTTCTCAATCTCCAGCGCGATCGCATTCGCCTCGAACGCACCCACCCAGATCGGCAGCACCGACTGCCCCTGCACATCCTTCAGCACCACAATCGGCATCTGCGTTACCGGATCCATCATCAGGCCGCGTATCTTCATTTCCACTTCCATCGCGCCCTCCCTATCCCCCGCCGATTGCTTCCCCCCGTGGCACAGCCATTCCTGGCTGTGCTGTCGGGTTCCTCTTCTCTGCGACCTCTGTGCTCTTAACTCTGCGAACTCTGTGTTGAAATCTTCTCTTTCCGTCTCTTCACTTCCTGATTACTGATATCTGATTACTGATATCCCCCATCCCTGGCTCAATCGCAAACGCCACGCAAACGTCACATCCTACCAACCATCTCTCCGACAAGACTATTCGGCATCGCCGAAACCACCTTCACCTGCACGTAGTCTCCCAGAAGTTCCCGCTCCGGTGAAGCAAAATTCATCACTCGGTTCGAACTAGTATGCCCCGACCACTGATTCTCCCGACGAGACTTCCCGTCCACCAGCACCTCAAACGTCTCGCCGACCAGCTTTTCATTCCGAACCCGCTGAATTTCCCGCTGCCGGTCCATCAAAATCCCCAGCCGCCGTCCCTTCTCCTCTTCCGGAATTGCATCCGGCATCTTCAGCGAAGGCGTATTCGGCCGCGGCGAATACTTGAACGCAAACACGCTGTCATACTGCACCTCGTCCAGCAACGTGAGCGTCTCCTCAAAATCCTTTTCTGTCTCCCCCGGGAATCCCACAATCATATCGGTAGTAATACTGATCGGTCGCCGCGCCGCCTTCATCAACGCAATCTTCTCCAGGTACTCTTCCCTCGAATACGTCCGCGCCATCGCCCGCAGCACCGCCGTCGACCCGCTCTGCACCGGCAAGTGTACGTGGTCGCAAATTGTTGGATGCGCCTCAATCGCCTCCACGATGTCCTCCCCGAAATCCCGTGGGTGCGAAGTCGTGAATCTCACGCGCCGGATTCCCCGCACTTCCGCCACCGCCGCCAGCAACTCCGAAAAGCGCATCTTCCTGGCGCTCGGGTCCGCATACGAATTCACCGTCTGCCCCAGCAACTGCACTTCGCTGTATCCCGCCTCCGCCAGCCGCCGCACCTCTTCCAAAATCGATGCGCTCCCCCGGCTCCGCTCCGGCCCCCGAGTGAACGGCACCACGCAATACGAACAAGCCTTGTCGCACCCCTCGATAATCGTCAGGTACGCGCGCCACGGATTGTCCCGCCGCGTAATCTCCGTCTCAAATGTCTCGTCCGTGTCCGTATCCAACCCGGTCACGCGCCGGTTCCCCGCCTCCAGCTCCGCAATCAACTGCGGCAATTTCCGGTAACTAGCCGACCCGCAGACCAAGCTAACCCACGGCGCCCTCTCAAATATCTCCTCACCCTCCTGCTGCGCCACGCACCCCAGCACTCCAATAATCTTCCCCCCACCCGCATTCACAATCTTCCTCAGACTCGGGTGATTCTTCTCCAGTACCCGGCCGTCTCTGTGTACTCTGTGTTCTTTCTCAGTGTCCTCTGTGTTAAAACTCTTTCCTTCCTGATCATCCGCCGGCCGCAACTCCCCCAGCCGCGAAAACACCTTCTGCGCCGCCTTCTCCCGGATCGAGCAAGTGTTATACAAAATCACCTTAGCCGCTTCCGGCCCATCCACCTGCCGGTATCCCCGCGCCAACAAAACTCCCGCCACCTTCTCCGAATCATGGTCATTCATCTGGCACCCAAACGTCTCCAGATAAAACGTCGACTCCTGTGGCACAACCATTCCTGCCTGTCCGCCTTTTGTCGCAGAAGCATCCACGTAGTGGCCGATCTTCAGATCGGCCGACGTATCCTGTAGGGGCGGCTTTACGCCGCCTTCTTGGGTTTCTCCGATTCCGGGCACACCAATGCCCGTCAACCTCTCCAACCCGATATCAAAACTCTTCCCCATACCCCTCACTCTACCACACGCCCATTTGCATCTCCTTTACCTCATTTACTTCCTTTATCTCCTTTACCTCCCGTCACGACAAACGCCACCACAAACAACATTCCCAGCGTCAAATCCGTCGCCGCAAATACAAGATCCCGCTGGTTCGTTCTCCCCTGCATCACCAGCGCCACCACCGCAATCCCATACGCAAATTTTTCCACCATCGACGGAATCATCATCGGCCGCAGCCTTACCGGATCCCTCCCAATAAACAAAAACGCAATCTGCCAAGCCAGCGCGCACCCCACAAACCCGTAATAAAATCCCGGATGCGTAATCGCCGGCGGATCCTGCTTCCCTATCAAATCAAAAATAAAATACAACGGCGCAATCACCACCACTCCCCAAATCCCCGCCACCCAAAACACCACCCTCGCAAATTTCATCTTTCCTCCCTCTTCGAATCTCAGCGTTCTCAGCGTCTCTGCGTTATATTTTTTCTTCATTCTTATGGCTTATAGCTTACGGCTTACAGCTTTCAACTCTCTCCCCATGCAGCCCCATTCAACACACCCGCATCTCATATCTTTTGACCCTGCCCCACCCCTGTGCTACGTTGAATTTGTCCGTAAAATTTACTCTCTCTTAAGGAGACAGACATCCTTTTTCTCCTGAACGCCTTTCTCATCGGCAGCATCTTCGATATTCTCGAGCAAACCGGCTGGGTCGCCCGCGGCGTGCTGGGCATTCTGCTCTTCGCCTCGCTCATTTCCTGGGCGCTGATCCTCCAAAAATCCGGCATGTTCGGCCGCATTCGCCGGCAAAGCGATCAATTCCTCAAAATCTTCCGCGCCACAAAAGGCGTCGCCAATCCGCAAGGACTCGTCTCCGCCGGCTCGCCCTTCGCCAACGTCTACGCCGCCGGCTATCGCGAACTCCAATCCCAGGTCACCGGCACTGGCAATCCCACACCCGTCAAACTGAAATCCATGTCGGCCGTCACCGTCAGCATGCAACTCGCTGCCGCCGATGAAGTTCGCCGCACCGAAAAAGGAATGTCCTGGCTCGCCACCACCGCCGGCGTCGCTCCCTTCATCGGACTCTTCGGCACCGTCTGGGGCATCATCGACGCCTTCTCCGGCCTCGGCACTTCCGGCTCCGCCAGCCTGCGCGCCGTCGCGCCCGGCATCGCCGAAGCCCTCGTCACCACCGCCGCCGGCCTCTTCGCCGCCATCCCCGCTCTCATCGCCTACACCTATTTCCTGCAAGACATCCGCGACCTCGCCCAGCGCCTCGACACCTTCGCCCTCGAATTCGCGGCCCAAATCGAGAAGACGTTTACGTAAACTATGGACATCCGAGCCACAACGAGAAACGTTTTCTGTCATTCGGCTATTTGCTCGTCGATGCGCGATAACAGCGAACAGATAACAGCGAACAGGAACCATTGCCTACGCCATTTTGTCGGCGGTTGGCACCAGTTTTCTGCGCCTCCTGATCGCTGTTCGCTGCTATCTGTTATCAGTCAACCCCTGCAACAACCCATGGGAGCGCACCCATGCCTCAACTAGCTAAATCCACGCAGACGGCGCTCTCCGAAATCAACATGGTTCCCTTCATCGACGTCGTCCTCGTCCTCCTGATCATCTTCATGATCACCGCCCCCATCCTCCAATCCGGCATCGAGGTCGACGTCCCCAAAACCCACACCGTCAAAGAAATCACCCAACAACGCCTGGTAGTCACGCTCGACAAAAACCAACTGATCTATCTCGGCAACGACCCAATCAACATTCACCAGCTTGCTGACAAAATCAAAAAACAATCCAAGTCTGAGAAAGACGTCGTCTACGTCCGCGCCGACGAAACCGTTCCCTTCGGCGCCTTCTGCACTATCATCGACACTCTCCGCCAGTCCGGCATTTCCAACATCAGCATCGTCACCCAACCCATCAACGACCGGAACCGCTGATGCCCGCAACATTCCAAAACGCCCAAGTAGCGGCCACCTTCAGGTGGCCCAGCCCTCTTCCTCTAATGCCCGCTCCTCAGATCGGCCCTCCGACCTTGGAGTGCGGTGGCTCCGCCGCAGCTTTGACCTACTCAGCCCAACCACCCAAACTCAACACACTCAGCACAATTTCAACCCAGGCGCTCTCTAGCCTCCTGTTATCTGCTATCTGATCGCTGTTATCCTTAACCCAAGGAGCCGACTCGCAACTTTCCCCGCCCCGCCCGTTCTAACGCCATGGACTACGCCGCCGACAACTACGATGCCCCGTTCAAACGCTTCTTCGGCTACTCCGCCTGGCTGCACATCGGCCTGGTCGCCGCGGTCGCTCTCAGCGTCTGGATCCAGCGCTCCGGCAATCCCTGGGGCGGCATAGGTGGCGGCGGCGAATCCAGCACCAAGGTCAATCTCGTCAGCAGCGCCGGAATTCCCATGCCGCACCCAGTCGTCCCCACTCCCAGCCAGGTCGTCGATCCCACCAAAGGCTTGGCCGAAGAAGAGCCCAAGATCGAACCGCCCAAGCCCACCGATGCCACGCCCATTCTCAAGTTCAAGGAAAAGCAGCCGCCTCCGCCGCCCTCCAAAAAATCCAAAGTCTTCGAACCGAAAGTTAAGCCACCCGATAACGCCGCCCCCTACGGCAAAGGCGGCCAGATGGACATCCCCACCGGCTATTCGCAAACGCCCGGCGCTTCCGCCAGCGGCCTCGCCGTCCAAGGCCAGGGCGGCGGCGATTTCGCCTCGCGTTACGGCTGGTACATCGAATCCGTCAAACGCGCCATCAGCCAAAATTGGATTCAGACCAGCATCGATCCTTCCATCCGCTCCGCCCGCCGCGCTAAGGCCACCACTTCTTTCCGCATCTATCGCGATGGCACCATCAAAAACATTCGCCTCGATGCTACCAGCGGCAATCGCTCCATGGACGACTCCGCCACTCGCGCCCTCCTCGGCATCGACAAGCTCCCCGCCCTCCCCGCCGACTACTCCGGCTCCTACGTGGACGTCACCTTCGATTTCGACCTCTCCGCCACTCACTGATTTCTTCTCCGTGAACTCTGTGTTCCACCTCTGTGCCCTCTGTGTTAAATCTTTTCTCCCCTCCCTCTCAATCTGTCCTAAACTATTTCTTCAGCCCAATCTCTTCCGGAGGAACTCTTGCTTCGAATCACCCGCGCCGTTCCCATCTTTTTCCTTTATCTCCTTTACCTCCTGCCGTTCTCCTCTACCTCCCTGGCCCAAGACTGGTTCCGCACCGGCACCGGTCTCGGCGTCGACAAGCCTCGCATCGCCGTAACCGATTTCGCCCCCCGCGCCGACAACGCCAAACCCCACGCCGCCCTATTCACCCAGGTCGTCCGTGAAGACCTCTCCTTCTCCGGCGTCATCGAACTCGTCTCCCCCAGTTTCTATCCCACGCAAGTTCCTTCCACTCCCAACGAACTTGCAAAAACTCTCTGGACCGATCCTCCCCTCAACGCCAACTTCGTCGCCTTCGGCAATCTCACCGAATCCGCCGCCGAAGTCTCCATCCCCGCCTGGATGTTCGACGTCCGCAGCCCCTCCAACGAACCCGTCGTCGGCAAGGTCTACCGCGGCGCTCCCACCGACGACCAGGTCCGCAAATTCGCCCACCAGTTTGCCGACGAAATTATATCCAAACTTTCCGGCGGCTTCCCCGGCGTCGGCTCCACGCAAATCGCGTTTATCAGTGCCCGCACCGGTCACAAGGAAGTCTGGGTCATGGATTACGACGGCGCCAACCAGCGCCCGATTACTCACCTCAACTCCATCGCTCTCACGCCGCGCTGGTCTCCGGATTCCTCCCGCATCGCCTTCACCTGCTTCGAGCCGGCCAACAGCGTAGTCAGCGCCCAAATCTGCATGTACTCCTTCGACTCCGGCAGGGTCGTCTCCTTTGCGCGGTACAAAGGCACCAACTCTTCCCCCGCCTGGTCTCCCGATGGCTCGCAAGTGATGTTCTCTTCGTCCATGCAGGGCACTCCTGCGCTGTACGTCTCTGACGCCAGCGGCAATCGCCCCAAGCGTCTCACCTTCTCTAATTCCGGCGGCGACACTTCGCCCGCCTGGAATCCCAAAACCCTGCAAACCGTCGTCTTCGTCAGCGACCGCGGCGGCGTTCCCCAGCTTTACATGATGAATTCCGACGGCTCCAACACCCAGAAAATCGATGTCCCGGACAAGGGTTACCTCGTCGACCCTGCCTGGTCTCCCAATGGCCAGCTCATCGCTTTCAGTTGGCGCCGCCCCTCCGGCAACTACGACATCTACGTCATGGACATCGGCTCGCGCCACATTCTTGAAATCACGCGCGACTCCGGCCGCAACGAACGCCCCAGCTGGGCTCCCGACGGCCGCCACCTCGTCTTCGAGTCCACCCGCACCGGCACCCGCCAAATCTGGACCATGCTGGCCGACGGCTCCCAACCCCACCAGCTAACCACCTCCGGCCACAACGAATCCCCCAACTGGTCGTCCAAATAACCTTCCCCTTTGTAGGGGCGGAGCTCGCTCCGCCCTCTTGGGTTTTCGTCGTTACGCCACGCGACAAAACAATTTGAGGGTGGCCTACCCTTTGCGCTTTTTGCAAAGGGTGGGCTCTTAGGATCCGAAACCGCAAACTCTCCGTTCCTCTCTTCACTCTTCTCCTCCGAACTCTGCGCACTCAGCGTCTCTGCGTTAGGTTCTCTCCCTCTTCTCCTATCCGCCATCCGATATCTGCTATTCTCTTAACTTCAGGAACCAAGCCTATCCATCGCACCACTCTCTTGCTTCCTGATTACTGATCGCTGATTACCTTTCAGCATCACGAAAATCCAAACTCCCATAGAGACTTTATCAAGTTGACCAACGTGACCAATCGAGTAATCTCCGGCATGCGCCCCACCGGACGTCTGCACATCGGCCACTACTTCGGCGCCCTCCAAAACTGGGTCAAGCTCCAATCCGATCCCAACTACGAATGTTTCTACTTCGTAGCCGACTGGCACGCCCTCACCAGCGACTACGCCGACACCTCCGCCATCGCCGAAAACTCCCTCCAAATCACCATCGATTTCCTGGCCTCCGGCCTCGACCCCGCCAAATCCACCATCTTCCTCCAGTCCCAAGTCCCCGAACACGCCGAACTCCATCTCCTCCTAAGCATGGTCACTCCGCTAGGCTGGCTCGAACGCATCCCCACCTACAAAGAGCAACTCGACCAAATCAAAAACAAAGACCTCCACACCTACGGCTTCCTCGGCTACCCCACCCTCCAAACCGCCGACATAGTCATGTATTCAGCTGCTGGCAAAGGTTTGTTCGTACCGGTCGGCGAAGACCAAGTCTCCCACGTAGAATTCAGCCGCGAACTCGTCCGCCGCTTTAACGGATTTTACGGATTGTCATTTCATGAAGACGCGTTCACCGAGGCGAAGAAAAACGCGATGAAAATAGTCGCTGATGCTCTCGCAAAAGAATGGGTTCCGGCAAAGAGTAAGCCGTATTCTCCGGAACAAAAAGCCCAATTGGAGAGTTATCTGAAAAACAATGTCCGCGAGGTTGGGTTCAAGAATTTCGCTTACCCCGATCAGTTGCGCGAACTTGTATCTATGAATGAACTTCTCACCGAGCCCGGCCACCTCCTCACCCCCACTCCCCGCATCCCCGGCCTCGACGGTAGAAAGATGTCCAAGTCCTACAACAACGCCATCACCCTTTCCGAATCCGACGACGACATCCGCAAGAAAACCAAAGTCATGGTCACCGACCCCGCCCGCAAACGCCGCACCGACCCCGGCAACCCCGACGTCTGCCCCGTCTTCGACTGGCACAAACTCTTCTCCACCCCCGAACGCGACCCCGGCCGCCTCGCCTGGGTCCGCCAAGGCTGCACAACCGCCGGCATCGGCTGCATCGAATGCAAATCCGCCATGGCCGAAAACCTAATCAAGTGGATCGAACCCGTCCGCGCCCGCCGTCTCGACTACGAGCACCATCCGAAAAAAACCCTCGAAATCCTGGACAGCGGCAGCGCCAAAGCCCGCGAATCAGCGAAGCTGACCATGCAACGAGTCCGCGACTCCATCTTCAACTGGCCCCGCAAACGCGCCGAACTCGGGTAGCGCCGGCTTCCAGCCGGCTCGCATTCTTGCCTTTTTATCGTTGCGGCTTTGAACAATTGAACTTGAGGGTGCCCCACCCTTGGTTTCTAAGGGTGGGCTCTTACGACCTGACGCCGCAAAAACTCCCCTCTTCTCCTCCGAACTCTGCGCTCTCTGCGCCTCTGCGTTATCCCCGCTCTTTCTTTTTCTCGCCACTCGCCACTCGTCACCCGCCACTGGTAAACTATCCCCACATGGCTTCTCCCTACAAAATCTCCATCCCGATGTACGAAGGTCCCCTCGACCTCCTGCTCGACCTGATCAAAAAGCAGGAAATGAACATCCACGACATCCAAATCTCAAAAATCACCTCGCAATATCTCGACTACCTCCACCAGCTCGAAGTCCAGAACATCGACGTCTCCGCCGAATTCATTTACATGGCTGCCACGCTCATCTACATCAAATCCAAAATGCTTCTCCCTCCCGACCCGCTCGCCTCCCCCGAAGAGCAATCCACCGACCCGCGCGAAGAATTGGTCCAGCGCCTCATCGAACACGAAAAATTCAAAAACGCCGCCCAACTCCTCTACCAGAAGCAGCAAATCGAAGAAAACGTCTGGTCCCGTCCCGACAAAACTCTCTACAACGACGAAGGCACCGAAGGCGAACTCGTCGTCTCCCTCGTCGACCTCGTCCGCGTCTTCCAGCAAGTCCTCGAGCGCAAAAAAGAAGTCGTCCGCATCGAACTGACCCACGACGTCTTCACTGTGGCCCAGATGATCGCCCAACTCCGCTCCCAAATCCTCGGCAGCGACACCAACACCGTCAGCCTCATCCAATTCTTCGAAGCCTGCCCCTCCCGCCACGCCATGATCGTAGCCTTCCTCGCCGTCCTCGAAATGGTCAAGCTCCAAGCCGTCCTCCTAACCCAGGAAAACCAATTCGCCGACATCCTCGTCAAAAAATCGAAAGCCTTCGACGTAGCCTTCGACGAAAACGGCGCCATCCTCCACATCGACCAGGAATACCAATAAAAATTGACGTAAATGAAGTAAATGAGGTAAAGGATTAGCGTCTTGGGTAGCACAGGCATTCCTGCCTGTGTTCTTCGATCTCCGTCACGCCACTGAATAAATGAACTCAAGGGTGCCTGTAGATGGTCAAGACGTTGTTCCATCGCCGGAGCGGCTGATGGGCGGCTTGTAGTTGAGGCTACCATGGGGTCGCTCGTGGTTGTAGTAGTCGGTCCAGGGCTGGAGTTTTAGGTCTCTTTGGTC
>Ga0210405_10001466_pt1 | contig 26830 bp, 29 predicted proteins | sample IncBWH11MmetaG_FD_155492 | JGI IMG/M metagenome (GOLD analysis project Ga0210405, IMG submission 155492) | Forest soil microbial communities from Barre Woods Harvard Forest LTER site, Petersham, Massachusetts, United States - Inc-BW-H-11-M | ecosystem: Environmental > Terrestrial > Soil >...
TTTCTTGAAGCTGACCGTCTGCACGCATTGTCCGATAGCCCCCGCCGTCGTCGTTTGGCAGGTGACGCCGGTCGGAATCGGAAATTCACCGCCTGAAATAAACGTCGCGGACTCGCCGGAGATTGCCGTGAGATTCGGCTCTGCCAGCGTCCGCACCACACCGGCGCTCTCCATCGCCCGTAGCGTGGCCTGAACCGACGGGGTCGAGCCGAACGATGTGGTGAGGGCGTTGCCGGGAACGAGCGGCGCGTTGTTTGCGGTGAACGGGTTGACATTGTTGAAATTGACCACCGCGGTGCCGTAGTTGAGCTTGGCGCTGAGGTCGATGCCCAGCTGCTTGATGATCGATCGCGAGACCTCGGCGACGGTGACCTTCAACATCACCTGATCGCGGCCGCGGACCACGACGGAGTTGACGACCTTGTCAGGACCGCCCGCCAGCCGCGCGGCGAGGTCGCCGGCCTGTTGTGCCTCGAGCGGGCTCGCAGCGAAGCCGGTAAGTATCACGCCGTCGCCAAGGCCTTCGACCTGAATCTCGGAATTCGGCAGGGTCTGCTTCAGCGCGCCGCGCACCCCGTTGAGGTCGCGTTTGACGGCGATGTCATAGGCCGCAATTTGCTGGCCCGCGGAATCGAAGAACACGATGTTGGTTTGGCCGATCGCCGCGCCGATGATGTAGGCGCGCTGCGCCGAACGCACGACGGCGTTGGCGATCTTCGGGTCCGCGACCAGCACATCCTTGATGTCGCGCGGCAGGTCGATCACGATTGATTTGCCGACGCCGAGTGCGAGAAAGCGCGCGTTCAGCTGTCCGTCGGCCGCGATCGGCGCGACGGGGCCATAGTCGCTTGCCACGGCCGGGACCAGGGCCGGGTTAAGCGCCATGGCGGTGGTCGCCGAAAACGACAGGGTGCGGATCAGAACGGTCCGCATCAGCTGATTTCCCCCGTATTTCATATCGTCAGGTCCTTTTGGTCACTTCTGTACCGTGGTCGGGTTTGCGACACCGTAGCGAACCACATTGATGCTGCCGGCGCGCTGGCGAGCGCGATCGTCACCGATGTCGACCTGGTTGAGATCGGCAATGCTGCGCAGCGCCAGCGACAGCGTGCCGGACTGGCGCGCGGCGGCGAGAAGCCAGGTTTGCTCGGCCTTCAACTCGAGCGTCACGGTCTTGCCGACAACCGAGTTCTGGCCGTCCTTTTCTTTCGGCGCCTGGTCGATCGCGAGCACGCGAATATTCGACAGGATGATTTCCGAGACCACGATATCGGTTGAGTTGCTGCGATCCGGGTTCTTCTCGCGCCGGGACAGAATGACATCGACGCGGTCGTTGGGCAGAATGAAGCCGCCGGCGCCGGTCTCGGGCGAAATCTCGGTCGAGACGGCGCGCATGCCGGTGGGCAGGATCGCCGCCATGAAGCCTGATCCATTGGCCTTGATCAGTTTCGGTTCCCGGATCGGCTCGCCGGCGATAAAGGGCGAGCGTGCGATCGAGCCGGCGATCTGGGTGGTCGCATCCGGACGTTCGCTGCGGCGAATGAAGGTGTTGCTTGCCGCCGCGGCCGGCCAGGTTTGCCACTGCATATCCTCGGGCGTGACCGTCTGGCCAAGGCCGATGTCGGATTTCGCCACAAGAACATCGACGGTTGGCAGTTGCACGACCGGCTCCGCCGGAGGCGGCTTGCTGTCCGAACCGCTCGCAAGATATGCGGCGACGCCGCCGGCTCCGACAGCGATGGTCAGGACGACAATGCGTGCGGTATTCATACGCTTCACTTTCCACAAGACACTGCGGCGCTTCCGCCGCCGTGATGGGAGTTGACCAGCTATTCGTCAAAGCATGGTTAATGAGGCGTATCTAAATCGTCTTAACGCCGAGTTTACCTCTGGGGCGATCAGCGAATGACGAAGTGCGTCAGGTCGACCGCCTTGATCCATTCCGTCTCCGGGTAGACCGCCAATGCGCCGATGGCGAGCGCGATGCCGTAGGGAATTCCACTTTCCTTGGCGTGCAATTTGAGCAGCCAGGCCTGGCCGGCCAGCGGGTAAGGTAATGGCCATTGCCGGAACTGGAGGAGCAGCAGCGTCAGGGCGCCGCCGAACAGCGAGGCATAGACCAGATAGTTCAGCAGATGGCCGAAGCCGAACCAAAGCGCCGCACCTGCCGCTACCTTGGCGTCACCGCCGCCGACCCAGCCCATGGCGAAGCAGACAAAGGCCACGGCGAGCACGGCAGCGCCGGCGCCTAGATGCGAGAGGATATCGGCAGCTCCCATGCCGCTCAGGATGGCCAGAGCCAGGAAGCCCGCCACCAACGCCAGCGATACCCGGTTCGAAATCGTCATGGTGAAGAGGTCGCTCGCCGCAGCGAATGCCATCAGGGCAGGAAACAGCAGGAGGCGTGCAACGTCGAGCATCATGGATGTGGGGTCCGTGCCGCTGTCGAAAAGTCGGATGACCGTTTGAATCTAGCGTTCATAGGTGAACAATCGGGAAATAGCAGGCCCTACCACCAAACACTTGCAATTCGGCAGGCGAGAACGAGAAGCGCAAGCGCCAGCGCGGCGCAGACGACTTCCGTCGGTGAATCGCTTCGCCCGCCGGGATGCGTGGATACCGGCTTTGCCGCAGCAGGAGCTGGAGGGGTACGCATAGCTGACGCCATTGACTGCAAGCAGAAGCAAAAAGGCCTCGGTTTGACCGAGGCCTTTGATGTCAGTCTGTAACCGTCGCTTACTTCAGCGAGGAGTTGATCGAGTTGAACTTGGTGTTCAAGTTGCTGCCGATGCCGTTAACGACGGCAATAATCGCGAGCGAAATGCCGGCTGCAATCAAGCCGTATTCGATGGCGGTGGCGCCGGACTCGTCCTTCACGAAACGCGCAATCAGATTCTTCATTGGTAACTCCATGTGAACACGTGGCTGGTCGAACTAACTGTGGTCTCGCGGCGTTCTCAGCACCGTGACCAAGGCGCCAACCTACGGTCCGACGATTGCAACGCGGTTAATTCGATCGCGCAAACAGCGCTGGAACCGGCTGTTCTTGAGCAGAGTAAATTTGGAATTAAGGCCTTTGATACAATGCGATCGATGCCCGCCACGCCGACCTCGTCCAATATCGGAGAGGCAGCGAGGGGGCGCCGTCCGCTCTGGTTTACGGCTCCTTAAGCGGCGAGGCGTAGGGCTGGGACACCTGACCCAGATGAGGCCGCCATGTCCAATCTAGCCCTGGAAGTCGTCGAGATGCTCGGCCAGACGATCGCCAAGGTGGTGCCGATCACAATCGTGTTGGCGCTGGTGTTTTCGGTACTGACTCACTTCTGGGCCTGCAATCCCGGAGCACCCTGGTGGCGCAAGCGCGAACTCGTCACCGACATTTGCTACTGGTTCTTTGTTCCACTGTTCGCGCGGGTGTTGCGGATCGGGCTGCTCGTGGTGGGCGCCGGCGTGGTCTTCAACATCCACGACGCCGACGACTTGATTGCCTTTTACGACAATGGCCATGGTCCCCTGTCCCGGTTGCCGCTCTGGCTCCAGGGGCTGTTGTTCCTGATGCTGTCCGACTTCATGTTGTACTGGTTGCACCGCTTGTTCCACGGCGGTGGATTCTGGAAATATCACGCGATCCATCATTCGTCCGAAGAACTGGACTGGATCTCGGCGGCGCGCTTCCACCCAGCAAACCTGTTCCTGGGAACGATTGCGGTCGACGTCATCCTGCTGATGGCCGGCATCTCGCCCAACGTCATGCTCTGGGTCGGGCCGTTCACGACATTCCATTCGGCTTTCGTTCATGCCAATCTGAACTGGACGCTTGGCCCGTTCAAATACGTGCTGGCAACCCCGGTCTTTCACCGCTGGCACCACACGCCGCTGGAAGAGGGAGGCAACACCAATTTTGCCGGGACATTTCCGATATGGGACCTCCTGTTTGGAACGTTCCGGATGCCGGAAAACAGGCTCCCGGATAATTATGGTGCCGGCGATCAGCGCATTCCGAACGAAATTGTTGGGCAACTTGCTTACCCTTTTCGTCGCTAGATTCCCGCCCGGCTGGGATGCTCGAACCCATTTGCAGTTCGTTCACTAATTGACGTCAGATTTGCCGCGTCGGGCGCCGGTTCCGCAGCGTATCGCTTTAGCCGGCTTGTCAACGCCCCGGGGTATTGTATGTCGCTCAGCTCCTTGCGCATTTGGGTGCGCGCGCGTTTCGTGTTCCGGTCGTTGGCGGCTGGCATGCTGCTGTGGCCGGTAGCCGTCCTTGCCGAGCCCTCGGCCAATACCATTGCGGTCAACGTCGATCAGGCAAGGCTCGTCAAGCTTCCAGCCCGTGTAGCCACCATCGTTGTCGGAAATCCGCTGATTGCGGATGTCGCGCTGCAAGCCGGCGGCGTCATGGTGGTGACCGGAAAGGGTTACGGCGCAACCAATTTCATTGCGATGGACCGCAGCGGCGATGTCCTGGTGGATCGCATGATCCAGGTTGAAGGTCCGACCGACCAGCTCATCACGGTGTATCGTGGCGTCGAGCGCGAATCCTGGAGCTGCTTGCCGATTTGCCAGCGGCGCGTCACCCTTGGCGATGGCGATGTATACTTCAAGTCGGCGATGGATCAAGCCGGCAATCTTTCCGGCCAGGCCGGCAGCGCGGCTGCCCCCAAGTAACAGACCAGAAGACCAGGTTGCGGCCCGGCCGGCGCGAGGCATGCTTGCGAAGATGGTCAACACGCCGTTAACGGAGCGGGTGGCCCTGCTTCGATCCGGCGAAACACTTCAACAATCAGTTTCCGCTACGTCTGGGCAGCCGGACAATTGCCGTCCTGTGGGGTTTTCTCAATGCCGCCGCCCGCTGCTTCACTAGCCGCCGCAAGACACCTCTTTCGCCGATTCCGGCGTAGTCGCCGGGGTACGGCCGCCGTCGAATTCGCGCTGGTTGCGCCGCTTTTCTTCGCGCTGCTGTTTGCGGTTATCGAAACGGCGATCGTGTTTTTTGCCAGCCAGGTGCTTGAGACCGTGATCCAGGATGCCGCGCGCCAGGTTCTGACGGGGCAAGCGCAGACCGCGGGCTACACCGACGCAACGAAATTCAGGAACGGCGTAATTTGCCAGACCAGCAATGTCGTCAACGTGCTGTTCGATTGCGCGAACGGCATCTACGTCGATGTGCAAAGCTATCCGTCATTCACGAATGTGCCGGCCATCACCAACCCGATCGATGGCAGCGGCAATTTCACCCCAGGCGTGCTTGGCTACAATCCCGGCGGTTCCTGCGACACCGTGGTCGCCAGAATATTCTATCAGTGGCCGCTGTTCGTCACGGGACTTGGGTACAACATCTCGAATTTGACCGGCAATAAGCGCCTGCTTGTGGCGACCGCTGCATTCCGCAACGAGCCTTATAATGGAGCTTGTCCTTGAGCCGCACGATGAAATCGATGTCGGGGATGTGGCTTCGCGCGCGGTATTCCGTCGCCGGTTTACTGAGGGATCACAGCGGGATCGCTGCGACAGAATTTGTCCTGATCGTTCCGATGATGCTGGTGATGTTCTTCGGCACCGTCGAGTTTTCCTCCGGCGTGGCGATCGATCGCAAGGTCACGTTGATGGCGCGTACGCTTGCGAATCTGGTGTCCCAGGGCCAGACGGTTAATGACACCTCCTTGGCCGGTTTCTTCAAGGCAAGCAACGCGATCATGAGTCCATATCCATCAGGACCGACGAATTCCACGGTCTCCGAATTGTATATCGACCCGGCGACAAGTGACGCGCGCGTCCAATGGAGCCAGGGATCCGCGCCTCGAGCAGTCAGTTCCAAGGTCGCCATACCGGCAAGTCTGATTGCCCTCGATGGCAACGGCAAAGTCATTCCGAATCAATATTTGATCTTTAGTGAGGTCAGTTATCTCTACGTTCCGACGGTCGGCTATGTGATGGTGAAGACGGGCCTGACGTTGAGCGACGTCGCCTATACAAGGCCGCGTCAGTCGAGTTGCGTTTTCTATCCCGCGCCTCCGGCCGTGGTGCCGCCCGCCACCCAGCCCGCCTGTCCAACCTTGTGACGGTGGCCGCTTCGGCCACTATCGTCCTCATCCGACCGCCACATCGCTCAAAGCAAAAAGGCCGCGCGATGAGCGCGGCCTTTCTGATTTGGGCGGAGAAACCTCGTGGCCGCGGCTCGCGCGGACCGACGGGCTCGCTTAGCCGGCGGCGCGCAGATTGTCGGCCGACGACTTGCCAGAGCGGCGATCCGCTACGATCTCGTAGCTGATCTTCTGGCCTTCACGCAGGGTTCCAAGTCCGGCTCGCTCGACGGCGCTGATGTGCACGAACACGTCATTGCCGCCGTCGTCCGGTTGGATAAAGCCGAAGCCCTTGGTCGCGTTAAACCACTTCACGGTTCCCATGCTCACGGGGGTAGTCCCTTCTCAAGGTAGATATAGTAGAAGCCCACTGTTGATGGGCTGGTGAGATCGAATTTTTGGAAGGGTCGTCAGCGTCTAAACCGGCTGTACCGGTGGATAGCTAATGTCGTCCGGCCGAAAATCGATAGCGTCATATTATTCCAAAGTAGCCCCCAAAACAATCCTGAGGTGCGCGATTTTTTGATCGCGTCCGGGATTGCGGCTGCAGGCTACCGTTCGCGCGCCGACAGAATCCTGTCACGCGCTGTTTCGTAAAGCTGCGTCGGAGCCGCTTACCTCCGGCGGAACTGGCCGCGCGGAGGCGCGCCACGCGGAGCGCCGCCACCGCCGCCGGGGCGCTCGTCCTTGTGACGGAAGATGAGCCTGCCTTTTTCCAGATCATAGGGCGACATCTCGATCGTCACCCGGTCCCCTGCCAGCGTCTTGATGCGGTTCTTTTTCATCTTGCCGGCGGTGTAGGCGACGATCTCGTGTCCCGCGTCCAACTGGACACGGTACCGGGCGTCGGGGAGGATTTCGGTGACCAGTCCTTCGAACTGGATCAGCTCTTCTTTAGCCATGGTTATCTCCGGGTCGATCGGCGGCTAGCGTGGCCGTTGCGTGCGGTTGGGTCGGGTATTCGGACGGCTCTCGCGGTACAAGAAAGCGACGCCCTGCATCCCCTCAGCCTTGCCGCCGCCTTGCGACGGCCGGTGCTGTTCCTGCCGGTTGACCTCGTGGCGGTTGGTCTGTGGAGCGCCTTTATTACCACCAGGACGGCGGCGACCGCGAGGGCCTTTCGATGCCGGTGCGGCTTCATTTGCGCGTCCGGTATGCACGCGCGGCGCGGACCGCCCGCCGCGATGTTGCGCCGGCGCCGGCGCGGTATCGCGATGGCCCGGCGTGCGGCGGTCTTCTCTCGGCAATGCAATGCGGATCAATTTCTCGATGTCGCGCAGATATGCCAACTCTTCGCTTCCCGCGACCAGCGAGATCGCGACGCCGTCGGCTCCGGCGCGCGCGGTGCGGCCGATGCGATGGACATAGGTCTCGGGCACATTGGGAAGATCGAAATTCACGACATGCGAGATGCCGTCGACATCAATGCCGCGGGCGGCAATATCGGTGGCGACCAGCGTGCGGATCTGGCCGGAGCGGAATGCCGCGAGCACCCGCTCGCGATGATTTTGCGACTTGTTGCCGTGGATGGCGTCGGCGCTGATGCCGGACCTGGCGAGGCCCTTCACCACCTTGTCGGCGCCGTGCTTGGTCCGGGTGAAGACCAGCGCGCGGTCGACCGTTTCCTGCTTCAGAAGCTGCGCCAGCCACGCCGGCTTGGCTGAATGATCGACCTGGATGATGCGCTGGGTGATGCGCTCGACCGTGGAGGCGACTGGCGTCACCGCCACCCGCGCCGGGTCGCGCAGCATCGCTTCCGCGAGTTCGGCAATATCCTTCGGCATCGTCGCCGAGAAGAATAGCGTCTGCCGCCTGACCGGTAATTTGCCGACGATCTTCCGGATGTCGTTGATGAAGCCCATGTCCAGCATGCGGTCGGCCTCGTCGAGCACGAGAAACTCGACCTGTCCGAGTTTCAAGCCGTTGCTTTGCATGAGATCGAGCAGACGGCCCGGCGTGGCCACCATGACCTCGACGCCCTGCATGACAGAGCGGACCTGGCGTCCCATCGGGACGCCGCCGATTGCCAGCGCCGAGGTGAGGCGCATATGGCGGCCGTAGGCGTTGAAGCTGTCGAGGATCTGCCCCGACAATTCACGCGTGGGACTGAGGACGAGCACGCGGCAGGCCTTTGGCTGCGGCTTGATGCGGTTTTCCAGAATGCGGTGCAGGATCGGCAGCGCGAAAGCTGCAGTCTTGCCGGTGCCGGTCTGGGCGATGCCGACCACGTCACGGCCGGCGAGTGCGAGAGGAATGGTTTGAGCCTGGATGGGCGTGGGCGTCAGATAATTTTCTTCCTTGAGCGCACGCGAGATGGGATCGGCGAGGCCGAAATCCTGAAAGGAGGTCAAAAGGTGGTACTTTCCATTGTAAGAGGCAGGCGCCCGACATTGTTCGTCAGGAGCGCGCGAGGGTGTCTGGGACACCCGCGTGTTTGGGGCGTCGGTTTTGGTTAGCTGAAAGGAGCAAGCCAGAAACCGTTGGACGGGCTCAGAACACGCGGCTCGCAATGACCCGATGATTCCGGGGTCGTGCCGCTCATATGGAACATGAACACGGCGCTTTCAAGGTAAATCGTGAATTCCGCACTTCATGCGGTCAAAAAGCGCCGCAAACGCTTAATTTACGGCCGGATTGATGGTCCGGTTCGCAGGGCTGATGCCAAAATATTGTGCCGGCCATTTAGACAATCGTTGCTTTTGCCCATGAACTAATCATTTTGCCGGTAAAGCATACATTTTTTTCGCCTAAGTATTGGGCGGCAATTCGATATTGCTGGCCGGCAGCGCCGAATTCTTCAACGAAGCCATTTGGTTACCCGATTGAGGAACCGTGGCATGGTTCTTGCGATTCCGTTAACGCAGGCGGCCGTGGGGCCGTTCGCAGCGTTTCACGCCTGCGTCAGGGAGATGAATTTCATGGTTACACAACTCACTCACGATAAAGCGACGCTGAGCCGCCGTCGCTGGCTCGCGGCGACCGCGGCGCTGGTCCTGGGCTTGGCCACGTTTTCGACCGCGAAAGCGGCTGACGACACCATCAAGGTCGGCGTGCTTCACTCGCTCTCCGGCACCATGGCCATCAGCGAAACCACGCTGAAGGACACTGTCCTCTTCCTGATCGACGAGCAGAACAAGAAGGGCGGCGTGCTCGGCAAGAAGCTCGAGGCAGTCGTCGTCGATCCGGCTTCGAACTGGCCGCTGTTTGCGGAAAAGGCGCGCGAGCTGATCACCAAGGACAAGGTCGCCGTGGTGTTCGGATGCTGGACTTCGGTCTCGCGCAAATCCGTGCTCCCGGTGTTCAAGGAGCTGAACAACATCCTGTTCTACCCCGTGCAGTACGAGGGTGAGGAGAGCGAGCGCAACGTGTTCTACACCGGTGCCGCGCCGAACCAGCAGGCCATTCCTGCGGTCGACTACCTGATGAAGGACGAAAAGGTGAAGCGCTGGGTGTTGGCCGGCACCGACTACGTCTATCCGCGCACCACCAACAAGATACTCGAAGCCTACTTGAAGTCGAAGGGCGTCAAGCAGGAAGACATCATGATCAACTATACCCCGTTCGGTCATAGCGACTGGCAGACGATCGTGGCCGACATCAAGAAGTTCGGCTCGGCCGGCAAGAAGACCGCGGTGGTCTCCACCATCAACGGCGACGCCAACGTTCCCTTCTACAAGGAGCTCGGCAACCAGGGCGTCAAGGCGACCGACATTCCGGTTGTCGCGTTCTCGGTCGGTGAAGAAGAACTCGCCGGCATCGACACCAAGCCGCTGGTCGGCCATCTGGCCGCCTGGAACTACTTCGAGTCGATCAAGACGCCGGCCAACGAGAAGTTCATCAAGGACTGGCAGGCCTACACCAAGAACCCGAAGCGCGTGACCAACGATCCGATGGAAGCCCACGTCATCGGCTTCGCGATGTGGGTCAAGGCGGTGGAGAAGGTGAAGTCGACCGATGCAGACAAGGTGATCGACGCACTGCCCGGCATCGAAGCGCCGAACCTGACCGGCGGTGTCTCCAAGATGCTTCCGAACCACCACATCACCAAGCCGGTGTTCATTGGCGAAATCAAGGGCAACGGCCAGTTCGACGTGGTGTGGAAGACCCCGGGCCTGGTGGCCGGCGATGCATGGTCGAAGGAGCTCGAAGGCTCCAAGGATCTGATCGGCGACTGGGTTGGCAAAAAGTGCGGCAACTACAACACCAAGACCAACAAGTGCGGCGGTCAGGGGTCCTGATTCCCGCGACCTGATCTGAAAAGGGGAAGCCGGTTTTCCGAAAGCATCATGCTCAAGCAGGAGCATGACTTGCAAAAGGGAAAGCCGGTTTTTCCTTGGGATAAACGCGAAGCGTTTGCCCGGGGATCATGCTAGGCTGGGAAGCCAATCCACGAGACCTGGAAGGCGGCGATGTCGCCGCCTTCCTCACTACTTCTGCCGGGGTCGTCCAGTGGTCGCCAATGTCCTTCACCGTGTTCGCGCGCTTGTCCTCTCGGTTCTCCTGATCGCCGCCTTCGCCCTGCCAGCATTCGCCGGCCCCTTCGAGGAGGCGGTCGCCAAATTCGCCAATGACGAGTTTTCCGATACCGAAGAGGCGATCGGCGCGATTGCGACTTCGGGCAATCCGCTCGCCTTTGCCATCATCAGCGCGCTTCAGGATGGCCGCCTGGCGGCCGATCCCGATACCAGGAACGTCTATGTCACGCTGGCTGACGGCAAGATCATCGATGCCGCAACAGGTGCTGCCGTGGACAAGCTGCCGGACAATGCCGCCGCAGTACGCCTCAACAACCGCCTGCGCCGCACCGTCGAGGCCGCGCTCGGCGGCCTGACCCTGCTGTCGCCCGATCCAGCCAAGCGCATCGCGGCCGCGCAATCCGTTTTCAAGACCCATGACGAGGCGATGCTGCCCGTCGTCGACGGCGCGCTGCAAAAGGAGACCAGCAAGGCCGCAAAGATCGCCTTCAGCGAAGCGCGCGCGGCCATCCTGCTGTTCAAGGCTGACGCCACCGATGCCGAGAAGCTGGAAGCGATCGCCACCATCAAGGCGCGGGGCGATCAGGAAGCGCTGGCGCTGCTGACCGGCCTCTCCGGAGAACAGCCGCCCGCCGTCGCGCGCGCCGCGGCCAGTGCGACGTCGGCGATCCAGAGCAATCTCGCGCTGTGGTCGACCGTGCAGAATGCCTGGTATGGCCTGTCGCTCGGCTCGGTCCTGCTGCTCGCCGCGATCGGTCTTGCCATCACCTTCGGCGTGATGGGCGTCATCAACATGGCCCATGGCGAAATGGTGATGTTGGGGGCCTACACCACTTTCGTGGTGCAGGAAGCGATCCGCACCAGCTATCCCGCTTTGTTCGATTACTCGCTGCTGATGGCGGTGCCGCTGGCCTTCATCGTCGCCGGTGCGGTCGGGGTCCTGATCGAACGAACCATCATCCGCTTCCTCTATGGCCGCCCGCTGGAAACGCTGCTGGCGACCTGGGGCCTCTCGCTGGTGCTGCAACAGGCGGTGCGCACCGCCTTCGGCCCCACCAACCGCGAAGTCGGCAATCCGTCCTGGATGAGCGGCGCGTTCGAGGTCGGACAGATCACGATCACCTATAACCGGCTGTGGATCCTCTGCTTCACGATGGCGGTGTTCGCGATCCTGCTCGCGATGCTGCGCTATACCGCGCTTGGCCTGGAGATGCGCGCGGTGACGCAGAACCGCCGCATGGCGGCGTCGATGGGGATCGCCACCTCGCGGGTCGACGCGCTGACCTTCGGGCTCGGCTCCGGCATCGCCGGGATCGCCGGCGTCGCGCTGTCGCAGATCGACAATGTCAGCCCCAATCTCGGCCAGAGCTACATCATCGACTCCTTCATGGTCGTGGTTTTCGGCGGCGTCGGCAATTTGTGGGGCACGCTGGTCGGAGCGTTCACGCTTGGCATCGCCAACAAGTTCCTGGAGCCGGTCGCCGGCGCCGTGCTCGGCAAGATCGCTATTCTGGTTCTGATCATCCTGTTCATCCAGAAACGCCCGCGCGGCCTGTTTGCGCTGAAGGGGCGGGCGGTGGAAGCATGATGCCGTACGTACTCAGGCGTTCGCTGGACCGTAGCGCGACCCTGTTCCTGCTCGTGGTTGCCGCCTGCGGCGTGTTGATCCCGCTGTCGAACCTGCTGCTGCCGTCCGGCTCCATGCTGCAGGTGCCGACCTATCTGGTCGCGCTGTTCGGCAAATATGTCTGCTACGCCATTCTGGCGCTCTCGATCGACCTGATCTGGGGTTATTGCGGCATCCTTTCGCTCGGCCATGGCGCCTTCTTTGCGCTCGGCGGCTACGCCATGGGCATGTACCTGATGCGCCAGATTGGCAGCCGGGGCGTCTACGGCAACCCGATCCTGCCTGACTTCATGGTGTTCCTGAATTACCCGAAACTGCCATGGTATTGGCACGGGTTCGATATGTTCTGGTTCGCCGCCCTGATGGTCATTCTGGTGCCGGGCCTTCTGGCTTTCTGCTTCGGGTGGCTGGCTTTCCGCTCCCGCGTCACCGGCGTCTATCTCTCGATCATCACGCAGGCGATGACCTATGCGCTGTTGCTGGCGTTCTTTCGCAACGACTTTGGATTTGGCGGCAACAACGGCCTGACCGATTTCAAGGATATTCTTGGGTTCAACGTACAAGCCGACGGCACGCGTGCGGCCTTGTTTGCGCTGAGCTGTCTGGCGTTGATCATTGGCTTCCTGATCTGCCGCGCCGTGGTAACGTCAAAACTTGGAAAGGTGTTGATCGCCGTTCGCGACGCCGAATCCCGCACCCGATTTCTCGGCTATCGCGTCGAATCCTACAAGCTGTTCGTATTCACGCTGTCGGCCTGCATGGCCGGCGTTGCCGGCGCGCTCTACGTGCCGCAGGTCGGCATCATCAATCCCGGCGAATTTGCACCGGGAAACTCGATCGAAGCGGTGATCTGGGTCGCCGTCGGCGGCCGCGGCACCCTGATCGGGGCAGCGCTCGGCGCGGTCGTCGTCAACTACGCCAAGACCTTCTTCACGTCGGGCCCGCTGGCGCCTTACTGGCTGTTCATGCTCGGCGCGCTGTTCATCCTGGTGACGCTGCTGTTGCCGAGAGGCATCGTCGGCACCTTCAATGCGTGGTGGGAGCCGTGGAAGGCCAAGCGCCCATCGGCGACCGCCGCGAGTGCGGCGCGCGAAGACGGCGCCAGCGAACCCAATATGGCGGAGTGAGCGGATGAACGTCATGGATAACCGCCAAACCTCGGCGCTGCTCTATCTTGACGGCGTGCATGTCTCGTTCGACGGCTTTCATGCCATCAACAATCTGTCGCTGACGCTGGCGCCCGGCGAAATGCGCGCCATCATCGGCCCGAACGGCGCCGGCAAGACCACGATGATGGATATCATCACCGGCAAGACCAAGCCGGATGAAGGCACGGTGCTGTTCGACGGCGTCACCGACCTGACAAGGCTCGACGAGACGCGGATTGCCGAACTCGGGATCGGCCGCAAATTCCAGAAGCCGACGGTGTTCGAGAGCCAGACCATCGAGGATAATCTGCTGCTGGCGCTCAATGTCGATCACAGCGTGAGGGGCACATTGTTCTGGCGCGAGACCGGGCCTGAGTCTGAACGCATCGAACGCGTGCTGGAAACCATCCGCCTGAAAGACGCGCGCGACCGGTTGGCGGGCAGCCTGTCGCACGGCCAGAAGCAATGGCTGGAGATCGGCATGTTGCTCGCGCAGGATCCGAAATTGCTGCTGGTCGACGAGCCGGTCGCGGGAATGACCGATGTCGAAACCCATCAGACCGCCGAGCTTTTGAAGGAAATCAACAAGGACAAGACCATCATGGTCGTCGAGCATGACATGACCTTCGTGCGCCAACTCGGCGTCAAGGTGACGTGCCTGCACGAAGGCACCGTGCTGGCCGAGGGAACCATCGATCAGGTGTCATCGAATGACCGGGTCGTCGAAGTCTATCTGGGGCGGTGATCCATGCTGAAGGTCGACAACATCAGCCTCTATTACGGCGCGGCCCAGGCGCTGCGCGGCGTCTCGCTCGCGGCCGAACCGGGCAAGGTGACGTGCGTGCTCGGCCGCAACGGTGTCGGCAAGACCAGCCTGTTGCGCGCGATGATCGGCCAGTATCCCATCGCCGGCGGCTCGATCACCTTCGAGGGCACCGACATCACCGGCCTGAAGCCCTATGAGCGGGCACGGCGCGGCATCGGCTTGGTGCCGCAGGGCCGCGAGATTTTCCCGCTGCTGACGGTGGAGGAAAACCTCAAGACCGGCTTTGGCCCCTTGAAGCGCCAGGACCGCAACATTCCCGATGACGTGTTCTCGTTATTCCCGGTGCTGGAATCGATGCTGGGCCGCCGCGGCGGCGATCTTTCCGGTGGTCAGCAGCAGCAGCTCGCGATCGGACGGGCGCTGGTGATGCGGCCAAAACTGCTGCTGCTGGACGAGCCGACCGAAGGCATCCAGCCGTCGATCATCAAGGACATCGGGCGCGCGATCACTTATTTGCGCAGCCTCGGCAACATCGCGATCGTGCTGGTCGAACAATATCTCGACTTTGCCTGCCAGCTCGGCGACAATTTCGCGGTCATGGACAGGGGCGCCGTTAAATATGCCTGCGATCGAAGCAATCTCGATCCCGGCGAGATCAGCCGGCAGATGGCGCTGTAGTTGACGTGTGACGCGACCGGCTGCGGTCGCGCGCCCTTTTGGGGGTAAGTTGGGGGCGAATGCGGACCGATACCACGAGCGCGACTTCGACGATTTTCGCGGCCAACCGTGCCCAGGGCGCGGTGGCCTTCGACGTGCATCAGGTCGACGGTGTGACCCGCCGCCGCAACTTGCATGAATCCGGCTCGCTGCGCGTGCGTTTTCCCTCGCCGGAGTCGGAAGGCCTGTCGGCGGTGTTTGTGAATACCGCGGGCGGGGTTGCCGGCGGCGATCGTTTCGATATCGACATTGCAACCGGCGAAGGGGCGCGGCTTGTGGTCACGACGGCGGCGGCGGAAAAAATCTATCGGGCCGAGGGCCCCGCCGCGCGGCTCAATATTGCCCTGAAGGCGGAAGCCCGTTCGCACCTTGCCTGGCTGCCGCAGGAGACCATTCTGTTCGACCGGGCGCGGGTACTGCGCCGGATCGATATTGATCTGGCGGAAAGCGCCTCGCTCCTGCTCTGCGAAATCGTGGTGTTCGGCCGCGCCGCGATGGGGGAGCGGATGCTGCACGGCGAATTCGTCGACCGCTGGCGGCTGCGCCGCGGCGGCCGGCTGGTATTCGCGGAAAACATTCGCCTCGACGGGAATATCGGCGAAAAGCTCGGGCGCATTTCGGTCGCCAAAGGCGGCGTGGCGATCGGCATTGCGCTGATCGTGCCGGGCGACGAAGCACTGGTGGCACGGATTCGCGAACTGACAGAATCGTTCGGCAGTGAGGTCGGGATCTCCGCATGGAATGGGTTTGCAATGGCCCGCTTCTGTGCCCAAGATGCGGCGCGGCTGCGCGCCGATATGATGGCGGTGCTCGGCCGCGCCAGTGGCTCGGCGTTGCCGCGGCTCTGGCTCAACTAGGTGGCTCAACCGGGTGGCTCAGCTGGAGTGTCGGCTCCATCGGATCAGCTCAGGTCAATCAGAGTGCTCGCATGAATCTGTCTCCCCGTGAAAAGGACAAGCTGCTGATTTCCATGGCGGCCATCGTGGCGCGACGCCGGCTGGAGCGCGGCGTCAAGCTCAATCATCCGGAAGCCATCGCCATCATCTCGGACTTCATCGTCGAGGGCGCGCGCGACGGCCGCACCGTGGCCGAATTGATGCAGGCCGGCGCGCAGGTCCTGACCCGTGCCCAGGTGATGCCGGGCATCGCCGAGATGATCCATGACATCCAGGTGGAAGCGACGTTTCCGGACGGCACCAAGCTTGTCACCGTGCACGAGCCGATACGATGAGTTTTACGTCGTCATTCCGGGATGCGCCGCAGGCGCAGACCCGGAATCTGGAGGTTGGTAATTTCGAGATTCTCCGATGTGCAATTGCACATCATGGTTCGCGTCTTCGACGCCCCGGAATGACGGAGGAGCAAGGATGATCCCCGGTGAACTCTTCATCAAGGACGGCGAGATCGAACTCAATGCCGGCCGCAAGACGGTGACATTGACGGTCGCCAATTCCGGCGATCGTCCGATCCAGGTCGGCTCGCATTATCATTTCTACGAAACCAATCCGGCGCTGAAATTCGACCGCAAAAAGGCGCGCGGCATGCGGCTCGATATCGCCGCCGGCACCGCGGTGCGGTTCGAGCCGGGACAAACGCGCGATGTGCAGCTCGTGGCGCTCGCAGGCAAGCGTGTCGTGTACGGTTTTCGGGGCGATGTGATGGGGAAGCTGTGAACGGCGTTTGCATCATCACCTGCCACATACACCAGCGTCATCCTGAGGTGCGCGCGTCTTCTCGCGCGCCTCGAAGGATGGGCCACGTACTCAAACTCGGTCATCCTTCGAGGCTCGCCCAAGAGGGCTCGCACCTCAGGATGACGACCGGCAATTTGGAGTAGGCCCCATGTCCGTAAAGATAAAACGTTCCGTCTATGCCGACATGTTCGGGCCGACCACCGGCGACCGGGTGCGGCTTGCCGACACCGACCTGATCATCGAGGTCGAGAAGGATCTCACGACCTATGGTGAGGAAGTAAAATTCGGCGGCGGCAAGGTGATCCGCGACGGCATGGGCCAGTCCCAGGTCACCAACAAACAGGGCGCGGCCGATACCGTCATCACCAATGCGCTGATTGTCGACCACTGGGGTATCGTGAAGGCCGACGTCGCGATCAAGGAAGGCATGATCAGCGCCATCGGCAAGGCCGGCAATCCCGACATCCAGCCCGGCGTGACCATCGTGATCGGCCCCGGCACCGACATCATCGCGGGCGAGGGAAAGATCCTCACGGCCGGCGGCTTTGACAGCCACATCCATTTCATCTGTCCGCAGCAGATCGAACACGCATTAATGTCCGGCGTCACCTCGATGCTGGGAGGCGGCACCGGACCCTCGCACGGCACCTATGCGACGACCTGCACGCCCGGCCCGTGGCATATCGCGCGGATGATCCAGTCGTTCGACGCGTTTCCGGTCAATTTGGGCATTTCCGGCAAAGGCAATGCTTCGCGTCCGGCCTCGCTGGTGGAGATGATCCAGGCCGGTGCCTGCGCCTTGAAACTGCACGAGGATTGGGGCACCACGCCGGCTGCGATCGACAATTGCCTGTCGGTCGCGGATGATCACGACGTCCAGGTCATGCTGCACTCCGATACGCTGAACGAATCGGGCTTTGTCGAGGACACCGTAAAAGCCTTCAAGGGCCGCACCATCCACGCCTTCCATACCGAAGGCGCCGGCGGCGGCCATGCCCCGGATATCATCAAGATCGCCGGCTTGAAGAATGTGCTGCCATCCTCGACAAATCCGACGCGGCCCTTCACCCGCAACACCATCGACGAGCATCTGACATGGCTGATGGTGTGCCACCATCTCGATCCCTCGATCGCCGAGGACCTGGCGTTCGCGGAAAGCCGGATCCGGAAAGAGACCATCGCGGCGGAAGATATTTTACATGATCTCGGCGCTCTCTCGATGATGTCGTCGGATTCGCAGGCCATGGGCCGGCTCGGTGAAGTCATCATCCGCACCTGGCAAACCGCCGACAAGATGAAGAAGCAGCGCGGGAAGCTCGCCGAAGACAAGGGCAACAACGACAATTTCCGCGTCAAGCGCTACATTGCGAAATACACCATCAATCCCGCGATCGCGCATGGCGTCTCGAAGCTGATCGGCTCGGTGGAAAAGGGCAAGCTCGCCGATCTCGTGCTGTGGTCGCCGGCTTTCTTCGGCGTCAAGCCCGAATGCGTCATCAAGGGCGGCTCGATTGTCGCAGCTCCCATGGGCGACCCCAACGCCTCGATCCCGACGCCGCAGCCGGTGCATTACCGGCCGATGTTTGCGGCATTCGGAAAAGCGCTGACGGCGTCCTCGGTGGTGTTCTCCTCGAAGGCGGCGGTGGCTTCCGGGCTTGCGCGGAGGCTCGGCATCGGCAAGAAACTTCATGCGGTCCAGAATACCCGTGGCGGCATCTCCAAGAAGAGCATGATCCACAACGGCGCCACGCCGAAAATCGAGGTCGATCCTGAAACCTATGAGGTCCGCGCCGACGGTGAACTGCTGACCTGCGCGCCGGCCGAAGTGCTGCCGATGGCGCAGCGCTATTTCATGTACTAGATCATGATCCGATTAGGTTGAATCGGATCATGATCTCATCTTTTTGTTTGAGCATGATCTTTTCGGAAAACCGGTACCCACTTTTCCGGATTATGCTCTAGGACGGCATCCATGGTCGACACCCAATGATCCGCGCCACACAGGTTCGCGGCCAACATCACTGGAGCGAACCGCCGGCCGACACCGTCGTGCTCGATTTCGACGATCGTCACCGGCGGCGGATGGCGATGACGGGTACGCGCGGGCTTGAGTTTCTGCTCGATCTGGAAAACGCGGTCGTGCTGCGCGGCGGGGACGCGCTGGTGCTCGAAGATGACAGGCTGGTCGAGGTGGTGGCGGCGCCGGAGCCGCTCGTGGAAATCCGCTGCAACGACCCGCAGCATCTGGTTCGAGTCGCCTGGCATCTCGGCAACCGCCATCTGCCGACCCAGATCACGGCAAGGGGTCTGCGCATCCGGCGCGATCACGTCATCGAGGCAATGGTGAAGGGGCTCGGCGCGCGGATCATCGAGATCGAAGCTCCGTTCGACCCCGAGGGTGGCGCCTATGCCGGGGGCGGCCATGGGCACGCGCCGGCAGGCGAAGCGCACGACCATGCGGGGCATGATCATTCGCATGATCATGGCAGCCATCATGATCACGACCACGGTCATCACCATGACGAGCATGGCGATCATGACCACCATCACGGCGATTCCCATGCTCATGACCACAAATAAGCCGCCGAGGCCGCAGCGCCGCGCGGTGGCGCGGGTGGATGAGGAGCATGCGCCGGAATCGGGTGACGTGAACGGAATAAGGGAGAGCGAAGCGGCGGCGATGTATCGGCTGATGACCTGGCTATCGCCGTCCTTTCCGGTCGGCGCATTCTCGTATTCCAGCGGCATCGAATGGGCGGTGGAAGCCGGCGATATCGGTGACGCCGCTTCCTTGCGGGGGTGGCTTGCTTCCATGCTGGCGGACGGGCCGGGTTTTTGCGATGGCGTTTTTCTTGCCCACGCGCATCGGGCCGCGGCGTCTGACGACCAAGCCGGGTTTGCCGACATCGCGGAGCTTGCGGCTGCCTTCGCCCCCTCGCGCGAACGTCAGCTCGAAACCTCGGCGCAGGGGCGGGCGTTCATCGAAATCGCGCGCGCGGCCTGGAATTGTGCTTCGCTGGACCGGCTGATGTTGTCTTGCGGCGGCGCCATCGTCTACCCCGTCGCGGTCGGTCTCGTCAGCGCCGCGCATGCTATCCCGCTCGCATCCACACTCCATGCTTTCCTGCACGCGGTGACCTCGAACTGGATTTCCGCCGGCGCCCGGCTTGTTCCGCTCGGTCAAACCGATAGCCAGCGCGTGCTGGCGAAGCTCGAGCCGATCGTGGCCGCGACGGCAAGGCGCGCGCTGAAAGCCTCGCTCGAGGATCTCGGCAGCGCGACCTTCCGCGCCGATCTCGCCAGCATGCGGCACGAGACGCAGTACACGAGGTTGTTCCGGTCATGAGGATGCCGGGCCAACGCACCGCCTCGGCGTTGCTTTTTGCGCTTGCCGCGGTACCGGCATGGGCCGATGGTACGCTCGGGCTCGGTGAGGTTCTGGTCGCGGTCGACAAGTCGCCGAAACTGGTTGCAGAGATCGAGGCGGAGCTGGATAGAAATGGTGTCAAGGTTTCTGCCGTGACTTGCATCGCCGCGCGCCATGGCAATCACTGGAAATACCTCGGCGGCGGCCGCGCCGCGCCTTATGAATGCCAGATCGGCAAGCGCACTGTCTTGATCGAAGCCGACCGGGTCTATTTTGACGAGCGCGGAAGTCTTTTGGGCGATCTCGACAAGGCCGATCCAAAACACGCAAAGACCTTCAAGGAAGACAATTTCCGCTGGGCCTGGACGCCGTAATCATCGAGAGAGAATCCGCATGAGCAAACATTTGAATGGTCCGCTTCGTATCGGCATCGGAGGTCCCGTCGGCTCGGGAAAGACCGCGTTGATGGACCTGCTCTGCAAGTCGATGCGCCAACGCTATGACATCGCCGCCATCACCAACGACATCTACACCAAATGGGATGCCGAGTTTCTGGTCCGTTCCGGCTCGCTGACGCCCGATCGCATCGCCGGCGTCGAAACCGGCGGCTGCCCGCATACCGCGATCCGCGAGGATGCATCGATGAATTTGGCGGCAGTTGCCGACATGCGCGCCAAATTTCCGGACCTCGACCTGGTGCTGATCGAATCCGGTGGCGACAATCTTGCCGCCACCTTCTCGCCGGAGCTCGCCGATCTCACCATCTACGTGATCGATGTCGCGGCCGGCGACAAGATCCCCTCCAAGGGAGGCCCCGGGATCACGCGATCTGACCTTCTCGTGATCAACAAGATCGATCTTGCGCCACATGTCGGCGCGTCGCTGGAAAAGATGGACACCGACGCCAGGCGCATGCGCGGCGAGCGGCCGTTTGTGATGACGAACCTGAAAAAGAGCGAGGGCCTCGAGCGCATTATCGGCTTCATTGAAGCCAAAGGCGGCCTCAGCCCGCAGGCGCGGGCCACGGTTGGTTGAGCCTGATGGTTAACACTTGCGGCAAGCCAAGGCCGCGAGGGTGGGACAGCGCAATCGTTCGTGGTCAGTACCGGAACAAAATCCAGCTGCCGCGGTTAGCATTCTCCGGCCCAGTCAAAGCGCCATGTGTGGTAGCCACCTTGCTCATCGTGCTAAATCGTCCCGCCAGCGGCAGTTGCGTATCGATGATCGCTCCTCCACTATGCCGAACCATCGGCTCTCATTCCACCTCGGTTTATGGCCGCTCCGGCGGTCGCCAAATGCTTCTTGATCTTCTTTGCCAACACCTCTTTTTTGAGTAGGCGAGTGGTTCGGCTGGGTTTCATCACAGGTTTTATCGCGCTGATCGGGGTTCTGTTCTCCGGGCTTGCGGCCTACCGCGTTCATGATCAGGAGCTGACGGTCGATCGGATCGCGCTGGCGCGGGCGATCGATGTGCACGCGAGCCTGGTTCAGGACCGGCTGACGGAGCGCGAGCTGCTCGCGCGCGTCGCATCCGGCCTGTTCCGTTCGCCTTCGGTGATCAAGGCCAATATGCTTCAACCGCTGCGATCCTCGATCTACGCCTTCAAGACCGATTTCGTCGTCGCAAGCTGGATCGCGCGGCTGCGGCCGAGCGAATTGGACGCGGCGCGTAAAGAGCTGGCGAGCGCGGGCTTTCCGAACCCGACGATCCGCAATTTTGACGACACGCCCCTGGATACGCGCTCTCTCAACCGGCAGGTCGACGTCTTGATGGATGTCGAGCCGCGCAGCGATGAGATGAAGGCCTTTCCCGGCCGGTGCTTCGACCAGCATCCGATTCTGGGACCGATGCTGGCGCAAGCCATGGCCGATATGAAACCTGTCGCGTCCGATCCGTTTCCGCTGTTGCGTCCGGACGGACCGATCGGCCTCGTACTTGCCGCGCCGGTCCTGCAGGAGAACGAGGCGCAGCCTGCGGGCTTCGTCACGTTTGCCTATGAACTGGCGCCGCTGATGCTGGCCAATGACGACCTGTCGCTGTTCTCGGTAGCGCTGAAAGATCCGCGCAGCGACCACAGCGAGCTGATTGCAAATGACCGGGGCGTCGTCGTATCGAGAGCGGCAGGCCCGCAAGGCGGCACGCCTGCGGTGACACGGACGGTTGCATTTGGCGGCCGCGACTGGTCGCTCAGCTACTACGCCAAGACCAACGCGGTGCTGCGGGCTCAGCAGACGGCCGCGATCGTGGCCGCCATCGGGCTGGCGCTGACCGCCATCGTCTGCGGGCTGTTCGGATATGTCGCCTACAACAACCTCCGGCTCAGCCGTGAAATCCAGGTCCGGATCGGCTTCGAACGCCGGTTGACTGCGGTGATCGACGAACTCAATCATCGGGTAAAGAACATCCTTGCGGTGATCCAGTCGATCGTGACCCGCACGCTGCGCCACGGCTCCGACATCGATGTCGCGCGCGAGTTGCTGATCGGCCGGATTCACGCCATGTCGAACGTGGTTTCCCTGCTCAGCGAAAGCCAGTGGCAGGGTGTGAAACTGAGGGGATTGTTCGAGGCGCGCGCGATACCTCATGCCGAGCGTATCGCAATCAGCGGCCCCGACATCGCCGTCAGCGCGCGGGCGGCGCAGTCGCTTTCGCTGCTGTTCTTCGAGCTGGCGTCGCATTCCGATGAAGGGCTGTCGCTGGTCGGCAAGCATCCCCACATCGTCGCGCATTGGGAAGTGAACGGAGAGGAACCCAACTCCATCTTTCATTTTCGCTGGGAAGAGTTCAACACCAGCGCGGCGACCCGTCGCGCCGACAGCGATTTCGGCGTCATCCTGCTCGACCGCGTCGCGCCGGAGGCGCTTGGCGGCACCTCGAAGCGATACTTCACCGATGTCAGCTACGTGTACGAGCTCACCGCGCCGATGGAAACCGTGATTGATATGTCGGAGAGAGATCGCACCGAACAATTTTCAGCGCCGCTGAAGCCGGTGCGCTGACCGGGGAAGCTGGTGCGCTGACCCGGGGCCGCAGGGGGACTAGCCGCCACTGCCGCCGATCACCGCGCGCACGGTTTCGTCGGGGCCGAAATCCTCGGCCCCGTCGACATAGAGCAACGCGGAAAGTTTCGATCGCGCGCGGTTGACGCGGCTTTTGATGGTGCCGACCGCGCAACCGCAAATCGCTGCCGCATCCTCATAGGAAAAGCCGGAAGCCCCCACCAGGATCAACGCCTCGCGCTGATCCTGGGGAAGCTTGTCGAGAGCCGCACGGAATTCCTCGAATTCCAGATGCGCGCTCTGCGCCGGCTGGGTCTTCAGGGTTTTGGCGTAGCTGCCATCGGCGTCCTCCACCTCCCGCCGCCGCTTGCGATAGTCCGAGCGGAACAGGTTGCGCAGAATCGTGAACAGCCACGCCGGCAGGTTGGAGCCGGGCTGGAACGAGTCGATGTTGGCAAGGGCGCGCAACAGCGTCTCCTGCACCAGATCGTCGGCGCGGTCGCCGTTACCGGAAAGCGAGATCGCGAAGGCACGCAAACTTGGAACTGACGCCAGAATGTCGTCGCGGAGTGAGTCTGTGAGAGGCATTATTCCCCTCCATGATTTTTATCGCCCGCAGTTCCCACTTGGGGATTGTCCTCAGCAACATCAAGCTTGCGGATCAGCTCCACGAAGCGGTCCGGAACCCCCTGTCGGACGACATCGTCGTACATGGCGCGCAACTGGTGGCCTATTCTCGACTGAATTTCGGCATTTAGGCCGCCCTGCTTTTTTGCTTCCTTCATGACCGGTCCCACGCTTCCCCGAGAGTTAAGCTTTTGTATTGTCACGGCTATTCCTCGACCTTGCCCCTGCGCCAGCATTTTTCTGCAATGGCTAATTCAAAGTCAGCGCAAAAGTTCCGCGCGGTATGGGAACTTTTGGCCGGTCCGGGCGTAGTCAGGCACTATCAAGGGGGTATCGGGTCAGCCTCCGTTTGAATGTTTGGCCCAGGAGAAAGATGGAGTGGGGATGTCCCGATCACAGCTCGTAGCCGAACACCTGCCGTTGTTGCGCCGCTATGCCCGTGCGTTGACGGGCAACCAGGCCTCGGGCGATGCTTATGTGGGGGCCATGCTCGAGGCCCTGCTTCAGGATCCGTCCCTGCTCGACGAGCGTCACGGACCCCGCGCCGGGCTTTTCCGGCTCTTTACCCAAATCTGGAACTCGGTATCGCTCAACGACGATCCCGAGGTGACGACGCTGCCGATGCCGCCGGAACGGCGGCTCTCGAACATCACGCCATTGCCGCGCCAGGCCTTCCTGCTGTTGTCGCTCGAAGGTTTTTCGGAAGAAGAGGTCGCATTCATTCTCGGAACCGACGTCGCCGAAACCCGCAAGCTCGCCGATACCGCAGGGCGCGAGATGGCGGCGGAGATCGCCACCGATGTGCTGATCATCGAGGACGAGACTTTCATTGCGATGGACCTCGAAAGCCTGGTGAAGAATCTCGGCCACCACGTGATCGGCGTCGCGCGCACCCACACCGACGCAGTCGCGCTCGCCAAGAACAAGAAGCCGGGCCTCATTCTCGCGGATATTCAGCTCGCCGACGGCTCGTCGGGCCTCGATGCCGTCAACGAGTTGTTGCGGACTTTTGAGGTCCCGGTGGTGTTCATCACCGCCTATCCCGAACGATTCCTGACCGGCGAGCGCCCGGAGCCGGCGTTCCTGATCTCAAAACCGTTCCAGCCCGCGATGGTGTCTGCGGTGGCAAGCCAGGCGTTGTTCTTCCAGCGCAATTCGCGCAACCGCACGCCAAGGGTGGCGTAAGCGTAGTGGCGTAAGCGTACCCCGCGGCGCCACTGTGCGCCCGGGGTTGCGCCTGGTCATTTCGGCACGTCCGCCGACGGATTGAACAATCTCTCCCCGTTCACCCGATACGCGCCGATGGCGCGCTGCCCCTCCGGCGACACCAGCCAATCCGCAAACACCTTGGCAGGCGCAAGCTTTTCGCCCGCATGTTTTTGCGGATTGAGCTCGATGACGTCGTAGCGGTTGATCAGGCGCGGGTCGCCTTCAACGGCGATCACCAGCGATCCCTTGTTGTTGAAGCTCAGCCAGGTGCCGCGGTCGGTCAGCGTGTAGGCGTTCATCGCGCTTGCGGCGTTGAGCGCCTGGCCCATGCCCCCGCCAATGTCGCGGTACCATTCTTCCCTGGCTGGCATGCCCGGGGTTTGCCCGGCGATTTTCCAAAGCCGCAGTTCGGTCGCGTGGGTGCCGCTGTTGTCCCCGCGCGACACGAAGGGGGCTTTCGCGGATGCGATGGCTTTCAAGGCCGCGACACTGTCGTTGCTGCCGCGCACATGCGCTGGATCGGCGGATGGACCGACGATGACAAAATCGTTCCACGCGATCTGCCGCCGCGTGCCGCCGTGACCTTCGTTCATGAATTGCTGCTCGGCTTCGGGGTCGTGTATCAGCAAAATATCGGCGTCACCGCGACGCGCGGTGTCGAGCGCCTTGCCTGTGCCTTGCGCGACCACCTGCACGGTGATCCCGCTCTTTGCCGTGAATTGCGGAAGGATTTTTGCCAAAAGACCGGAGCTTTCGACCGAGGTGGTGGAAGCCAGAACGATGGATTGCGTCGCGGCTGGAGTGGAATGGATGGCGGCCAAGATAGCGGACAGCGCCAAAACGGATCGGATCCTGGTCATGCTTCGTCGCTTCCCGCCGTTCTTGCGCTTCCGGCCAATGCGAAGACCGTGGCGCTGATCGAAATGCTGATCCCTACCAGCACCGCGCCGAGCGCCAGCGCCAACGATAGCTCGCCCTGGCTGGTCTGCAGCGCGATGGTGGTGGTCATTGTTCGCGTCAAGCCGCGGATATTGCCACCGACAAGGATCACCGCGCCGACTTCCGAGATGGTTCGGCCGAAGCCGGCCAGGATGGCCGTCAACAGCTCCGCGCGGATGATGCGAAGAACTTGCGGAATCGCTTGCACGCGGGACGCCCCGTCGCAAATCAGCTCGTCGCCGTAACGCGCCCAGGCCCGCTCGCCAGCGCGATGGACCAGCGCGGTCATGATGGGGATCGCAAGGATCGCCTGTGCGACCACCATGGCGGTGGGCGTGAACAGCCATCCAAGGAAGCCGAGCGGGCCGGAGCGCGAAAGCGCAAGGTAGAGGATCAAACCGACAACGACCGGCGGCAGGCCGAAGAACGCATTCACCAACACGACCAGCAGCCGCCGTCCCCGAAAGGAAAAAATGGCAAGCGCACTCCCGAGCGGCAGGCTGACGGCGGCCGCGATCGCCGTCGCCGCGAGGCTGACGCCGACCGAAAGTCCGACAATCCCGAGGAAACCGTCCAATGCCTCACCGTCTGAAATGCAGCAGTTCCCGAGCCGCAGACCGGTCGCCAGCCCTGGGGGAGATTATGCGTCAACTAGGCCCGAGATGGCTACCGAGCGCGGCGTGGCGATCCGACAGGCGAGGCCAAGCTATGACTGGCCTATCCTCGGTAAGTCCATGATTGAGCGCACCTCGATGCTACCGAGGCGCGCCAGCGGGATTCTGGAGGCCACCTCGACCGCGTCAGCGTGGTCCTTGGCTTCGATCAGAACGAAGCCAAGCAGCTGCTCCTTGGTCTCGGCAAAGGGACCGTCGGTCACGAGGACCTGTCCGCCCCGCACCCTCACGGTGGTCGCTGCCCGAACGGATTGGAGAGCATGAGCAACGACGAGGTGACCGCTCGTTCGGAGCACGTCGTCGTATGCTAAGGAGTCTCGCGTGAGGGCGTCCACCTCGGCTCTGGACATGGGGTTGGGGTTCTGCATCACGGGCAAGTCGTCTTCAGTGCCGTAGACAAGACACAAGTACCGCATGGCTCTCTCCAAGGATGTGGCCATTGGACGTCCGCTCTGGCCTGAGGACGAACCAGTCGGCGGCGGTCCGACACCGGTAGATATTTTT
>Ga0210405_10001467_pt1 | contig 26824 bp, 22 predicted proteins | sample IncBWH11MmetaG_FD_155492 | JGI IMG/M metagenome (GOLD analysis project Ga0210405, IMG submission 155492) | Forest soil microbial communities from Barre Woods Harvard Forest LTER site, Petersham, Massachusetts, United States - Inc-BW-H-11-M | ecosystem: Environmental > Terrestrial > Soil >...
CTGCTAATCGCGTCTCCCGGTCTATACGTGGCCATCGTGGCGGTCTTTGTTGCAGGCCTCGGTTGCGCCAGCGTCTATCCGATTTACATTGCCTGGCTTGCGCGATGGTACGGAGCGAGCGCCAAGAAAATTGGGGGCGTTCTTTTTGCTCTGGCCTCCCTTGGAGGATCCGTTGGACCATGGCTGGTCGGATCTGTCTCGCAGTTTTCTGCCAGCTTGCGAACCGGATTGCTGGTCCCGTTGTTCAGCGCGCTGATCATGATTGGTCTAGTGCTGTTGTTGGGCCGCCGAACAGCAGCCTAGGGTATTCTTAGGCCGTGCCGAATGCCGCAACGTCGCAACGCTCGCCCACCAATGGACTGCTGCTGGGGTTGGTGATCACGCTGGCTGCAGTGGTGGCTTACGCGTCGTACATTACCGTGCAGCTCGCGGGCCTGCGAAAACTCCAGAGCGAGATGGTGGATCGCAACCGCAAGGACTCACTGCAACTGTTACGCGTGCAGAACGATCTCAATTCCATCGCGCTGGCCATGCGGGATATGCTGGACACCACGGAGCCTTATCCATTGACGGCGTGGACGGCGCAGTTCGAACGCATTCATCAGGATCTGGACGCCGGCTTGAAGCTGGAAGAGAAGCTGGCGGGAGCGAGCCGCACTCCCGAGCAGCGGCTGTATCTTTCGCAAGCGGTGGTGCAATTCTGGGACGCGGTGAACCGGATGTTCGCGCTGGCGCAGAACGGCAAGGAGGCTGAGGCCCGAGAGCAGATTCGATTGTCGCTGCAGGCGCGGCAACAAGCGCTCAGCACGGCGGTTTCGCGGCTGCTGGTGGGAAACAACGAAGGTGAGGAGCAAGCCGCTTCGCGCATCGCGCAGATTTACGACGGCGTGCAGCGGCAGCTGTACATTTTCCTGGCGGCCACGCTCGTGGCGATTGTTTTGACGAGCTTGTACCTGATTCGCAGCAACCGGCAGATTTTTGCGCGGCTGGCGGAACTTTCCGAACAGCGCAGCGACCTGGCGCAGAAACTCATTTCGACGCAGGAATCTACGCTGCGGCACATCTCGCGCGAACTGCACGATGAGTTTGGACAAGTGCTGACGGCGATCGGATCGATGCTGGGCCGCGCGGGCAAGCACGCTCCGGAAGGCTCGCCGCTTCGTGAGGACCTTAAGGAAGTGCAGGAGATCGCGCAATCGACACTGAACAAGATCCGGACGCTTTCGCAGGCGCTTCATCCGGTGCTGCTGGATGAGGCAGGATTGGAGAGCACTCTAGACTGGTATATTCCGACGGTGGGACGGCAAACCGGCCTGACGCTGCATTACAAAAAGACGGGACAGCCGTTTCCCGTGGAGACCAGCGCCGGCGTGCACATATATCGTGTGCTGCAAGAAGCGCTAAATAACGTGAGCCGTCATTCTGGGGCCAGTGAGGCCTGGATCGGGCTGAAATTCTCCGCGGAGGCGCTGGAGCTGGAAGTGGAAGATCACGGCAAGGGATTCGCGGCCGAGAAGATTCCGCGGGGAATCGGGTTGGTGGCCATGCGCGAACGCGCGGAATTGGTTGGCGGCACGCTGGCAATCTCGCCGGGGGCGAAGGGCGGGACGAGGGTTCGTCTGCAGATTCCCCGCGCAAAGGCGGATGCCAATGGCGCCTAAGATAACGGTTTTGCTCGCCGACGATCACGCACTGGTACGCCGGGGATTCCGCCGCATGCTGGAGGATGACGCGGGAATCTCCGTCGTGGGAGAAGCGAGCGACGGCAAGGAAGCGGTGCGCCTGGCCTGCGAGCTGCGGCCCCGAGTTATCGTGATGGACTGCGCGATGCCGGAACTGAGCGGCATCGAAGCGACGCGAAAAATCCTGGAAAAACTTCCGGAAGCGGGAATCCTGATGTTGAGCATGCATTCCGAAGAAACGCTGGTGAGCCAGGCGCTGGAAGCCGGCGCGCGCGGCTACGTGCTGAAAAATGCCATGGACCTCGACCTGGTGAGCGCGGTGAAGAGTATTGCCGCAGGCAAGACCGTGCTCGACCCGCAAGTGTCGCGCCCGGACACGCTCAAAGGAGAGCGCGGCGGAGGATTGACGCCGCGCGAACTGGAAATCCTGAAACACATCGTGAGCGGGAAGTCCAACAAGGAAATTGCGTCGGAATTGAACCTCAGCGCGAATACGGTTGCGGTACACCGCGCTAATATTATGGACACGCTGGGGATTCACAAGACGGCGGAGCTGGTGGTGTACGCGATTCGAAACGGCTTGGTGAATCTGCCGTGAAGCGGCGAGATTTTCTTTTCACTGCATTGGGCGCAGGACTCTCCACGGCAGCGGCGCCACCCTGGACATTCGGCAATCCTGATTCTTCCCTGGGATTCCGCCTGACCGATGTTACAAATGCGGCGGGAATTCAGTTCCGGCACAACAGCGGCGCGTACGGCGGCAAGCTGCTCCCAGAAACGCTAGGCTCGGGCTGCGCGTTCCTCGACTACGACGGCGATGGCTGGCAAGACATCCTGCTTGTAAACGGCATGGACTGGCCAGGGCGCAAGCGCCAGCGGTCCACGTTGCAGCTCTACCGCAACAACCGCAACGGCACATTTACAGACGTGACGCGAAGCGCGGGGCTCGAAGTCGAGATGTACGGAATGGGAGTGGCCGTCGGCGATTACAACAATGACGGTTTTCCTGACATCTTCATCACGTGCGTGGGGCAGAGCCGACTTTTTCGCAACACCGGCAAAGGAACTTTCGTAGATGCCACACGCGCGAGCGGGCTGCTCGGCCACCAGGGCTTCAGCACTTCCGCGCTGTGGTTTGACTATGACCGTGACGGCTTTCTGGATCTTTTCGTGTGCAATTATGTGCGTTGGTCCCCCGAGCACGATGTTTTCTGCAGCCTCGATGGCGCGCACAAATCGTACTGTACGCCGGAAGCGTATCGCGGCGATACCTGCTGGCTCTTCCACAACCGCGGCAACGGAACCTTTGAAGACGTGACCGCAACCAGCGGTATCTTTGACAGTAGCTCAAAATCGCTCGGAGTAGCGATGTTCGACTACGACCAGGACGGCTGGCCGGATTTGCTGGTGGCCAACGACACACAACCCAACAAGCTGTATCGCAATTTGAGGAACGGGAAGTTCAAGGATGCCGCCGTGGAGGCTGGCCTGGCGTTCAGCGCCGATGGAAAAGCTCGCGCCGGCATGGGCGTGGACACGGGCGATTTCGATGTTTCGGGCAAGCCCGGCGTGGCCATCACCAACTTCGACAACGAAATGATTGGCCTGTATCGGGAAACCGCTCCAGGAATTTTCGACGACGTGTCCATTCCTTCCGGCATCGGGGCGGCTTCGCGGAATACTCTTGGATTTGGTTGCCTGTTTCTTGATATCGATCTGGATGGCGCGCTGGACCTGGCAGTGGCCAACGGGCACATCGATGAAACGGTCCGGAATATTCGCGGCAACATCGGATACGCGCAGCCGCCGCAACTGTTCCTAAACCGAGGCGGCGGAAAATTTCAGGACGTTGCGGAGGCGGCCGGAGGAGGATTTGAAATCCCGAAAGTTGGGCGGGGGCTGGCTTGCGGAGATTTCGACCGCGATGGCGACCTGGACATTCTAATGACCACCAACAATGGGCCGGCGTATTTGTACCGGAACGATCAAACGGGGAATTCTCGGAGCGTACGATTTCATTTAAGGGGCACAAAGTCGAACCGGGATGCCATCGGCGCGACGGTGCGAATTTTCCACGAAGGGCGGACGCAATCAAGAACGGTGCGAGCAGGATCGAGTTACCTTTCGCAATCGGAATTGCCGCTAACGTTTGGCGTCGGCGCGCGCGAAAAAATCGACCGCGTGGTGATCGATTGGCCGAGCGGACGGACGGAAGAGTCCAAGGACCTGAGCGCCGGCAAGAGCTATAAATGCGTGGAAACAAAAGGAATAGAGCCTCAAGACGGCTTCTAATGGTTTTGTATTATTGCGGGGGCGCTAGTCCTCTTGCAGTATCGTCGCATTTCTAATGCTTTTGCAGTATTGCCAGGCTGTGCGCCCAACAATATAAGTATGCCCACAAGTTACATCGCCTCCAGCACTGCCAGATCCTGGCTCGCTTCGGGGCACCCCAAACTGAATTGCGGCCGGATGTTTCTTGAACATCCGGCCGCTGTTTTAATAACTGCAAACCGCGCGCGTTGGTGGAGATGATGCAGATTGATATTGTGAAGCGGTGGTTGTCGCGGGTCGTGGCGGCGCTGGCGGTCAGCGCGATTTACTTGTACGGATATCCCACGGCAACGATTTCTTACTTTGTTGTGGATTTGCTTCACGTTGCGATCGGAATCGTCTTAACACTTCTCCTCGTTTTTTATGTTGCGCGCTTGCTCCGCGGTGAATCGCTGCTGGCCCGACTGGGCTGGATCTCGCTGGCTGCAGGAGGCGTTCTTGGAATTGTGTTGATCAAGATCGGCACGCCTCTCCGGCTGAAGCCGTGGCTGTACGCGCACATTGCGCTGTGTGTTGTTGGCACGCTTTTTCTGGCGGCCTCGTGGCTGTTCTCAAAAGGTTGGCTGGGCGAGGGTATCCTCGGGCGCGGGTTGGGATTTGTCGCGCTGACGGCGCTGGCGGCGGGTATCGCGGCGGGAACGTGGTGGACGCGCGACGTGGCGTGGAAGAAGGCGAATCGCATTTCCAATCCACTGATGCCGGCCGAAACCATGGACGGCGAAGGTGATGGCCCGCAAGGAAAGTTTTTTCCGAGCTCCGCGCAGACCAAACATGGCGGCAACATCCCCTCGAAGTACTTCATGAAATCCGACGCCTGCCAGCGCTGCCATGCTGATATTTATAAGCAGTGGGACAGTTCGATGCATCATTTTTCATCGTTCAATAATCAGTGGTACCGGAAGAGCATCGAGTACATGCAGGACGTCGCCGGCGTACGTTCCTCAAAGTGGTGCGCAGGCTGCCACGATCCCGCGCTACTTTACAGCGGCTTGTTCGATACGCCGATCAAGCAGATCGTGGACCGGCCGGAGGCGCGCGCGGGGCTGGGCTGCCTGATGTGCCACAGCATCGTGCAAGTGAAAAGCACGATGGGGCAGGGTGACTTTTTCCTGGAATATCCGAAGCTCCATGAACTTGCCGCCAGCGAGAATCCTCTTGTGCGCAAGCTGCACGATTTCGTGGTTCGATTGAACCCGGAGCCGCATCGCCGCACTTTTCTGAAGCCGTTCATGCGCGCGGACACTGCGGAGTTCTGTTCTTCGTGTCATAAGGTTCATCTGGACGTTCCGGTGAATCATTACCGCTGGATTCGCGGCTTCAATGAATATGACAACTGGCAGGCCAGCGGCGTTTCCGGGCAAGGCGCGCGGGCCTTTTATTATCCGAAGGCGCCGATGAATTGCGCGGATTGCCATATGCCCCAGGTGCCCTCCGGCGATGACGGCAACGTGAACGGGCTGGTGCATTCGCATCGCTTCCCCGGGGCAAACACGGCGGTGCCGACCGCGAATCAGGATCAGGCTCAATACGAATTCGCCAAGAAATTCTTACAGGACAAACAACTGAGCGTGGATATTTTCGCGATATCTCCCGCGGGGAAAGAATCCAGCGCCTCCGCGCGCAGCGAATTTGGAAAGCCCGAAATTTCGACGACCTTCGCCGTTGGCGAAGAGTCCGATACCTCACTACCGAAAGGCCCCTCCGGCGAAGTTCGCCCCATCACCGCTCCCATTGATCGCACCGATGCCGCCGTTCGCCGTGGCGACGACTCCCGCGTGGATGTAGTCGTCCGCACGCGCAAAGTCGGCCACTTCTTCCCTGGCGGCACGGTTGACGCATTCGATGTGTGGCTGGAGCTGCAAGCCACCGATGAAAAAGGCCATGTGATTTTTTGGAGCGGGAAAGTGGAGGACGATGGCAAAGGCCCGGTCGAGCCGGGGGCGCACTTCTACCGTTCGCTGCAGATCGATGGGCACGGCAATGCCATCAACAAGCGAAATGCCTGGGCGACGCGCTCAGTTGTTTACGTGCACCTGATTCCTCCGGGCGCGGCAGACACGGCGCACTTTCGTTTGCACATTCCGGAAAATGCGGGTGATAAAATTACGCTGCATGCCAAACTGAACTATCGCAAGTTTAGCTGGTTCAACACGCATTTTTCGTTCGCTGGCATCGAAGCTGACAAGACCACCTCGGGTGCTCAGGCCGTCGCGCCCGCTGCGGCCCCGGTCAATTCCACAACCACGCCCGATTACGACGATCGCAAATGGGCGTTCAACGGGGACACTTCCAAAGTCTCCGGCAATGTCAAGACGATCCCCGATCTTCCTATTACGACGATTGCGGAAGATACCAAGACGCTGCGCGTTCTCCCTCGCGGCGCGGCTATCCCGCAACCCAAGACCGTCAGCGCAAAAGAAGATTGGACTCGCTGGAACGATTACGGAATCGGCCTCTTCTTGCAAGGCGATCTGAAAATGGCTGCTGCTGCTTTTGAAAAAATCACCGAAGCCGACCCGCAGAATCCCGACGGGTGGACCAACATCGGCCGCGCCCTTCTCCAGGAGGGAGACACCGCCGGCGCGCGCAAAGTTCTTGAGAGGTCCCTCGCCATCAATTCGCAATTGGCGCGCACTAATTACTTCTACGCGCGCGCTCTCAAGGAAGATGGCGATTACGACGGCGCGATGACACACTTGCGGACCGTGCTCGCGCAATTCCCGCGCGACCGCGTGGTGCGCAACGAGCTTGGCCGCGTTCTGTTTCTAGAGAAGCGCTACGGCGATGCTGTCAAGGAGTTCGAACAGACGCTTTCGATCGATCCCGAAGACCTGCAGGCGCACTACAACCTGATGCTTTGCTACAACGGACTCGGCGACGACGCCAAAGCGAATGAACACAAGGTGCGGTACCTGCGGTTCAAGGCGGACGAGTCGGCGCAGGCCATCACCGGGCCTTATCGCCAAACTCATCCCGAGGACAACAACGAGCGGCAGGCAATTCACGAACACGTCAGCGTCGCGCTTGCACCGGCACAGACAAAGAAGCCGAATATTGCGCGCGGGCCAGCGCAAAACGTGACCGGAGATCAAGCGCGTCCCGGCAGTTCAAACTAATTCTCCCGGCGATAGCCGCGGCAAGGAGCCGCGAAGAATGACTTGGATCAAGACCGTTCGAATGGATGAGGACGATCGTGTCAAGAGCGCCATGGAAGGGCAGCGCAAACTTTATCCCATCGAGTATGCTATGCCCGTCCATCCCGTGAATGAGGGCGAAACGTCCGGCATCGTCGCGAGCCACACTCTTCTTCCCGACGTGCTTTTCCACGCTTTCAGCACATTTGGCGCGCTCATGTCGCCGGACTTGCCGCTGCAGCGGCGTCAGCACGAAATGATCGCCACCATGGTTTCGGTGACGAATCGCTGCCAGTATTGAATCGAGTCACACGCAGAGTTTCTGCGCCGGGTCACGCTGGATGAAACGATGGTCAATGCGCTCCAGAACGATTACCGCACCGCGTCCATCAGCGAGCAGGATCGCACGATGCTGGACTACGTCGTGAAGCTGACGAAAGACGCGACGAAATGCGGCCCGGAAGATCACGCGACGCTGCGCGCCGTGGGCTTCGACGATCGCGGCATTTTGCAGATCACGTTGATCGCGTCCTGGTTTAACTACATCAATCGCGCCGCCGATGCACTCGGCGTTGGCCGCGAGTAAATCTTGGGGGAATGGTGAAGCGCTCGCTCACAACAATTCTAGTTCTCGCGCTGGCAGTGGTTCTCATTGGACAAATAGGAATCGGAGCGACGCCGGAAACCTCGACGATTCAGTTCCGCGATGTCACGCAATCGGCGGGCATCCATTTCGTACATAACAATGGCTCCTTCGGGAAAAAATTCCTGCCCGAAACCATGGGACCAGGCGTGGCCTTCATCGACTACGACAACGACGGCTGGCCGGACATTTTCCTTGTGAACGGCATGGACTGGCCCGGCCACGTCCAGAAGCGTTCGACGCCCAAGCTCTATCACAACAATCATGACGGCACGTTCACGGACGTGACCCACAAGGCCGGGTTGGACGTGGAGATGTTCGGCATGGGCGTGGCCGTCGGCGATTACGATAACGACGGCTACGACGATCTCTTCGTCACTGCGTACGGGCAGAGCCATCTTTTTCACAACAACGGCAACGGTACGTTCACCGATGTCACGCAAAAAGCCGGTTTGCTGGGGCCCAAGGAATTCAGCACCAGCGCAGCATGGGTCGACTATGACAAGGACGGTCACCTGGACCTGGTCGTCGGCAATTATGTCCAGTGGACGCCGGAAACCGACCTGTATTGCACCCTCGACGGAAAAAGCAAATCGTACTGTACGCCGGAATCCTACAAAGGAACTGCTGTCCGCCTCTGGCACAATCGTGGCAACGGCACCTTTGAAGACGTGACGCAAAAAGCCGGTCTCGGCGAGCCGACGTCGAAGACTCTCGGCGTCGCCACGCTGGATTACGACAACGACGGCTGGCCCGATCTTTTGTTTTCCAATGATACCCAGCCGAACAAACTTTATCGCAACAACGGCAACGGCACGTTCACCGAAAAAGCGGTCGTTGCAGGTGTCGCCTTCAGCGAGGACGGCGTAGCTCGCGCGGGCATGGGTGTGGACGCCGCCGACTACGATCACTCCGGCTTCCCCAGCCTGCTGATCACCAATTTCTCGAACCAGATGCTATCCCTCTATCACAATGAAGGAAAAGGACTCTTTGTCGATGAAGCGCCCCGCTCGGAGATCGGCCGCGCCTCTCTGCTCACGCTTGGTTTCGGCTGCTTTTTCTTCGATTACGATCTCGACGGCTGGCCCGACGTTCTGGTAGCCAACGGCCACATCGATGCCGATATCCAGCGCGTGCAGGCCAACGTGAAATACGCCATGCCGCCGCACCTGTTCCGCAATCTCGGAAAAGGCAAATTCGAAGAAGTCACCAAGTCACTCGGGCCGGCGTTTGCCGCACCCAGAGTGGGACGCGGCGCCGCTTACGCCGACATCAACAACGACGGCCGGCTGGATTTGTTGCTCTCCACCAACGGCGGTCCGGTCTATCTGTTCCGGAATGAAGCGCAGGGCGCAGCGGCTTCAAACAACAGTCTGCGTATCAAGCTGATCGGCACAAAGTCCAATCGCGACGGCATCGGCGCAACCGTGCAATTGAGCGCTGGCGGAGAAACGCAAACGCAGATGCTCCGCAGCGGCTCCAGCTACCTCTCCGCCAGCGAACTCGTTTTGACGTTTGGACTCGCACACAATGAAAGGGTCAACGAGATCGAGATTCGCTGGCCCAGCGGCCAGATCGACCGGCTTTCGAATGTGACCGCAAGTCAAACCGTCACAGTAACCGAAGGAAAAGGAATCACCGCCTCCCGGGCCTACGGCCAGAAAAACTGAGCGCCCCCGCGAAAGTCCTTAGGCGAAAAACAAAACGGCCCCGAACCGCCGGGGACGTTTATTTTTTACTACGGAGAATTATTTCTAGAACTGGTTCCAAAGGAACTGGTTGTACACCTCATGGTGATACTGAACTTCCGGCACTTTGACGACCGTGCCAAGTGACCGCGGGCAGCGATCGGCCGCTGCACGTTTCAGTTCAGCGTAGCGAGCCTTGACGTCCGCACCAAAGAGCGTGGTAGTCCAGTCCGCTTTCTCGAAGTTTTCAAGGGCGGTGTAAATGTTGTCCGGGAGATAGCGCTGGGCGGAGCGCAGATTTTTGATCTTCGCTGTCTCTCCGTCGAGCCCGGTCTTGAAAACGGAATACATGACCATGTAGGGGTTGGAGTCGGGAGCCACGGCGCGAACTTCCGTGCGCATGCTCTTCTCGTTGCCGATGGGGATGCGCACCATGGCCCCGCGGTTGACCGCCGAAGCATTGAGCTGATTGGGCGCCTCGAAGTGCGGGTCGAGCCGGCGGTACGCGTTGACGCTGGAATTGATCAGCAAGCAGATATCGTTGCCATGGCTGAGAATGCGATCCACGAAATCCCAGCCAAACTTGCTGAGTTTCTCCTCACCCTTGGGATCCCAGAAGAGATTTTTGCCGTCCTTGCTCACGGAGACGTTGGTGTGCATGCCGTTGCCATTGACCCCAACCACGGGCTTCGGCAAGAAGGAAGCGGTGAATCCCATGTTGGTGGCGACCTGGCGGCAAATCAGTTTGTAAAGTTGGATCTGGTCAGCGGCTGCGACCACTTCGCCGTACCCGTAGTTGATTTCGAATTGCGACGGCGCGACTTCCGGATGATCCTTCTCGTTCTGGAAACCCATGGATCGCTGGACTTCCGCCGTGGTGTCAATAAACGTGCGCAGCGGATCGCCGGGGAGTGAGTGGTAGTAACCGCCGGTATTGACGTATTCGAATTTGCCGGTTTCGTTGTAACTCCGCTCCGCGTTCTGCCCCTTGAAAAGGAATCCTTCAATCTCATTGGCGGCGTTGAGCGTGTAGCCCTTCTTCTCGTGGAGACCATCAGCGTAGCCCTTCAGGACTCCGCGAATGTCGGCGGCATACGGCGAACCGTCCTTGTCGATCACATGCCCGAAGATCAGCACTTTACCGGATCCAAACACATCCGCGGGCGCCCAATAAAACGCCCCCCAATCCATCGCCAGCCTCAAGTCGCTTTCGCGCTGCGCCGTGAACCCGCGAATCGAAGAGCCGTCAAACGTCAAGTTGTCCCAACTCTTGATGAGAAATTTCTTGTCGTAGTCAAGCATGTGAAGCCGGCCTTCGAGGTCGCTGAACAGCACGGTCACGGCCTTGATGCGCTTTTCGTCGGTCAAATACTTTATGCGTTCTTCCTGAATCTTGTGCGCGTCAATCCGTTTCAGGCGCTGCTCCTTGGCTTTCAGATTCAACTGCTCCAGCTCATCATAGGAAAGGGCAAGAAAATTACGCAGTTCGTTCGACATGAATCTCCTCAAAGTGGGATAAGACGCAACCTTCGGGGCGAATTCTTCGCCGGCCAGGGACCGCCGGCCCGGCAATAGGGTATCGCGTGCCTCTTCCGACCGTCAATCGAAAGACCCGATGCAAAGAATCAAAAAAATGAAAGTGAACGCCTTGAGGATCGTTTGCGTCCGCGTCATTGCGGCAACCTTGTTTCGAAAACCTGGCAGGCATTATTTTGCTGCTAGATTGCTCAAAGACGCTGAAGCACGATAGAATGTCCAAAGTGGCCCGGTAGTGTAATCGGTTTAACACGCCGCCCTCTCAAGGCGGAGACTACGGGTTCGATTCCCGTCCGGGCTACCAAAAACCTCAAGAATCCTGGTTATTCTCAAAGAGACTACGCCCATAGCGTACTACTACGCATCCTCATTACTGTCCATGTAAGAACTTTGGATAACGCCCAGTTCGAGCAAGTTCAGGCAGGAAGAATCAAGAAGAGCCGATGGGATTGGGCGAGAATCGTTGGTGAAGACAAACGGAAGAAAGAGGATCAGGCCTTGGGCCGTTGAAAAGAAGCGCGCGTGATCAAGACAGCGTTCTCGAATCTCTTAGTATGCGTTTCTATTGATCAAGCCGGACAAAATGGTCATGCCAATGATTCGCAGGTCCAGGCCAAACGTCCAGTTCTGTAGGTAGTACAAATCATATTCGACGCGTTTTTCGATGGAGGTATCGCCGCGCCAGCCGTTGACCTGCGCCCAGCCCGTGATGCCGACCTTCAAGCAATGCCGGTTGTTGTAGCGCCCCACTTCCTGCAGGAATTTCTGCACGAAATGAGGACGTTCCGGGCGCGGCCCCACGACGCTCATGTCGCCCCGCAAAACGTTCAGGAACTGCGGCAACTCGTCCAGACTCGTCCGGCGCAGAAAGGAGCCGAGACGCGTGCGCCGCGGGTCTTTCTCGGTCGTCCATCGCGTGTCGCTTTCGGAAGCGGCTCCAACATTCATGGTGCGGAACTTGTACATCGCAAAAGGCCGCCCGCTGAGTCCAATACGATTCTGCGTGAAGAGCACCGGGCCGGGCGATGTGATCCGAATCAGCAGTGCGATCAGGAGCAAAAGGGGAGAGCTAAGGACAAGAACGCCGGCGGAAAAGCAGAAGTCAAAAGCGCGCTTGAGCAGGGCGTAGTCCAGCGAGTCGGCGGGTGTGGTGGTCAGGTCCAGCATTTGCATGCGCCCGAGCTGGAACAGCCTTTCGCGCACGACAATGCCTTCTCCAAGGTCCACAATGGCGCGCGCGGGCAGGCACAGCTTGTCCAATCCGCGAATGATTCCGGGGATCAAGGAAAATTGTTCGGGCTGGATGGCAATCACGGCTTCTTCAATGCCGTCGTTCGCGCTGAGCGTCCCCAGCTCCTCCAACTCGTATACGCGGCAATTCTCGACCGCGATTTCCTGCCCCGGCAAGTGCACAAAGGCCGCCACGCGGCAAGGGGAGAAGGAAAGCCGCTGAAGGCGCACGGAAGCATCCCGCGCAAACTGGTCCGTACCTACAACCAGCAATTGGGTCGGCCGGGCCAAGTCCGAGCGGCTCCGGTAAAGAACGCGAAACGCCGCGCGCAGAAACACGGCGAGAAGCAGCAGCGCGAGCATGCTGGAAACGAAGAGCCCGCGCGGGAAGTCCGCCTTGCGGCTGAAGTAGAGAATCGCGAGCAGTATGACGGAGGTGGCCATGCAGGCCGCGCAGACGGCGCGCGCCCCGGTCCGCTCGCGGAACAGCTCCTCCACGCTAGTCACCTTATAGTGCTCCGCAAGAAGAGCCCATACAAAGCAACCAAACAGCAGCATGCCAAAATGCCCGTGGACCACGAAGTCCGTGGGGCGGCCAATCAGCGACCAACTGAACGACCACATTCGCAAGCCGAGATGAAACCCGGCGAGCGGCAACAGATAAGCGGTGATTTTAAGCAGGAGCTGATACAGCTTCAAGCGCAGTAGCATGGATTTAGGGACCCTTCGCTGACTCTTGAGATGGTGTTGGAGGGGGAGGAAATGAGAAAGGAGTGGTTCTACGATGCCGTGCCCGAAGCGCGCGTCAATCGCCATGTGTTGCGGAAAGCGCTCGAGATTGTGAACCCTCAGCGCAAATTAAGGAGCGAGAGGAATCCTTCTGGTTAACGTTCTCCGCCCGGATGAGCGGCCAGCACGAGTTCCGCCGCCGGCCGGGCGAATGGAGCAAGAAACTCGTCATATCGCTGCAAGACGCTGCTCTTTGTGAAATTTGCTTCGGCGTATGCCCGGCCGTTCTTGCCGAGACGCTGGGAGAACGCCGGAGCAAAACGCAGCGCGCAGGCAGCATCGACCAGGGCACGAGGATCCTCGGCGGGCAATACGACACCGCAGTTTGCCCGGCTGACTTGGCGAGCCGTTTCGCTGCATTCGCTTACGGCGGCCAGCACGGCCCGTCCCGCGGCCATGTAAGTAAGCAGTTTCGAAGGGATCACCGCGTCTTCCACGGCTTTCCTCTGGTTTACGAGGAGAGCGTCCGCTGCCGCATACATCCGCGACAAGGTATCCACCGGCTGCAACGGCAACAAACGAATGTTCGTAAGGTGGTGCTGCCGGATTTCCTGCTCCAGCGCTGCGCGCTCCTCGCCTTGCCCAACGAGCAGCCAGACGAGGCCTGGATCACTCTGCGACAATTGCGCGGCGTGTACCACATTCGCCAGGTCCTGCTTCTTGCCCATGTTTCCCGTATGCAACACCAGGAATGCGCTGGAAGAAATGTCATGCGCTTGCCGGAAAGAAGCATCCCGCGCCTGCGGACGAATTTCCTGCGTGTCGCCCCAATCCGGAATCAGTTGAAGCTTTTCCGCAGGAACACCGCGTTCGCGCAAGCGGTGGATGAAACCCTGGCACAAACAGACCACCGCGAGCGCCTTGCGATAAGTAAAGGACTCTAAGGCGCGCGCCAGCCGGATGCCCGCCTTGTTCTTCATGATGCCGGTGGAAAGCGCGGCGTCGGAGGCGAGGTCCGTCACCTTCATGACGAACGGAGCGCGTTTTTTTACAATGCTCAAGAGATATGCGGCAAAAGCCACGGTCGGCGGCGGGCACGAGCAATAGATGAGATCGCATTTGCCGGTGAAAAGAGCAGCGATGAACGCGGCGAGCGTGAAAGTGAGGTCGTAGACCAGGCGTTGGACGAGGCTGCTCGGTTTTCCCGGCACAAAGTGCGCGACTCGGCGAACCTCCACGCCGTTGATGATTTCCTTCCGGTAGAGCGAGCCACGGTAACCATCCCACACTCTCCACTCCGGATAATAGGGAAAGGCCGTGACCACGGTGACTTGATTTCCCTGGCCGGCAAGATGCTCGCACAGCCCGGTCGTGAATGGCGCGACCGACGTCCTTTCCGGCGCGTAATTGATGCCGATAACGAGAATCCGCATTTGTCTCTCCATTGAAATTTTGAAGGGAAGGCGATTGCAGGTGAACGTGAAGGTCGGCTCACAGTAAGGCGGCTTTTCGTTTCTCCAGGCGGCCAGCCTTAGCGAGTTCGTTTTCGATCCACGCGTAGGTGAGCGACAGCCCTTTTTCCAAGGTAATCGAAGGCTCCCACCCGAGCACCTCGCGCAACAGCCGGTTGTCGCTGTTCCTTCCGCGCACGCCCTGCGGCTTGCTGAGATCGTGATTCCTGCTGAGCTCTTTACCGGCGATCCCGCAAACGAGGTCGACCAGACCGTTGATGCTGATCAGCCGGTCCGTGCCGAGATTAAGCGGCTGAAAGTATTCCGACGCCATCAGCCGGATCAAACCCTCCAGACAATCATCCACATACATGAACGAGCGCGTCTGCTCGCCATCTCCCCAAATCTCGATGGCCCCGTGATTCCGCGCCAGCGCGACCTTGCGGCTGATCGCCGCCGGCGCTTTTTCCCGGCCGCCTTCGTAGGTGCCCAACGGCCCGTAAACATTGTGAAAGCGCACCACGCGCGTTTCGAAGCGGTAGTCCTGCCGGTAGTAGCTGCACAACTGCTCGGTGTACAGCTTCTCCCAGCCATAGCCGGGCTCCGGGTCCGCGGGATAGGCATCCTCTTCGCGAAGCGGGGTGACGTCCGCGTCCTTCTGCTTCGACTGCGCGTACACGCAAGCCGAGGAGGAAAACAGGAAGCGCTTCACATCCTGCAAGCGGCTGGCTTCCAGCATGTGCGCGTTGATCAGGATGTTGTTGCGCGCAATCTCCGCGTGTTTGGCGGTAATGAAACCGATTCCGCCCATGTCGGCCGCCAGGTTGTAAACCTGGTCGATCCCTCCGCGCACCGCCAGCAGCGCATCATCGAAGTGCCGCAAATCCAGAATCTCGAACTCGTTGGCTTCCGTCGCTTCGTACTCCGGAGCCTTGATGTCCACTCCGCGAACCCAGTTTCCTTCTCCCCGCAGCCGCTTTACCAGGTGATGCCCGATGAATCCGCCGGCGCCGGTCACAAGAATGCGAGCATTTTTCGACATCGTCTTTGTCCCTTCGCTGCAATTTATTTTTGGATTGAACTCCGCCTGCCTGTGAAAATTGTGGAAACCTGGACCCTGGCCCATCGCGCCGCACGCAGATCCCGCAAAAGCGAATTCTTATTGTTCCCGGACGCGTTCCTTCACCATCGGCCCGCCGGCTTCCGCGATTTCCGGGTGCCGCGCCCGGCCTCTTGCGCGTTGCAGCGATTCCGCCGCCTCTTGATAGATGAACATCAGTTGCGCGTAATTGCTCCGCGCCGTGAATTCCGAAAGATGTTTGTGGCGCGCATTCTCGGACCACTGCCTCCACGCGCTTTCTTCCGCGTCCATGGCGGCTCGCAGTGTCTTTGATAAAGAAGCGCCATCGCCCCCTGCGAACATCAAGCCTTCCACTCCGTCCGACACCATCGCCGCAAACGCGCCGTGCCTGGGCACGATCACGGGCGTGCCCACCGAAAGCGCTTCCAGCACCGACATGGGGAAATTTTCGTAGGCCAGCGACGGCAGCACCAGCCACCGGCTTGCGGCAATCAGGTCGATCACTTTTTCCCGTGGCTGGTTGCCGCACCAAACGATATTGGCTTGCGCGGCAAAGCGCCGCTCAAGTTCCGCGCGGTCCGGGCCGTCCCCGGCTATCAGCAGTTGCTGCCCCTCGGTAGCCAGCCTTGCCCAAGCCTCCAGCAAGAGATGCACGCCTTTAAACCGCGCGATGATCCCCGCAAACACGAACCGGCGAACCCGCGGCGAAGTCAGCTTGACCAGCGCAGAACTGAAATTTGGCTTTACGTGGATGCGCTCTCGCGGCAGCCCCGCACGCGCCAGAATTTCCTTGCTGAATTCCGTGAGTACAATGAAAGCGTGAACTTTGCTCCGGTAGGTTCCCAGCCAGCGATGCAGCACGTTCATGCCCGTGACTGCCGCTGTCCGAAACAACGACGCGCCGTAACATCGATGCCGCAAACCTGTCCATGGAAAATGGCCGACGCATTCCTGGCACGGCTGCTCGTCCCGGAGCAGCAACGCATTCGCGCATGTCAGCCGGTAATTGTGCAGCGTCTGCACCACCGGCACTCCCGCCTTGTCTGCCGCCCAGAAAACGCTCGGGCTCAGCAGTGGAAACGTGTTGTGTGCGTGAACGATGTCCGGAGAAAACCGCGCGATCGCCTTCTTCATCATCGAGTAGCCGCGCAACGACCACAGCGTCCCCAGCCCCGCCGCAAACAGCCGTAGTGCGCTCGCGCCGTCCAATTCCTTTGTCCAGGCAAACAGTTGCTCCACTTCGTGGCCGTGACGGCGCAGCAAATCCGCCTCAAGGCCCACGACCGTCTCTTCCCCGCCCCATCCAGGACGGTATTTGTTGTGTACTTGGAGTATGCGCAAGTCTTTCGCCGTCTTCTTTAGCCGGGCCGGCTTACCGGGAAGCGGCCGAAGCCTTCTCCTTCAAGCTCTCGACAAGGCCGTACAAAGAAACATTTGCGCGGCTCACGCGGCATTGCGCCGTAATTCCGCGGTCGCCCCAGAGAGTGAACCGCCTCAGCGCCATCGCATCGGTCGCTCTGGTCTTGAGCGGCAACCGGTTCTTGCCTCTTCGAACCCCCACTCCTAGCCGCAAACCGGCCTCCCGCGCCGCTTGCCGAATCTCCGGCGAGCAATTCCCGTTCGGGTACGCGATCATGTCCGGCATCTTGCCGGTCATCTCTTGAATCGCGTCCTGCCCGCCCTGAATCTGCTCTCGCGCTTCCGCCAAATTGTAGTTGGTTAGAATCGCGTGATTTTTCGTGTGGTTCCCCATCGAAACCAGCCGGTGTTCCGCGAACTCGCGCAATTCGCCCGGCGTAAATGGCCGGTCCAAATCGCCAACCGGGCGCAACGCGTCCTTCCCAAACTCGTTTTTCAATGCGCACTCCACTTCTCCGGTCTTCATCCGCTTATAACCCGCCATCGTACGGCGAATCTCCGCCTCCGACTTCCCGCGCTTTCGCCCTGCACGAAAAGCCGCGTCCCACCAGAACGCCTTCCCGTCCCGCACGTGTTCGCTCGAAATGAAAAACACCGCCGGAGCGTTGAACTCTTCCATCGCTGGCAGCGCACGCCGGTTGTTGCCATACCCGTCGTCGAAGGTGAGTAAAATGTATTTCCCGCTGGGCTGCAGCCCTTCCAGAATCTGCCCGGGCGATACGAAGCTGTATCGTTGCTCATGAAAATGCCCGAGAAATGCCCTGAACATTTCTGCTGTGACCCCTTGTTGCGGGTCCAGCACACCGTTCCGCACCTCTGCGCCGTTTTCGAATAGCGAGTGAAAGAGAAAGCAAAGGAGCGCGCCTTCCTCGTGAGTCACGGAAAGAAATCTGCTCGCCATCCTTGCGTCGAGCGACAGCATTGCCGCCTTAAGGCGCTCTTGCATTTCCATCCCTTACCGCGTTAGCCGCTCCAGCTAGATTACACTACCAGCAAACTCACAATGAAGTTAATATTCCAGCTTTATGAATGGGGAGAACCCCTCGCGCATCAACATCGCTTGCCCCGATGACCTCGCCGCGGTTCAAGGCGCTGTCACCGGCTTCGAATGTTCTTTGTGTGGACGCCGCTTCCCCTCGGTTGACGGCATTGTCGAGCTTCTCCCCCGCCAAGCCCTCCAGGAAACTTCCCCGGAGAACTCCCAACTCAACGCCTACCGTGCAAGCTTTTCGAATCGCCCCGAAAGCGCCTGGCGCCATTCTCTGGGGGTGTTGCTCGGCTTGCTGGGGAACAGCTATCTCTACTCCTGGGCTTTCCGCACCCTCGAAAAACTTGCCAGCGGTCAATCCTTCGCTGTTTTGGACGCCGCTTGCGGAGACGGAATCTTGCGGCGTTACTTGCCGAGCCGTCACGCTTATGTAGGGATTGATTTCTCGACCCGCCTATTGGTCCGCGCCCAGCGATACCGTCCTGCGACGTATTTTCAAGCCGATCTCAACCATCTGCCGTTTCCCAGTGCGGCTTTCGATGCCGTTCTCTCGCTTCAGGCTTTGCAGTACCTCGACCGTCCGCAAGCCGCCCTTGCCGAAATGGCTAGAGTCCTAAAAACCGGCGGCAAACTCCTCTTGACCGTGCCCAACGACGAGTCCTTCAAGTACCGGCGCCAGGGAATCCCGAAGATCCAGTTGCAGCGCTTCAATCGCCAGACCCTTCCCGTTCTGCTTGCTGCCAAGTTTGAAGTCCTCCAAGCCAGCACGCGCGGCTTTTGGCTCCCCGTCCCCCGCATTTCCGTGCACGCTCCCGGCGTGTATTCCCCCCGTTGGGGCCTGTCCTGGACCGTCGTTGCCACTCCCAAAAAGTGATATCAGCTCGCTGCTCAAGGAACTGCACAGGCTCACGTATCCGGGAGCATCAGAAACCCGTACTCCTCGCCGCTCGGTGACACGCTGAAGATCCGGTACCCCGCCTCATTCAACGCGCGGATTGCCTCCCTCGTCCTTTCGATCCCGAGCTGCGGCCAGCGGTGGTGAAACTCCACCAGCAGTTGTTTCACCGGGATGCCGCACGCGAGCATGTCCGCCAAGACGCCGTATTCCGCGCCTTCAATGTCCATTTTCAGCAAGTCGATTTGCTCGTGCCCCAGCATCTTCAGGATCGTTCCCAGCCGGTGTACCGGAACCTCGATAGCCGGGCGCGATGCCGGCCGCGCCACGATGCTGTGCGAAACATGTGCGGGATTCGCCGGAGGCACAAACGCGCAGTTGCCGTCAAATTCGGCCACGCCGTAAGCATGGAATACAAACTCCGCCAGCAATGTTTGGTTTTGCAGCCACTCGATCGATCGCGGCGTCGGGTCGAACGCCTCCACCCGCAACCCGAACCGGTCGATCAATGCGAGATCAAACGAAATGTCCTCGCCCACCCCAAACGAATACGCCACGCTCGCTGCCGACAATTCTGCCGGGCAAACGCACCAGCACGCGCTTTCCCTCCCCAGCTTCATGCGCGGGCACTTGATCTGCGCGCCTTGCCACAATTCCTGCCTGCGAATCGCCCGCACCGCGCGCTTCGCGAACCGCGCCGTATCTTGCAACCCCATGATCATCCCGGTATCGCCAGTGCTCCTTCACCAGGTGCCCGGCGCGCGTCGCGGTCTGCTCCCAGCTCCGGAACTTTCCCTGGCGCCACTGCTTCTGCCGGCATCAGGTACAGGGCCAGGATGAGAATCGCAAGTCCTCCGGAGTACAGGCTTGTAAAAATTGAAATGTTGGCGATGTTGTAGGCCGCATAGCAGGTTACCAGCGCCGCCAGCCGCGGATCGTGTTTCTGCGCGGCCGAATCCAGCACCCAAAAGACCAGCGCGCAGAAAACCGAAATCAGCAGCACGCCCGGCAGTCCGAGTGCGCCAATTCCATCGATCGCCCAGAAGTGCGCGGTCGGATCGGGGTCGTTCCCGCCCATATAGACAGAACCAATTTCCAGCGCCGCGGTCCTTTCATAAGGGAAGTGCACGAACCAGTTCACTCCTCGAACGTGCGAGAAGAACGTATGCGGGTTGCTTTGGAAAAAATCGTAATACCACGCGGTCATCAGGCCATTCGAGCTGAACGTGCGCATCAGCACCACAAATAAGGCTACCCAGTGCATTTGCAAGGGCTCGGGATCGTACCCCGCAAGTACATAAGACAAGCAGAGCCCGCCGACCAGGGCGAGCGTGCCGGACACAAGTTTCAGCGCAAAGGGTTGCCGGCCAACCCTAAAAAGAACGTAAAACCCGGCGATAAACCCAATCGAAAGAATGGAGCCTTTTGTCCCCCCGACGGTATAAACAAGCAGCTGTCCTAAGACGCCCGCGAGGAACAGCCATTTGCGCCGGTAAATCAGCCCGCAACCCATCAGCAAGGGATTAAACGCCCCGGTCAGCAGCATGAACGCATAATTCACCAGCGTTCCCTCGGAGAGATCGTTTTGGACGTCACGCAGGTCGTAGATGTTGTTAAAGGAAAGAAACTGCATGTGGCCGCGAAAAACAACCATCATCCAAATCGCAAGAGCGCCGGCACTCAAACCGAACCCTTTCCAGAACGTCCGTTGCGAAATACGAGCGGAGTCCAAGCGCAGCAACGGCACCCGGTAGCAGCCTCCCATGAGCGCGAAGCCGGCATAGAGCGTGCTCATCAGCAGGCTGATTTCGCCAGGCGTATCAAGCCCGGCGTAAAGCGGCACAAACATCGAGGGGATAAACACCGTGATGTACAACACCCAGTACGCCAGTTGCGAAGGACGCGTAAGCCTCATGGGCATCCACAAGCTGGGCGTTACGCTCAAGACCCATGCGAGCACGAGAAATGGCAACGGTGGTAGCTCATAGTGGAATCCGAAGTAATCCCAAGTAGGATACAAATAGTTCTCGTACATCCACTGGAATAGAGCTACATAAGCGGAGATGCCGGATACCAGCAGCAGGCGCTGCGAAAACGGCTCCCGCCCATCAGCGGGCCCTGCGATGGACTTGTCGGTCATGGATCGAGGGTGCTGAATTCTTCTGCTCGGGGATTGCACTGCTCGCGCCGGTGTTTCTGCCGCATAAGGATTCGCGGCTTATTTGCGGCACAGCAGCATGGGCTGCCAGTCTCCCGCTGCTTCCAGGATCTCCGCGGTGCGAAACCCCGCCGCTTGCGCTACGGCAAAGAGGTATTTTTCTTCGTAGGCCACGGCGGCCTCGGGAACTTCCAAGGATTCCACATAGGCATTGCCCATGCGTTGCTGGAAACTATGGCGCGTTCCATACGTTGGCGGCGGGTGATCCATGCTGAAGCAAGCCATGGCCATATGGCCGCCGGAGCGGAGCACCCGATGGCTTTCCTGGCAGTAATTGCCGAGTTGTTCCTCGAGCAAGTGCGTGAATAAGGATGTCGAAAAAACAAAATCGGCCGACTCCTCCGCCAAGGGTAGATGGTAATGGGAATTGCCATTCTCTTCGCCGCGGTACGCTTTGCTCGCATGATTCGACCGGTGAAAGGAAAAACGCCCAGCATCGAAATTTCTCGTGCACCACTCGAGCATCTCTTCGTCGATGTCGATTCCGATGTACTTCCCTGTGAACCTTTCGCTTTTGAACCTGTAGTCACGCAGCGGATGCGCGTACCGGCCGCAACCGCAACCGATATCCACGATCGTCGAGTCCAGCCGGCAGAGTCCCGAATGGAACGCGTGCATCCAGAAGTCTTTCGGCCCGGTGACGAAAATCACCTGGTTGGCGAAGATCCGGTTTCCCACGCCGACTCGAATCCGCATATGATTCGGGGGAATTCGTGAAAGTTCCTCGTACACCAGTTTGGGAAGCAAATCGAAGGAGTTGACAACCGCCTTGAAGACCGGGTTATATGTGAGTCTCGAAGCGGAAGGTATGACGCTCCGCATGGCTTTATCCAGTTTCATTCGCCTTCCACTCCTGCCGCAGGCAGGCGAGCCTGGCCCGCTTTTCCGATCAGTTTTTCTTCAGCGTGTTTGTCTATCGCCATTTTGTTGAAGCCCAAGGCCGCCTCATAATCTCCCACGCGCCGCCGCGCGATGGATTCCCAGCTGAAGTGTTCCGCCATTCTCCGCGCGCCGCGCTCTCCCATCGCTTTCCGCTTGCCCGCGCCGCGCAGCTCCAGCAGCGCCCTTGCCAAATCGCCCTGGTCGTTCAAGCGGTAGCGCACGCCGTTCCCGTCCAGCCGCTCGCGCGCGGTCATCGTGTCGTTGGCCACCACCGGCAACCCGCAAGCGGCGGCGTCCAGCATCGAGAGCGACTCCTGCGCCGGCCAGGCCCCAATGTCCGCGCAGCGGTAGAACGCGCCGAGTTCCTCGACCTTCACGAACGGGTGAGTAACGCATCCCTCGCACCTGCGGATCTCCTCCGCCTGTTCCCCGTTTCCGACAAACAGCCCGGCATAAGGCTCCTCTTGCCGCCGCAACTCCGCCACCGCGCGCGCCAGCAGAAGCGGGTTTTTCTCGGCACTGAACCGGCCCGTATAGATGCACACAATCTGGTTTTCCCGGAATCCCAGTCTCTCGCGGCGCGCCCGTCTGTCCGCCGCATCCCCGGCGTTGGCGGCCCCGTGGAAGAGTTCCGTATCCACTCCGAGCGGGCAAATCTCGAGTTTGCTTCGCGGCACGCCGAAAAATCGCACGGCCACGTCCGCGCAATCCTCGGTAATGGCGTGGCACTTCTCCGTCACCTGGCTTACCATCCGGCCGGGGATGGTCCTTAACGCCAGGCAACGCAGCCGCTCGGCGCTCCACAGGAGCCCTGGATCGTTCGCCAGCGAAAACACTGACGCATGGTGATGGCTTCCGGTGAACAACTTGTATCCGAGCGCCGCTTTGAACCGCGCCGCGTCCAGTGCGATCCAGCCAATGGGCGTGCAGGTCTGCACCACATCCGGGCGGATCGAACGCAGTTTTTCGTGCAACCCGGTCATTCGCATGTGCCCGAAGGTTTTCCTGTGCCCCAGGATGTGCAGCGTGAAGCCGTCGCGGGCTTCCACGCTTCCGGGCTCGAGCGGCTCGATGAACCCGTTGTAAACCTTTCGGATGGCCTGTTGCCGGTAATAGCAGGGAAGATCGCTTGCCACCACGTGCGTTTCCACGCCCAGCCGCGCCAGATACTTCGGCAGCAGATTTTCCAGGTACCCCATGCCCTTCGTGAACGTTTCCGATAGCAGAACCACTCGCATGCCTGATTTTCCTCGCGCACCTTACGGTAGCGGACTTTCTTTTGCTGCGGCTTCCAGCGGCGCCGTGTACCCTTCCGCGTGAATCGCGGCAAGGAACGCAATCCCCAGCGCCACGGTATAAGCTCCCGCGGATGCCAGTATCCCGTAGACCGCGCCGCGCAATCCGAGACGTATCACCAGGGGAGTGCCGATCAAAAACGTGGCCGCCCCGCTGGTAACGTACGCGTAGAAAACTGCTTGCGGTTTTTCGATCGACTTGAGCGCGGCGTTCATGGTGTTGCCGATGCCCATCACCACCGGAAGCAGCGCTAGAATCCCGAGAAGCGAAGCCACGTCATCGAATCTCCCCGCATAAACCACGTGCAAGGCCAGCTTCCCGAAAAAGTTCACTAAAACCGCAAAGCCGCTCGTGATTAGAATCGTGGCGACACCGTACAGCTTCCACAGTGGAAGCAGCCCCGCCATGCGCCGCTCCGCGTAGCGATGCGACATCATCGGGAGAATGAGCATCGCGATGGCTACAAACAACTGCTCCACCGGCGTCACCAGGTTGTACATCGCGCGCAAGTCCGCTACTTCTTTCACCGAAAGGTACCCCGCCGCCAGCCAGTAATACGCTTGCGTCGTCATTTGAAACACGAACGCGGTGACCAACACCCACCGCGAATATTTCCAGTGTTCCCCCCAATACCCTGGTTCGTGCTCGAGGAATCCCGCGCCTGCCGCGCGTTCCGGCAATTCCCGCGCGACGCACAACACCGCAAGGCTCCACGCCAGTGCGGCAATGGCGAACGCCGAGAACCCGTTCAGAATCCCGTACCGCATCGACATCCACAGCAACCCCGCGCATAGCCCGAAGTACGCCGCTGAAAATCGCGCCGCCAGGTCCGGGCGCCGCCGCATATAAAACGTTCGCCGCAAAAACGAGGCCGTCAAGAGCACTCCGCAACTCAACGCCAGCCCCAGAACCGTCCGCGAAGCCATCGCCGGCACGGCCCAAACCAGCGCGCCCCACAAAACCGTCAGCGCCCCCGCGGCTCCCATCGCCAGCAGCAGGTTGCTGCGCCACAACAGCCACGCGTACGCCGGAAATCGCTGGTGATACCGCCCCGACCCGTAAACCGTATAAGCCTCCAGAATCGCCGCGTTGTGCAACCCCGCTAAAAACGTGTACACCGAATACGACAACGTGAAAATTCCGTACTCTTCCTTGGTCCGTGTCCGCGCCAGCGCGATATTCACCAGGAACATCCCGCCCACGGATAATCCCTGGTCGGCGATGCTGTAGCCGATTTGCCGTATCCGCGCCCAGGAAAGCGTCCCGGACGGAAGCGCCGCCACTGATGGATTTGCCTGGCTCATCTTCGTGATTCGCGCTTCGCAAGGAAAACCTGCCAAAAATTTCTGGCCGTCCCGCCCGCCGCCGGAGCTTGTTCTAAAAAACGCGTTCAATGTCCGCGGCGTCCACCTCGACTGCCGCGGACCGCGCAATCAAATCCAGCGACACCACCACGCGCAACCCATTTTTCCGGCGCACCAGCACGCCCTCCAGTTCCGCCAGCGGCCCGCGCTTGATCCGCACACGCCGCCCCGCCGTCAAATACGCGTGCGGCTCGGCGTTGATTTGAGCCGCGGCGCAGGCCCGCAGCGCTTCTATCTCCCTGTCCGGAAGCGCCGCGGGCCGCCCGTTGAAGCCCACCAACCGCACCACACTCGGCGTCTCCAGCACGCGCAAACGCTCGCGCAGCGCCAGCCGCACAAACACGTACCCCGGGAACAGCGGCAGCTCCAGCCGCACCCGGCGGTCTTTCCAACGCCGCACCGACGTGTATTGCGGAAGAAAATTTTCCAGCGCGCGTTGCGTGAACTGCTCGGCAACGCGCTTTTCATGTTGCGCGCAGGTGTAAGCGGCGTACCAGCGCGGTTCGCAAAGCTCCACCGGCAAGCGCGTCCACTCTTCCGCGTAGTTTTTCGAAACACCGCGCATCGCTTCCACAAAACCTCCAACAAAACGCCGGGGACAGCTTCGCCGCGTCAGTCACAAGACCAACTCGGGATTAACCGCACTGCTCTCAACCGCTTGCCGCTAATTCGCGATGAATTGCGAAGACTTCTCCGCTTCTCTCCGCCGCATCAGCCGCACCCAAACTTTGTGTGTCGCCGCTTGCACGCGAGAACCGTTAGGCTCCGCCCAAGGCATCCGCGCCTGCATCGTCTGCAGGACTTCCCCGGCGAAAGCTTTTCCCGGATCGTTCGAATCTCTCTGTTCCCAGGTCGCGCGCGCCACGATAACCGCCGCTGCCGCGCCGCACGCCAGCAGCGCGCCCAGAAGCGCTATCACCGTTCGCGGCGGAAACGATTTCCGCTCCGGCAAGCTCGCCGCATCCAAAACTTTTACGCTGGGCGTTTCCTTGGCTTCCTGCACTTTGGCCAGTTCGAATTGCTGCGTCAGCGTTTCATACACCGCTTCCTGGATCTGCAGGCGCCGGTACAGGTCCGCGTACGCCACTCCCAGAAGTGGAAGCCTGCGAATGGTGGGATACGCCGCGTCCGTTGTTTCCTTGGATGGCCGCGTCTCTGACGCCGTTCCTCCGCCCAGTTTCTCGAGTTGCCGGCGCAGTTCCGTGATGCGCGCTTGTACCGCGCGAACGCGCACGTTGTTGACCGTGTAGATTTCCTCCAGCCCCTTCAATTCCGACTCCGTGGCGATCAATTCGCCTTCGACGGCCGCCGCTCCCTGCACCATGGCGCGTGCTTGTTCCTTGATGTCGATCGTTTTGTTGGTGCTTTCGAATTGGCTGAATTTCTGTGAAGCGTCGTCGAGGTCCTGCTTGACGCTGCGCAGCCGCTCCTCGAGAAACATGCGTTCGCGGTGCGCCGCCGAAGTGGAAAGCTCCGCCACCAGTTGGTTAAGTTCCTCGACGTAGGCTTGCGCGATGCCCGCGGCGCGTTTTGCGTCGTGGTCCGTCACCGCGATGGTGATGATTCCGCTCTTGCGGTCTTCGCTAATCTCCGTGTTTTCGGCCAGCTTGGCGCGCGCATCCTCTTCCAGCCGCGCCGCGTACACGTGGCGCAACTGGAATCTCCCGATCAGCCGGTCCTGGACGGTGCGGCTGCGCAGTATGCCGGTGAACAACGCGCCGGAACCGCGTATTCCCAGAAGATCGCTGGCCACCGACCCCATGCCATTCCCGCTTTTGGCCGTCAACGCTGCCAGCATCCCGATGCTGGCGTTGGCCTGCGAGTCGGGCGGCATCAGCCGCGCCGTGGACTGGTAACGCGAAGGGATCAGCAGTGCTACCAGCGCGCCCGCAGCCAGTCCGGCGAAAATCGCTTTTCCCAGGGCGCGCCGCTCCGCCCATAGATGCCGGAGCAGGTCCACGGCCCGCGAAGGCGCGTTGCCCGCGCAGAAATTCTCCTCGCTGGCTTCGCCTCTCCCGGATGCCGGCGGCATTTCCATTTGCGTTCTTGATCCTGTCTGTGCCACTTGTTTATTCGCCTTTGTGAAATTTGCCCGCGCTGCGCCGCATATATCGCGAAATTCCGCCGTTGCCGCGGCGCGCGCCGCGATCCTCCCAACTCATGGCCGGCCTCCGCTGGCGGGCGATGCGTCTCCCGGATCGGCATGAGCAGGACGAAAGATCCTTTGCGGCTCGAATTGAATTCCCACCGAAGCAGC
>Ga0210405_10001468_pt1 | contig 26772 bp, 38 predicted proteins | sample IncBWH11MmetaG_FD_155492 | JGI IMG/M metagenome (GOLD analysis project Ga0210405, IMG submission 155492) | Forest soil microbial communities from Barre Woods Harvard Forest LTER site, Petersham, Massachusetts, United States - Inc-BW-H-11-M | ecosystem: Environmental > Terrestrial > Soil >...
CAGGAACTAAAAGAGTTAGCAGTTCTTTTAAATTTACCAACACCATATGATTATGGATTAATGACCGAGGAAGAGATAATAGAACTTGTGAAGTCTAAACCTAATAGTCTTACAGCCGTTAGACCAATGACCATTGAAGGTGTTATTTGTAGATCAGAACCTTTGATAATTGCCAACTTAGATAATAGGCCAATAATGTGGAAATTAAAGTGTAAAGAATTTTAAAATACTTGATATTGAAGCAACACAATTCTAGAATAAGGGAAAATACAAATTAGGAGATGAAGTATGTCATTATTCCCCATGCTAGGCGATGTTTACCTAAATGAGCGAGATAGAGGCATCATTGCTCGTATGGAATCATTTTACTCTGAATCCATAACGATAAATCAGTCTTATTGGGGTGAGGCAGACACAGATACTAGATTTTATTGTAATGACCAAACTCTTTGGCAGAATCTTTATGGTAATCTTCCGGCTAATAGACGACGCAACTTAGCATTTAATAGAATAATGAGGGTTGTTAATATGATTGATGGTCATCAAAGACGCAATCGTAAGTCTATTATCATGACTCCTAAAGAGAATGGGGATAATGAGACTGCTGATCAATTCACAAAGATAATAATGACCTTATGCCAACAAGAAGGAATTCTAGAAACTATATCAGATTCTTTCCATGGTGGTTTAGTTACAGGCATGAATCTATTACATGTTTGGTTAGATTATAGAAATGATCCAATATCAGGCGATATCAAGGTAAATAACTGTTCTTATAATTCTTTCCTTATTGATCCTTATTTTAGGAAAGCAGATCTGTCAGACTGTAACGGAATCTGGAAACGTAGCTACTTAACTAAACGTGAATGTATTTCTTTGATGCCGCAGTTTACTGACGAAATTTTAGGACTGCCAGGTAATCAGTACGGAAACAAAGATGGCAAGTTTCAGTTTATGCCTGAATCTTATCAATATGGCTATAAAAATTTATTAGCATATGATGAATTTTACTATCGTGATTTTAGACAGCAAAGATTATTAGCTGATTCTAAAACTGGTGAAGTTATGGAATGGAAAGGTAAAGATGAAGATGCACTTAAGCTGTTCTTACAACTTCATCCTTCTGTGACGGTATTAGAAACTGAAATTCCAACAGTCAATCTAGCAATAGTGATTCAAGGAAAGGTATTTTATAATGATCGATTACCTACTGGGGCTGATAATTATCCTTTCATTCCTGTTTTTGCCTATTATAATCCTCAGATACCTTATTTCGAAAACCGAATCCAGGGCGTCGTTAGAGGACTCAGAGACAGCCAGTTCTTGTACAATCGTAGGAAGATTATTGAGCTCGATATTCTCGAATCTCAAATCAATTCTGGCTTTATTTACAAGGAAAATGCGCTCGTTAATCCGAAAGATGTCTTCTTGTCAGGTCAGGGAAGGGGACTGGCTCTAAAAGAAGAAGCGCAAATGACTGATGTGCAACAAATACAATCTCCACAGATTCCTCCTACAACAATTGAATTATCTAAAATGCTAGGTGAGGAAATAAATCAAATTGCCGGTGTGTCAGAAGAACTACTTGGATTTGATAATAAAGATACCCTTTCAGGATTCCATTCAATGTTAAAACAATCAGCTTCAACCACAACACTACAAATTCTATTTGATCACCTTGACCGTTCTATAAAATTATTAGGTGATAGAATGGCTGAAATAATTCAGATTAACTATACTCCTGGAAAGATTAAAAAGATTTTAGAAGGACAAGAGCCACAACCATTATTTTATAATAAAGCTTTTGGTAAATACCATGCCGCTGTTGAAGAAGGTCTCAATACTACCACACAAAAACAAATGCAAATGGCTCAAATGCTTATGCTTAGAGAAGCTGGAGTTCCAATATCTAACCAAGATCTACTTGAAGCTTCAACACTTCAAAACAAGAAAATGGTTATTGATAATATGGTAAAAGAGCAGCAGGCTGCTCAGCAACAACAGCAACAACAATCTCAAGTTCAAATGCAGGAAATGCAAGCTAGAACTAACTTGGCTCATGCAAGAGCTGCTGCCGATCAAGGATTGGCTGTTGAAAGAACATCACGTGTTGAAGAGAATAGAGCATTGGCTATGCAGAAGTTAGCAGAAGCTAATAAAAATGATGAACAAGCTCTACTTGAAAAAGTTAAGATTATTAAGGAGATTGGTCATATGGACTTAGATGAAATAGCTAAGTTAATTAATATGGCTAATTTATTAAAGGCTAATGAAAATAATATGAATATAAACCAGCAGAATGGTTCTGCTGCGTAGATAGAGATTGAAATCTTGCTATCAACTTTCAGTTGCCGACAAAATGGAAGTGACTGAGTACGTGACAAAACGTCCCACACTGAAAGTGTGAAGAAACGTCACGGGTTGAAAAGCAGTTTCTACATAGGAGTACCGTAATGGCAAAAAGATATATGCATTCAATGAAAAGATCTGGCAAATCACAACCAGGTCCAGAATACGCAATGAATGATGGTTTTAAGGATCGTAGTTCTTTAGATATGGAAGATTATGTTTCAGGTTTAAGAGCTAGAGATAGAATGGAAGCTCAAAAAGATGGCATGATCAGAGAAGATCACAGAGCTATCGCAAATCTTCCACAAGAAGTTATGATCAAGCCTTATGAACAAGTTGGACCATATCTTCCTGAAGGTATTGATGACACAATCCGTGGTGCAGATATGCAAATGGATGACAATGATGAGCAAAGATCTCGTTATTTCTCACCAAAGAAGTAATCATGGCAGCAGCACCAAGGCCTAATAACAAGGCCACTAAAATCTTATACTCTCTGTTAGGAAGGCCACCAAATTTGGTCAAACTAACAAAGAGACAAAAGATGATAAACGACAGACTTAAGGTGGAAGAATCTAGTCGATTGAAATAAGGTCTAACATAAGGCAGGAGGTTCCCCCTACTTTTTACCCTCCTGCTTTTAAAAGGATGAGTATGAAAAGAAATAGAAAAACAGTAGAAGGTCATGAATCTGAAGCTGAAAAGAATTATCTTGTACAGAAAGGTCTCGAAGAAGATAATTTCTATGGAAATATAGATCCTAGAAGACGCCAAGAGATGCATGATGCCTATATGGTTCGTGAGGATCAAAATGCTATGGCTAACTTGCCTAGACAGGCGATTCATCATGAATTTAATCCAGATAAATTTAAATATAATAGTGTGTCAGCAGGATCTCCTGACTGGTCACATAATGAAATTGGTTTTATAAGAAAAGCTCAACGTGGCTTTATTGAGGAGTAGAAATGAAGAAATGCGCTAAATGTGGAAAAATGCATTCTGGTAAATGCAAGGTAAAAGAAGAAAAAGGTTCTCCATATCGTATGAAGGTAAGGTAATGGCACACAAAAAAAAGGCTAAAGAATCTCCAAAAGCGAAGAAAAAGATCGAAAAAGTTATGCACGAGTATAAAGAAGGTAAATTACATTCAGGTTCCAAAAAAGGACCTATTGTAAAGAATCCTAAACAGGGAATTGCTATTGCAATCTCTGAAGCTCGTAAAAAAGGAATGAAGGTTCCTAAGAAAAAGAAATAATTACTGATTCTATTATTGCTATGTGGGTAGTGCTCTCACACACTACCCTTTAAATTAGGAAGCTATGGAATTTACAGATTACTTATTATTAGCCCTTATGGGCCTTTTAATAATATTAATTTATAAGACTTGGTGAATATGACTAAGAAAACATTAGGAAGTATAGTTACCGATCTTAATAAGCAGCAAACCCCTGAAATGGTTCCTGTATTACTTAAAGCTGCTGAAATGAAATCGGAATATATGGATAATCTTTTAGAAGCAGTTGATCGTGGCTGTAAAATGTTCCCAGGAAATTTTTACATTGAGGTAAGTTCAAAAAAGGAAAGATTACTTGATAGAGTTTATAGGGATATGTTTACTCCTCTTTTGGCGTGTCCTGCTCCTTTTTGGGATCAAACGGTTTTTAGATACAACAGATTCGATGGACAAATAGAATATCTATGGACATTGCCTGGAATGAATGAAGCTTATTATATGGCTGAACATTCCAAAGAAATTATGAAGCAACCAGATCATACTGGTGAAAAACAACTATTGGGGTTTGTAATGATGGCTGTTAATGGCAGCCTAACTAAGATGATGAAAAAGTATAACAATGAGAAAGAAGATAGTCCGTTACTTATAAGTTAAAGGAATAAATGATGGAAAATTATGAAGTGCATCCAGAAATAGCAGCAGAGCTAGCAGAAGCAGCTAAAAGAGGGAAACCTATTCAACAAGCTCAGCCAACTCCAGCTCCGGCACCTCAACCAGTGCAACCACAAGTTGAACAAATGGAACAAGAACAAGCGCAAGAGCAAACTCCTCAACCTATTAATGATCCAGCTCCTGAGTCTGAGGAAAGTGGCTACAAAGTTAATATGAGGATAAAAGCCCTTAGGTTAGCCAAGGAAAAGGCTGAAAGAGAACGTGATGATATACTAAGATTAGCACAGATGAATAATGCACTAAATAAACCACAAGAAGAAAAACAGGTTACCAAGTCACGTAATAGATTAAGACCTGAGGAACTCGTAGATGGAAGTCATGTTAATGAACTTGATGATGAATTACAACAATTAAAACAACAATTATTAAGGCAACAACAGCAATCTTATAATGAAAATTCAAAACTGCGCTTAAAGGCAAAGTTTAATGACTTTGAACAGGTAGTAAACCAAGAGACCATTGAAATGTTACAGGTTCTTCAACCTGAAATAGCTCAAACTTTAAATTCAACTCAAGACATTTATGCAGCTGGAGTTACAGCTTATAACATTATTAAGAACTTGGGATTGAAACCTGAAGCAAATTATGAATCTGATATAAAACGAATACAGACTAATGCAGTAAAGCCAAAACCAATGGTTAGTATAAATCCTCAGCAAGGAGAATCTGCCTTATCTCAGGCCAATGCTTTTGCTAATGGATTGACTCCAGAGTTAAAAGATCAACTCTATAAAGAGATGCAGGCAGCTAGAAGAAATTATTGATCTCTTCCGTCGCTTTTAGTACGCTCGACTGTGCCCGTGGATTAAAGTATATTTTTTTATGATTTAATATGTTGATTTTGAGCTCTCCGTTTTTTATTTAGGTACATTTTTTATAATTTTTCTTAATCTACGGGCACAATTTTTAATCTTCTTTAGATTTCTTTAAGCTTTTGATAGCAATTCGGATATCATCCAATACATCAGGTAATGATTCTGAAAGGTTTTTAAAGTTAGAATTCATATCTATAAGTTTATCATTAATCAATTCAGTATAATCTTTCATATCACTTAGATAATCATGCATTCCACATAAGTTTCTTATAATAAGCCAGTCTTTTAATACATTCATTTTTAACTTATCTTTTTCTGTAATAGCTTCTTCATCTTCTATTACTTTATTAATTAAACGTTCGTATATTATTTCTTTGTCTTTGTAATCTGAAATCATAAGATACTCCTTAGTACTATTGCTTTTGAAAATAAATATTAGTATATCTATTTGTAGCGTAATATGAAGCATCGCTAACTTCTAAATTTAGACGTAATGAAAGCTCGTCTACTTCAAAAAAGGACGTAAAATCTGTTTTAAGATTCGTCATCTTATCGTTATAAATCATTTTTCTTATCTTAAGGAGAATAGATATGGCGATAACTACGACAAGTACTTTGCCAGCACCTATTCAAGCTAGTTTTAGCTACAAACTCTTAAGTGTTCCAGTACCTGATTTTATCTACCGCATACCTGCTATGAAGAAGCAGATGCCTAGAAACGGTGGTACAACACTAAGAATGAGAAGATATAATCCATTAAACACAGCAATGGTTCCACTTGGAAATTCTGGTATCACACCTCCAGCTCAAAATCTAACAGCGTTGGACATTGATGCTAAGATCTCCTTTTATGGAACATATATTCAGTTAAATGAACAAGTTACATTACAAAACCAAGATCCAGTATTGAACGAAGCAGCAGCACGTTTAGGCGTATGTCTTCGTCAAACAGAAGATCAACTTACACGTGATATGTTAGCGGCTACAGCTGCTTTCATTAACTGTACAGGTGGCGTAAATGGTGACGTTCCTACTGAATTGACACGTTCTGATGTTGATCTATTGATTGCGACATTGAAAAATAACAATGCACAAACAATTATGGACAACATTGAAGGTGAAGATAAATATGCAACATCACCAATTCGTGATGCGTACTTTATGCTAGCATCTACAGGCCTTATCGGTGACTTTGAAGCCGTAGCAGGTTTTGTAGCTAAAGCACAATATGCAGCACCTACCAATGCTCTGCCATCAGAATGGGGTGCAATTAGCAACCTCAGAATCTTGGTATCTAGCATAGGTTCAATTAGCCCTAATGCATCATCTTTAGGCAATACCGTGTATAACAACATGGTAGTCGGAATGGAAGCTTATGCCATAATACAGCAAGACGGATACTCCGCTTCCTTCATCTATCGACCACCTATCTATGATGGTCCATTGGCTCTTAATGCGTCTGTTGGTTGGAAAGCAGCTTTTGTACCTAGAATCACAAATGATCTATGGGTACTTAACTCAAGATGCACACACTCATAAGGAGATAGCCCATGGATGGTACAATATTATGTCAAGGTTCATTTATAGCTAACTCAACTGGATTATCAAATCCAAATGCAGGTAATGCTTCTATTGGTCAGGCAAATGCCCAACTTATAGTAATACCAAGCAATGTTGATTGGCTATCAGTATGGAACTATACAAGATATGGCACAGTTGGAACAACCGGTGCTTATTTCAATGGAACAGCTAACGCTTCAGTAGGTGTAGAATTCTACTGGCAACGTGGCATGGCTCCAGGAACAGGTATAGTTAAATACTATGGTGCAGCATCTCAAGTGCTTGATGGTGACACATTAGTTTCAGGTGGTTTCACACTTTATGATCCATCTGGACAAAGTGCAGGCTCATTGCCTCTATTAGGCAATGCAGTTGCAACAACAGCTTCTACTAACGTAACAAGACCAGTTGTTTCCACAGGAAACACAGCAGGCGTTATAGTTGGTTCAGTTGTTCGTTTAAGCAATACAGCTCAAACAGATGTTAATGGTGTTGATTTTGTAGTTGGTGCAGTTACTGCAAATACCAGCTTTACATTATTGACAGCATCTAATCCTCTAGCTAATGCTCCAGGAGCAATTGGTGGTGCAGGATTCTATAGATTAGTTAATACTGACGGACTATTTTATCCAAAGCGCAGATATGTAGTTAATATTACAAAGGCAGTTAATGCTCAAGTGTCTACATCTGTTGCTCATAGATATGTAGCAGGTCAAGCAGTAAGATTCGAAATTCCAGCCGTATCAGGAATGGTTCAATTGAATTCTACTGTGTTTAACAATTATTTAACTGCAACTGTTGTAACAGTCGTTGATGATTATAATTTCACAATTAATATCGATACAACTGCATTTACAACATTTACTTGGCCAACAATTGCACAACAGCCAAGTTCATTCCCTGAAGTTAATCCGGTTGGTGAAGATTCTGCTTCGGCTTTAATGTCGATTCAAGCTCAAACACCGATATATCAAGGTCAGCAAATCTACAACACTAACGTTGGCGTCCTTTCAGATTCTACAGTTAACACTGGGTTTCTTGGAATGTTGCTAGGCAATGGTGGAAATGGAAATGCTCTAACCACACCGATATTAGGACCTTCTGGTGCTATATCTTGGTCTGCTGGTAACGTTGCTACAGGTGATACAGTTTACTGGGTAGCTGGTAAATCATCACTTGGCGGACTCTAAGTAATTAATGGACTTATGGGAGAGGAATGTAATGACCCCCTCTCCCTTTTAATTAAAGGAATAAATATGTCATCACCAAAAAATTTGACCCCTAAGCAATCAACAGGTAAAAAACTTACCCCTGAAGAAATAGAGAAAATGAGAGTAAAGGATCGTACTCTTGTTAGAGGAAAATATCATTTTCATGAATGCCCAGGCGGCATGATCCAATTTCCATTTAAGAAATATGCTGCCGATCCAATGGAATGGTACAAGATGACAGATGGAGAAGTTCATACTATTCCATTAGGAGTAGCTAAACATTTAACAGATAATTGCTGGTATCCTGAATATTCTTATAGAAGAACTGAAGGCCAGGATCTTCAACAGGTTACTAAGAAAATACCTAGAATGAGTTTCCAAAGTATGGAATTTAGCGATTATGATGATATAAGAGATATTTCCGGTGAAAGAGTTAATACAGCTGTATATTATCCAGGAAGATCAGTATGATCGTAGCCCAACCATTTCCTACTTATCAACCAAAAATGTGTGGAATACTAAGTATAACCAATGCCAACCCGGCATTGGTTACCACCACACTCGATGGTGTTAATCCGGGAAATCACCAATACATAGATGGTTTAATAATTAGAATAGATATTGCACCTGGATATGGAATGGGTCAAATAAATCAGCAATTTGCGCCAATAACAGTCGTTAGTCCTACTCAGTTTACAATAGCGATAGATACTACAATGTATGATATTTTTTCTTTTCCTGTGGCATATCCATTAACCTCGCAATATTCACAAAGTGTTCCCTTTGCAGAACTTAATGGTGAGATTATTGGAGCAGTGCAGAATGTTTTACCATATTAATTAGATATCTATTGTTTATATATTTTTATTATAGGAATATTAAATATATATAAGGAGATATCAAGGCTTTAACTTCTACAATTCTTTTGGATATTCCAAACAAAACACAAACATTAACTTTTTTTCAAGGCGTTACTCAAGTTGATCAGATAACTTTTTCAAATAATGCCATCACGATGGGAGCTACATCAGGATTTGATTTATCCAAAACTGATTGTTTGTTATATAATAGTTTGCTTCAGACTTGGATAAATGCACTTGAATTGAACTTTCCATCAGTATTTATAAGCACTAATAAGATTTGGCCACAAAGTCTATTTAGTGTAAATATAGTTTCAATAACTGGCTTGCTTAGAGTTCTTTATACACAAACATCTTTAGGTAATTCTATTTATGCCACGGATTATCTTATTGTTGCTCAAACAGTTATTTATGCCGCTAGGGCACAAACTATTATAACTTTGCAAGAATTCTTTATGATGCAAATAATGATACAACAATTCACTAACCAGGTAGCTCTTAATTAATCCATTTCGATCTGTATTTTGTTTATATTGTCTTCAATTAAAGTTAGATTACCTGTAATATCTTCTATTCCTGTTGAAATATCTAATACATAATCAGCTATATTGCTTAGATTCATAGTATCAATATAACCTTTAAGTAAAGTTATTTTCTGGGAAAGTCGATCTCGGGAGTCTTGATCCAAGAGTGTTCCACTAAAATAATAATCTAAAAGTTCATTATACATTTGAATTGCTTTTGAAAGTTCCATTAAACTTCTCCTATCTAATTTTTGGATAATTGCATCTACATATAGCTAAATCTCCCTTATATCTAGATGTGAATTTTTTGGTTAGTATATTTAGTTTGCAATGTCCACATATCGGTATTTGATACGAACCGGCAGCGGTTGTCTTTTTTTTTCGAAATACAGAATTAGCACCACTATTTATTCTTCTTCTTTTCATTTTATTCCTTCTATTGATTTCGAACATTCCTCTTAGTATAACTAGGAATATAAAAAAGATTAGGAGATAGAATGCCAGCAACCTTAGCGGATATAGAAAAAAAGGTTAGGTTACTTACAAGATTGCCAAGTACTGCTCAATTATCTCAAGCAGATTTAGATAATTATATAAATACATTTATTCTTTACGATTTTCCAGAGCAATTAAGGACTTTTAATTTACTGAAACCGTTCTCCTTTTACACTAACCCAGGTCAAGATGTTTACGACACTAACATTTTGTCCTTCGCAGGGGCGACCAACAATATCTTATATAACTTTCAAAACTTGTATTTAACTGTACATGAGCCAGTATATATTGCTGGTTTCCCTGCGTTATATACACAAGATAGACAACAATTCTTTGGCATATATCCCATAATTAATAGTATTTCTTCTATAGGTGTAACAGGAAATGGTACAGCAGGACCATTCACAGGTGTAATAAATACTCAACAATCTATAGTGCCACCTGGAACAATGCAGAATATAGGCTTATTACAAAATAACGTTTTATTTTCTGCTATAGGAACTCCAGGAACAGGCGAAGCAGAAGGAATGGCTTTAGTAGACGTGCCTGTAGTTGATGGAGGAACAGGATTTAAACTTAATATAGGTAATCTTTATGATCCAAACTCATTGGCTTATAGAACAGCATTAGTGAATCCTCCAACGGTAGTTGATCCAAATAACAATATAAATTATTTAACTGGTGTATTTACTATTAATTTCTCAATGAATACTTTGGCAGGAACTCCAATTAATAGTCAAACAGTTCCACAACAATATGCATTACCTCAATCTCTAATGTTTCATAATAATCAATTTACAGTAAGGCCAGTTCCGGATCAGACTTATGCAGTTAACTTTGAAGTTTTTGTAAGACCAACCCAATTAATATTAGCAGGCGATGTACCAAATCTTGATGAATACTGGCAATACATTGCTTATGGCGCAGCAATTAAGGTTCTGCAGGATAAAATGGATCTAGATTCAGTTAATTTAATTATGCCTGAATTTAAAGTACAAGAAAGATTATGTTTGCGTAGAACTATAGTTCAATATACAAATACCAGAACGGCTACTATTTACACTGAAAACAATGGTTTAGGTGGTGGTTGGACATGGGGTTATGGATCAGGTTACCAATAGGAGAAGCATGTTTTTAAAGATTTTATCATATTTTGGATATTGTGAACTTTGCTCAATAGATTCAACACCTTTGTTGGAAAAGAGTACTCAATGTTTATACACAGAAATGTGTGACATGTCAGATGAAGATTTTTATAATTTGCGTAGCCTTATTTCAATGGCACATGATACTAGAAAAGCTAACGTAGAATACATAAAAGAAAAGGAAAAAGATGCCTTATCAAAATAATATTCCGTTAGCTCCCGATCAATTATCTAGATCACAAGGTGATATTAACGGGAATTTTCAGATCTTAGGTGCTATAGGTGGTATTCCAGGCGTTAATAATAGCGCAGGGATCAACACAGCCCCAGGAGCAGGCTTTAATTATTTATTTTTAAATGCTGGAGGTGCTAACCCACCAGCAGGCTCAGTGTTTGCTAATAGTAATGCTTTATTTTCATCACCTATTGCAGCAGTAAATGAATTATTCGTTAACAAGAATAATCAGGCAGGTGCTGTACAAATACCATTTACAAAATCAATTTTAAGTACAGCTGTTGCACCAGCTAATGGATTACCTGGATGGACATACTTACCTTCAGGAATAATTATAAAATGGGGAATAATTGCAGTACCAAATATAGCAGCAGGAGGAACGGCTAACTTTGATGCTACGGTACCATTTACTAGATTTTTTGCAGCAACCTTAGGAAATGGTAACTCAGGAGGTGCAAATTATTCATCTCAAATATCTGCGTTAAGTACTGTATCAATAACTGTAGTAAATAGAGGAACTGCTTTAGGAACTTACGTGGCTGCCAATGTATATTATTGCGTAATAGGATACTAATATGGCATTTGATAGATTTCTTGTTGGTCCAATAAATACAGGTCTAGAAAGAGATCTAAAGCCATTTTTGATAGCAGATGATGCTTTTACTTTATTGCAAAATTGTTATGTATTTAGAGGCCGTGTTAGAAAACGTTTCGGTTCTATATGGATGGGTGAAGGTAATCAATTATTAACAAGGTTAAGAGTTCAGGTCGGAACAGTCGGTGCTCCCATTAGTCCAGTGCCAGGCTTAATATTTCCTATAGGTTCTATGTTCTCAGCAGGCAGCCAGGTATTTACAGTTATAACAGCAGGCGTATTGCAACCAACCTTAGGTGCCGATATCGCAACCAATTTGCCATCAGCAGGTAATATGACATTTAGCACAACAAACGGTGCATTTACCATAGCAGGTACAGGTTTAGCAGGGGCAACTCCAATTTATTGGTATCCCGCATTGCCTGTAATGGGATTAACCCAATATGAAATTGGAGCAATAAATAACCATCCAAGTTATGCTTTTGATCAAGAATTTGCGTATGTTTATACAAATGGCTGGTCAAGATCAGTAGATGCTGGTGTACCAGCACGACCATTATTTCACGGAGCAAATAATAATTATTTCTGGGCAACCAATTGGACAGGTATAACAAGCTCAAGTGAAACCCTATTTGTAACGAATGATTACTTAGTAAACGTGCCAGCTCCTCAAGGTACAGGATTAGGAACTCTTACAGATGATCCTATATGGACATTTAGTCAAGCAAATGGTGTAAATGCATGGACACCTTTCAGCTATTCGCCTGATGTAGTTCAGAATCCAGCAAACTTACAACCAATTACGGTAACACGTACAACTACTGGTAATAATCAAATTATAGCGAACTATGTTCAGCAATGTAGAATAATACTTCCATTTAAAAATCGTTTAATCTTGCTCAATACTATTGAAAATAACGCAAATGGAGCAACGGCTATGGCTGGAGTTACACCCGCTACATATGCAACTTCAACAAATACAGCTTTCCCAGCAAGATGTAGATATTCACATAATGGAAGTCCGTTTGCTACCAATGCATGGCTTGAACAAAATCAAACTTATAATCCATTTGCAACTGGTGTAGTTAATGCAGACGGCGGTGGATTCATAGATGCAGCAACAGATGAGCAGATTGTTAGTGCAGAATTTATTAAAGATAGATTAATAGTCTACTTTGAAAGATCTACTTGGGAACTTGCATATACAGGAAATGAAATACTACCTTTTATATGGCAGAAGCTTAACACTGAGTTGGGCAGCCAGGGAACTTTTTCTTCGGTTCCTTTTGATACACAAGTTATGGTTACGGGAAACACTGGGATCCATGCTTGTAACGGAAGTAACGTAGATAGAATAGATCAAAAAATCCCAGACGAAGTATTTAATGATTTCAAGACAAGCCAGAGTGCAACATTAAGAATATGCGGTATAAGAGATTATTATACTGAACTTGTTTACTGGATTTTCCAGAATACAGCAGTCACAGAGTTTCAGAACTTTGATAATCAAATCTTAGTGTACAACTATAAGACTGGTTCATGGGCATTATTTGATGATTGCTATACTACATTTGGCTATTTCGAACAATCTATAGATATGACATGGGCTAGTTCAATTCCATTAACTTGGCAAGAATCTAACTTTGCATGGAACGATAACATAGTTGAAGCCAATAAGAGACAAATTCTAGCAGGAACTCCTGAAGGCTATGTAGTTATTATCGGAGCAGACGTAGCAAGAAATGCACCTGCAATGCAGATAACTAACTTGGTAAATGACGGAACAGGAATTATTACATTAACTATTATAAATCATAACTTTACTGCCAACCCAACAAATTATAATAATACTGATTATATTCTCACAGAAAATATAGTAGCAGATGCAGCAACAATGCTCTTTATGAATGGAACAACTTTCCCTGTAGCAACTGTTGTTGATGCGAATAATATAACGATTAATACTTATGGTGCCCTATTAGCTAATACTTATTATGGAGGAGGAACAGGCACCCGTGTTTCTAACATACAAATGGAAACAAAGTGGATCAATCCATACTTCAATAAGGATAGAAGTTTATATTTGTACAAGGTTGATTTTTCTGTAACAAGAACAGAAGCTGGTGCAATAACCGTAGATTATTATCCATCCTCATCAACTGTTTCAATGTTAGATCAAGGTGCAGCTTCAGGTGCCTTATTAGGAACAGGCGTTTTAGAAACATCGCCTTATGCATTATATCCATTAGAAGCTTCACAAGAAATATTATGGCATCCAGTATATTTCCAAACAACTGGCGAATCTATTCAGCTTGCTCTGTTCTTTACTGATGAACAAATGATTAATCCTAATGTGACGTTGTGTGATTTCCAACTTCAGGCATTTATTTTATATACACAACCAACAAGTCAAAGATTGGAGTAACATGGCAGTATCAGGACAATATAGTGCAAAGATACCTACAACTAGTGTCTGGGATCCCAGTACTATTCCACAGAATATAGATCCAATTCTTAAAGAATTATTTATACGTATGTATCAGAATTTAAACTTGATGGCCAATGTTCTTAATGTTGCTGATATAGGATTTTATACTAACCAATTTGAATTCGTTAATGGACAACAATACTTTGCTAATCCAGCAAATAATTCAGCTACTCAGACTAATGCGACCCAAAGGCCAGTATTTAGAACAACTATTAATTTTGGTACTTTGCCTAATAATGGTGTACCAATTGCGGTTAATCATAATATTCAAGTCAATGGAGCTTTTTCTTTTACTAGAATATATGGATGTGCGACAGATCCAGGTACAAGGTTTATTCCATTACCATATGTTTCAGCTGCAGATGTAGCTCATAATATTGAATTAAACGTAACTAATACACAAGTAATTATAACTAGTGGTGGTGCTGATTATTCTGCCTTTACTACAGCATATGTAGTACTGGAATATATAAAGTTCTAGGAGATATATGAAGAAGTTATTTTTGCTTTTATGTATGTCTTATAGTTGTTGTGCTTTAGAATTAGGAATTAAATTTGATGTCGATGAGGGTAGAGAAAAAAAAGAAGAACAGGAACCACAAAGTCCAGTTTGGGGAGCTAATAGAAAAAAAGTTGAACAAATAGACGAAGTATTTACTCCAGTTAATGAAGAAGAGCGCAATATTGTTTTAGATATTAATGATCCAGAAGTTCAGGAAGTTATAAGAAGAGTAGTTTCCGCTTCTATTCACCAAGCATTTAAAAACAAAGAGCTTGAAAAAGAATTAGCTAATAAAAACAAATGTTGTAATTCAAGTACAAAGCTTAAGATTGCATTGCTAACTGCCCTATCTTCAACGGCTACAGCAATCATTACAATTATACTTAACAACCAATGAAACATGATCTAAGATGATTGTAGTTTGAATTTAACTTATTTTTAAGGTGTTTAATGAAGAAGCTTTTATTTTCATTGTTATTTGTTGTTAATTGTAATGCAATGTCAGATGGAACATGTGGATCAGTCAAAAGTTCAGATTGGAACTCTCCAAATGATAGGATAGCTAGACTTAATGGAGTATGCAAAATTGATAATCATGCAGATTGTCCTTTTAAATGTAAGACTTATTATGCACATGTAATGATAGAAGCAATTAAACAGTTGGTTGAAGATCTATATAATGAAAATATGATAGATATTGAAACAATGGAAAGAGAAATATTATCCTTAAGAAATGAAAAGAACGCTGAGATGATTAATCAGGTTCTTGATAAAATACAAAACCTGAAGGAAAAAGATGGCGGGATTTAATGATTTTCTTTTTGGAACTCCAGAGAGAACCCAACAATTTCAAAGATTTACTCCCCAACAACAAGGATTTCAAAATCAATCTACTATGGGAGCCCAGAATCTTTTAAATAGATTGTTGAGTCCTCAAGGTGGATTTTCTCCTATTGCACAAGAAGCTAGAAATCAATTCCAAACCGAGACGGTTCCGGGATTGGCTGAAAGGTTTACTGCATTTAGAGGAGGTCAAGGAGGTCAAAGATCTTCTGCTTTCCAAGGAGCTTTAGGCTCAGCAGGTGCAGGCCTAGAACGTGGCCTAGCTGCCGATTCCTCCAGATTCAATCAAAATTTATTAAGTATGCTTAGCGGAATATCACAACAGCCATCATTTGAAAATTTATTTAGACCCCGTGAAGCAGGGTTTTTAGAAAATAGTGCCAACAAGTTTGTAGATTATCTGCCATCCATTATTGGTGCCTTATTCGGTGTGCCGGTACCTCCAATGGGTGGTGGACAGCAACAACAAGGTAATAGTTTATTTGCTCTTAGTGGCGGAGTAGGTGGAAATTATAACCCCGGAGCTTCAATAGGTTCTATTGGAGGATTTCAATCACCTAACTTTGCACAACAATTTGGTAATATGAGATTTTAGGAGATAGTATGCCTCAAATATATCAAGGACAGTCTTTAGGTGGCTCTTTAGGTTCTGCTTTTGGAACAGGCCTTGGAGGCACATTATCGCAACTAGCTAATCAACGTGCTAATAGATTAAAACAACAAGCGGGTCTTTCTGGAGTTCCAGGAATAAGTCCTGAGCAAGCAGAACAATTAGCTAATTTGGATCCACAAACATTAGGACCAGTTCTTAAGGAACTTATTAGTCAACCAAGAAGGGCAGCTTTTGGAAACGCTGTTTCTGGTTTGGCAAATAGATTATTTCAAGTTCCTGGATCACAAGGAGAAAATCAAGAGCAAGAACCAATAGATTTATCACAGCTAAATCCACAGGAAGCACTTCAATTAATTAATACCCAGTTAAATGCTGAAAATAGAAAATCACAACAAGAAGAAAAACAAAGAGAGTTTGATGAAAGATTGGCTCAACGCAAATCTGAACAAGAAGAAAAATCTGCATTAAAAAAAGAAGAACAAGACTTAAAATATGCTACTTCTGTTAGACCTTTTTTGAAAGAACAACAAAAGGAATACTCTCAACAAAAAAAAGTTAAAAGATTAGCTCAAGATGCACTTAAAATTATAGAAGCAAATAAAGATTCTTGGCCAGGAGCTATAACAGGAAATCTGCCTATTGCTCTTCAAACTTTATTCCAAAGGAATCCTGCTATTAGAAAATATATGGCAGATATAGATCAACTGGTTCTTGAAAAAGCAGGTACAAGAAAAGGTAACCCTACTGAATGGAAAGTTAAATTAGAACAGTTAGGAAAAGCTGGAACTGATAAGCCAGTACAAACTCAAATAGATATATTAAAAGATATCATAAGAGATGCTGATGAGGTTGAGGAGGATCAACGCTATATACATTCCACCAAGAATAAAGAAACTGGTAGATATCCTTTAGATATAGAACAAAGATTAGTTGGTTTTGATATGGCTAGACAAAATCCATTACAACATCCTGAATTCTATGAAGAAGGTACAAATTATACTGATGATGATGGTTCAGAATACGAAATAGTAAATGGTAAATGGGAACCTAAGGAGTAAGATGGGAAGAATAACTTCTGGTGGTCTAAAAGGAATAAAATCTATACAAAAATTAAATAACACAGAACCAGTGATGTCTTCTAGTTCTACTACAGAATCTTATACTGACTATGCAAAAAGAAATATAGCTAAGGTTCCTGCTATGGCCTATGAATTAGGTCGTTCAGGCTTAGGATTAGGAAATCTATTAAATTTTATTGGTGAACGTAGTCAACAAGCAGGTCAAGGATATTTACAACAATATCCTCAAGCCATTCAACAGGCCAGTCAGGGTTTAAGCAATCTGGGACAATTAGCTAGAAGAACTATATTACCTACAGGACAAGAAGCTAATCGAGAAGCTCAAACATTAGCGTCTCTTTTGCCAGGCGCTACTCCAGAAAGAATTAGATATGCTACCGAACATAGACCAGAAGATTATCCAGCAGAGTTTGCTTTAATGGAACTTCCTAGAATTATTGCTTCAGCAGGTTCAGGAGGAATTCCAGGAGCTGCCAAAGCATTAGGCAGATCTTTAGGTTTATTTGGAGGAAGTGAAGCAGGGCATGTAGCAGGTGGTGCTTTAGGTGAACTATTAGGTGACAGACAAGTTGGTGAATTAGCAGGTGGTTTAGCTGGTGGTCACTATGGACAAAAATTAGCAAATGTAGCTATGAACAGACCTGGTAAATTTTTTCCTGAAAAGGTGAGACAGGCTGAAGAAGGTGCTTTTGAACAAAATAAATTACAAAGACTTTCTGAAATAGAAAAAGAATATACTCCTAAAATAAGGGAACAAGAAGAAGCTGCAAGAAAAGCTTATTTAGAATTACCTAAAGAAAAAGCTGGTTTTGAAGCAGCTAAAAAAGATCAAATTAATTCTGTTAAAAAAGATATTAATGACTTTAGAAATAAGATAAAAACTTTAGATCAAAGCCGTAAGCCTGCATATGATATGGCAGCTAAATTAGAAAACAATGCAAAAGGTAATGCTTCAGGGATCTTAAATGCTATCAAAGAAATTGAAGATGATGTTAGAAAAGGTGTTGCTAAAGCAGATCGTAAATCTATTTATGATAGTTTGAATGACCTTGAGCAAAGTGTAAATAAAGGTAAGGGTGAATTATCTTTAAGGGAAGCTAAGCAATTTCAGAAGAACTTTAATGATCAAATATATAACTTTGGTGCATCAAATAGTTTTAAAAGACAAATGAACAAAGCTACTGCAGCCCTTAATGATTTCATTAAGAACACTGGAAGCGAAGAACATAATTCCTTTTGGCAAAAAGGTGAACAGGCTACTCGTGAATTAAAAGAACTTAAACGTAATGAAAAAGATTTCTTGAGAGGCAAACAGCAAATTATTAGTGATTTATCCAAAGAAAAGTTTTCACCTGAAAAGGAAGCTATTCTTAGACGAGAAACCAAAGAAGCTACTGAAGGTTTAAAAAATCTAAGAAACCAAAAAGAAGCTACAATAGATGCTATAGGCAAAGAAACTTACGATAAGTTACTTAAGTCAGAAGAAAGCCAAAATAAATTAATTAGTTCCATAACTAAATTAGTAAATAGCGGACTAGGTAAATATGGAATCTCAGGCTTAGCAACGGCATTAGGTTATTTTACTTATGGTAAAAAAGGTGCTTTAGTCGCAGGTCTAGGTACAAAATTAGCTCATGGATTAGCAAACGAAGTTAGGCTCACCAAAGATGTTTTTAACAAACATCCTGAATTGTATAAGCAGTATGCTAAGGAAATAAGCAAAATGGGAACTAAAGATTTAGCTGCATCTGTTTTGAGAATAAATCAACTTGGACAAAAGGTAGAACAATATTCCAAAAGTTTACCTCAAGAAGAAAACAAACCAAAAAAAGGAATTACTAAAGGTGGTTTAAAATTTGGTGTCTAACTAAATATCCAATCACCAATTTGTACTACTATGTAAGTTATAATTATTATTTCAAAAATGGCTTTTAACATAATATCCCTATTATTCCATGTCTAAACTAAAAAATTCAATATCAGTTCTATCAAAATATTCACACATATAACAACTCAAACAACAATGCTCCATTATGCTATTTTCTTTATTTGACGATACAAAGCTCAACATAATTAAAAATAATGCAATCTTGGCCATCCTCATTGGCTACCTTCCAGCTAAAAACCAAAAAAGCTTCTTTGTCCAACTTGGATCTTTTTTATTTATTGTTATACTTTCTTCAATTACAGGCTTGCTAGAAGGTCTTTTTAAAAACTCATTATAGCAAGCCCGTGAGCAGTATTGTGCATTCTTTCTTTGAGACTTCAAGTACTCGAATTGCACCACACAAGTCTTACATCTTGCTGTCGCTTTCTCTAACTTCTTTTCTTCCATAGTCTATTTCGTCCTCTTTTTGAATCTTTTCATATATCCATCTATTCATTAGTTTTGCAACGCTAATATTATATTTTAATGCTATATATTTCAATCTAGTGTGAAACTCTTCAGGTATTTCACAAGTTAGCCTTTTTTTGTCAACCACATCTTCCTTATGTATAAATGTATCTATGTATAAATGTTACAACTAAATTTACACAATGTCTAGAAGTGGAACAAATTTTTTGCTTATATTTCCTTAAGTAGTAATTTTCTTCAAATTAAGGAGATATTAATGTCAAACAATCAAGTGCTGAATACAGCATTTAGTCTTGGTCAAGGTCCTTTATCACCTATATTTCCACCACCAATATCAAGTATCCGTGCACCGGGTGCAAATGATATCGGCTATCCAATAGGACAAGTATGGGTTGTTAAAGGTGGAAGTGCAGCTTATCTACTTGTTAATGTAGCAGCTGGAGCAGCAACTTGGCTAAGCATAGCTGGAGGAGGAGCTGGAGTATTTAGTTCATTAACAGTAAATCCAGGTCCAACAAATTTATCAACCGTAGGAAACGGTGCAGTCACAATAGGTAATGCAACTAACACAGGTGCAGTAACTATTAGTGTTGGTACAGGTAACTTTGCTCTTAATGGGAATGGCCACACTATAGGAATTGGATCAGATGCCGCAGCAAACACCATAAATATAGGTAATAATACTGGAGCAACTGCAGTATCTATCAATGGTGGAACAGCAGGTGCAGGTGCCATAAATATTGGTACAACTGCAAATGATGTATCAATTGGTATTGGTAGCAGCACAGGAGTTTCATTAGTTGCAATCAATGGTGGTACAGGCGGTGTAACTCTAGGAACAAATTTAGTCGCACATCCAATATCAATTGGTAATGCTACAGGTGCAACTGCCATAACAGTTACAACTGGTACAGGCACAGCTGCTTTTGCTGCAAATGCCACAGACCACTCAACAAATGTGGGATCTGTAACAGGTGCATCAGCAACAACTATACAAGGTGGTACAGCAGGTATAACTTTAACAGCTCCTTTTGTTGCTTTACCTGGACCTGTTTATATCTACACTGGTGCAGGAGCTCCCGGAAACGGCCTAGCTCTACATGTTGGTGATATGTATATAAACACAACAGCTGCAAGTGCTGTAACTCGTCTATACATAGCGACAGCAGCAGGCGCATGGACCAACGTAACTTGTGCTGCATAAAAAGACCCCTATTTAACGTTCAGGCTTCCTAGGATGGTCCTAGGAAGCCCCCCAATTTAAAGAAGAAGGAATGACGTGGAAGACCAAATAATTAATCATAAAGAAACACAATCAGAAGACAAAAGATATAACATTCAGCTAGATAAAAATGGCAAGAGATATATCTTTTCTGTACCTGATGGAACACCATTAGGTGTAGCTTATGATTCGTGTGCAGAAATTTTATATGCTTTGAGTGGTATGATTCAAGAAGCTACCAAGCAAATGTTACCAAAACCAGCAGATGAAGCTGCAGTAGCTTCGCCAGAAGTGCAGGCATCCGTCGTCGCTGAAGCTATGACGGACCAGGAAGTAGTAAATCAAGCGAATTAAAATTTAGGAGAGTAGTATGTCAAATAATGCAGTAATGGCAGCAACTGAGCCATTAAGATCTTTAGCATTTGGATCAATTTCAGGTGCTTATGCAGCAGTAGGTACACCTTTCGTTAACCCATGTAGAATTCTGATACTTCAAAATTTTACAGATACCCAAATGTTCTTTTCAGATGATTCAACAGTTTCAGCAGGTAAATGGACATTGCCTAGCGGAGGCCAACTTATAATAGATTATGAAACCAATAAGACTGAAACAGGTGGAGCTTTAGCCTATCCAATTGGAACACAAATTTATGTAAAGCAGGGAACTGCTCCATCACTTGGTTCTGTTTATGTAGGTGTAACATACGGCAGAAACGGATAAGGAGATACGATGAGTCAAATTACAGCATTTGTCCTTGGTGGTGGTGGTGGAGGTGGAGTGCTTACTTTAACTGGAAACAGTGGAGGGGCCGTTTCGCCTACAGCTGGTAATATAAATGTAGTTGGTGATGGTACAACAATAACAGTAGTTGGTAATCCCGGAACAAGCACATTAACTATATCAAGTTTAGTAACCAGTGGAATTACTTCAATAACAGGTAATAGTGGAGGAGCACAATCAGGTCCAGCAATAACTTTAACTGGTGGTACATCCGGAGGTACATTCTCAGGAGCAGCTAATACTTTAACAATGGCTTTTACTGAACTAAATCTACCTACATCTACTAGTTCATCTACAGGTGTTATAAATTTAGGTGGCTCTAATTTTCTACATAATTATGGCGCATTGGCCGATAAAAACACTTTTGTAGGTCAAAATTCAGGCAACTTTACTTTAACATCAGGAACAGCGACTGGCAACGTCGGATTAGGTGCCCAGAGCTTGAACGCACTCACGACGGGCGGATTTAATTTGGGAATTGGATTTAATGCGGGTTTTGCGCTAAATTCGGGCAATCAGAATTTACTAATTGGAAATTATTCTGGCTTTCAAGCGACCTCATCTAGTAATAACAGTATTTTTGGATTTCAAACTGCAATTAATTTACTAACGGGTTCATGGAATGTGATAATAGGTGTGGATCAACCTTCTGGAGCTAATGGATACACTGGCGCAGAAAGTAGTAATATCACAATAATGAATGCAGGTGTCACTGGAGAATCAAATACAATGCGTCTAGGAACTTCAGGTGCTGGAAACAAACAAGTAAACAGATGCTTTGTAGCTGGAATTAGGGGAATTACTACAGGCAATAATGATGCTGTAGCAGTTCTTATAGATTCTGCAGGACAACTTGGAACCGTATCATCTTCAAAAAGGCATAAAGATAACATTGAAGATATGGATGATTATAGCGAAGATATTTTGGATCTAAGGTGTGTTAAATTTAACTACAAGAATAATTCTGAAGATCAAATATCTGTTGGTTTAATTGCAGAAGAAGTTGAAGACATTATGCCACAACTTGTTGTTAAAGATCTTCAAGGCAAGCCAGAAACAGTTAAATATCTTGATCTTATACCAATGTTATTAAATGAAGTTCAGAAACTTAAGAAAGAAATAAAAAATCTATCTGAACGTCTTGAAGAATTAGAATAAAGGAGAGCTATGCCTACAAGATTAACGGGTTTACCCTCACTTGCTAGCTTAGGAGTAGAAGCTCCACAACCACCAAATCTGGTGGCCCTTAATAGAGCTCCTACTGTAAATGATTTTGCTAATTTCAATACTGGAGATTTATGGCTGAATACAGCCAGTTTATCTAATAGTCCACCAACTGCTCCAAGAGCAGAAGATGTATGGATGTTAGTTAGTAAAAATAAACGAATTAATAATGCTACATGGATTAACTTTAGTGGCGGAAATGCATTACTTACCTTGACAGGTAACGTTGGTGGTGCAGTTCCAGGTGATGTTAATCAAAATATTAATACTCTTGGTGATGGTGTTGGTATAACCGTCACAGGAAACCCAGCAACTAATACTTTAACATGGTCACTTGTTGGTGGTGGTGTGGCAACACAGTCATATCTAACAGATGATGCATTAGTAGAAGTACCAAATGCTGCAGGCCAATTAACAGTTACGGGTACAGGAGTTGTATCAGCTGGTAACGTCTATAGCAATACCAATACTTTACGGGGTGCAAATAATCATGTAGTTGGTATAGCTTTAGATAATTCTATTGGACAGCCTAATACAAATATTACCGCTACAACTGGTATGTATGCATTAGGAACAGCAAATAATTTAGTTACCGATAGATTCATGTATAATTATGGAACCCATAATACTTTCCTTGGATCACAGAGTGGTTCATTAGGCCTTACAACTGCCGCAGCTCAAAATAATACTTTTATAGGATATCAGGCAGGCACAGCCACCACGACAGCGGCACAATCGACTTACGTGGGCAGCTTGGCGGGCAATGCAAATCAAACTTCGAATAATAATACTTTCGTTGGATATGCTTGTGGGATCGCATGTAACGGAGGAGGCGGAAAAAATACCTCGTGTGGAAGCACTAGTTCGAATGGCCTGACCACGGGGACCCAGAATTGTGCATTTGGTGACTTAGCTCTTCAAGTTACGACTGGATCGAATAATTCAGCATTTGGATATAATGCGGGAAGCGCATACGTGGGTAACGAATCTGGAAATGTGACCATTGGATCAGGCAATACAGGTACCGTTGGAGAGAGCAACACCTTTAGGGTGGCTACTGCAGCTGGTTTAACCAGAGCATTTGTCCAAGGTTCTTATGGTGTTAATCCTCCAGGAGGAGGAGTTCAAACCATGGTTCAAGATATGAATGGTCAACTTGGAACAATGGCTGGTGTAGGTCCAAATCCATTTGCAACGACTGGATTTATGGCTACAAACTCCACAAGTCCTGCTAATTATTTCACTTTAGGTGCATTTGTTACTATTGGATTGGATACAGCAGTTTTTGATTTAGGCGCAAATTTCAATACAGGAACTTCTTTATATACAGTTCCTAGCACAGGTTATTATTGGTTCAATGCCATGGTAACCTTAACTGCAGTTCCTAATACAATTACTGAATGTACCATGTCATTTGCTCCTTCTGCAGGTTCAGGAACATTTGGTCCTATGAGTTTTAACCCTAATTTATATCAAGCAATTATAGCAGCAACAGGAATGGCATTTGGCGGATCCTGGATGACATTCATAACAGCTGGTACTACTGTAGCTCTTCAGGTTCTCTTGGGTGGTTCTGCGGGCAATACTGGATATGTTGGTGGTCAAGGAAGAACATTCTTCCAAGGCTATAGAATATATTAGGAGATACTATGTCAGATATAGGAATCAAGGCAATGATAGTTGCGGCTGCAATAGCGGTAGCAATAGCTTCTAGATTTATTCCAAGTGATAAAGATAAGCAATTGGTAGAAAAAGTAGCAGAAGAGGTCATTAAAGAAGAAGTCGCACAAATTTAGCTTCACTCATTTATTCCTTCTTTAACAGTAGGCGGGTTTTTTACTTCCCGCCTATGTAATAGAAGAGTTAAATGAATTCTTTTATAGCTTCTTCTTCAGTCTTCGCTTCTAACTTAACCCAGTTAGGTAATTCTTCATTAGGGCTAATTTGAATGTAAAAGGAAAAAGGAATATCAAACCCTTCGAATACTTTACATAATGTTCCTTTTTGAGCAGTGTCTAATATTGTAGGTCTGGAATGTCTGGTTATTACAAAAGGCTTTTCCATTACTAAGTTTCCTTTCAATTACTTTATTTCTCTAATTCTTTTTATAGTAGCTAAAAATACATCTTTAGGCATCTCTTTAAAAGTATTAATCTTAAGAGCTCCCAGAATCATCTTTGCTATATCAGGATTATCCTTAAGCTCATTTTGTAACATTTCATGTTGTTCAGCTGTAATGAACTCTTGTGGCTTACTTACTGGTTTAGGTGCAGGTGGTGGAGAATAGGTTGCATTTCCAGCGTCATTGTCTTCTGGATCTTGTGCAATTGATACACCACAAAGCTCCCTATAAGTATAACGAGCCAAATAGCTCAGGCAGGCTCCGAGACCTTGCATGGTTGCCTTTTCAGGAACTAATAACATTTTAGACTCAATGAACTGCCCTGATGAATGACCCAACGTTCCAATGTAAATTTGTTTGCCATCTACTATATCAATTCGTCTGCTTACACTTAAGCCATATTTTGTTAAAGCAGGCCTTGTAGCAGCTATTAGTTCTTCTAAATCTGCATAACCACCATAATGAGATGATCTATTTTTTCCAACAATATCAAATTCAGCCTGAGCTTTAGCTAGAGCTGCAAATAATTCGTTATACTTGTTTATCTGATTTTCCATTAATTAAATCCTTTTGTTCCTTAACTAATCTCTCTGTGCTTACTAGTATCTTTCTTGCTTCGTCTCTATGTCCCGTTAATTCTTCTAATAATTTATCGTTACTATAGGCTACATATAACGAAGCAGCAACTATTGTACCGCAGGCAGCCAATAAAGCAGCTATAAAAGAGGCATCCAAAAATAACCATCTCATTAACCAATGAACCCCAACGGCTATTAATACAAATATTACAAAATCTTTTAATTCCATATTATTCCTAATGTTTTATATCATGTATTCTAACTTCACCATCTAATACTTTAAGTAACAAAATAGAGGGGTCTTTAGCGTATTGAAATATTTCTTTTTCTTTTGAAATAATTCTTCCATAAATACCACAATCCCAAATTGTTACATGTATATCATTATGACCAGTTTCTGTAATAGCAAATGAAGTTCCATGTTTTTGATTAAATATAGGAGTTACATGGGAAGTCTTGGTACTAGGTAGAAAATTAGTATTTAATAATCTACATTCATGTTCAAAAGTAGGTGTATTATACCAACGTATTTCTTGTTTTATACATACTATGGCCAATAATATTACACTAAAAATAACTACAACTATAATAGTCATTCCTACATATTCAAAAAAATCCATGAAATCCATATTATTCCTTTAGAAAGGCCTGTGAGCAGAATACCCACAGGCTTATAGGGGTTAGTGATTTTTATTCATAATCTTCATGATCGACTCTATATACAAAATCTTCCATAGAATCATACCATTTCACTTTGCAAGAATAACATCTATTTACATATACTTCTGTTTCAGTCTTACAATCCACACATCTAATATCAGCTTTATGCTTTGTATTCATTGGATATTTCCTTTAATAAATCAGAAGCATGATCGATCTTGCAATTTATTACACTAGTTGGATCATCTTTGAATTTTTCTATGTTATCAAAGATATGTTTTATAAGATCTAATTCTTCACTATCTTCAAGAGCTTTTATAAGATTCTTTCTTCCATTTTTACCCAAATCATTATAAACTGCATAACCAAATTTGCAGCCAGCTTCAAAAAAGATATGTTTAAAGTTTCCATATTCTTTATTATCTGGAATACCAACTGCCACTAATCTCATTAAATGATCTAATATTAATAATGATTTACATTTAGCGGTTAAACCATCACTTATTAATGCTTCTATTTGTTCTTTTGTATAATTCATATATTTTTCAA
>Ga0210405_10001469_pt1 | contig 26764 bp, 26 predicted proteins | sample IncBWH11MmetaG_FD_155492 | JGI IMG/M metagenome (GOLD analysis project Ga0210405, IMG submission 155492) | Forest soil microbial communities from Barre Woods Harvard Forest LTER site, Petersham, Massachusetts, United States - Inc-BW-H-11-M | ecosystem: Environmental > Terrestrial > Soil >...
CGCAACTTCCACCTCTTCCAGCCTCTCCTCTACCAGGTAGCCACCGGTTCGCTCTCCCCCGCCGAAATTGCCGCGCCCATCCGTGCGATCCTCAGCCACCAGAAGAATGTTGAAGTTCTTCTCGGCGAAGCCGTGGACATTGATCCCCAAGCCAAAAAAGTCTTTCTCGCCGACGGCGACGCCTTCCCTTACGACACCCTCATCATCGCTACCGGCTCCCAAACCTCCTACTACGGCAACGACCAGTGGCGCGAAAACGCTCCCAGTCTCAAATCCATCGAAGAAGCCACCCGCATGCGTCACAAGCTTCTCTACGCCTTCGAACGCGCCGAGCGCGCCGAATCCGAAGCCGAAGAACGCGCTTGGCTCACCTTCGTCATCGTCGGCGCCGGTGCCACCGGCCTCGAACTCGCCGGCGCCCTCGCCGAAATCGCTCACCACACCCTGAAACACGACTTCCGCCGCATCCGCCCGCAGGAAGCCCGCATCATTCTTATGGAGGGCGGCCCGCGCGTTCTCCCACCCTATCCCGAAGATCTCTCTGCCAAGGCAGAAAAACTCGTCAAGAATCTTGGCGTCGAAATCATGCTTGGCGCCTTCGTCACCAACATTGATTCCGAATGCGTCAGCTACCAGCACGACGGAACCTCCGGCACCGTCCCCGCCCGCACCGTCTTCTGGGCCGGCGGCGTCACTGCCACTCCCTTCGCCCGCAAAGTTGCCGAACGCCTCAACTCCGAGACCGACCGCTCCGGCCGCCTCAAGGTCAATCCCGACCTCACCGTCCCCAACTATCCCGAGATTTTCGTCCTCGGCGATTTGGCCATCTCCCACGACGCAAAAGGCAATCCACTCCCCGGCGTAGCCCAGGTCGCCATCCAGGGCGGAAAATACGCCGGCAAACTCATCAAAGCCCGCCTCGTCGACCGCACTCTCCCTCCCTTCAAATATTTCGACAAAGGCGACATGGCCGTCATCGGCCGCGCCGCCGCCGTCGCCAACGTTTTCGGCATCCACGTCTCCGGCTTCGTCGCCTGGTGCCTGTGGGTCTTCATCCACCTGATCTACATCGTCGAATTCCAAAGCCGCATCATCGTCCTGATCCAATGGGGCTTCCTCTACCTCACCTTCAGCCGCAGTGCCCGCCTCATCACCGGCGAACTCGCCTCCGACCAACCCACTCCGAAGCCCCACATGTAGGAGCGGGGTGCTCGCTCTCTCTTTGGAGTGCGGTGGCTCTGCCACCGCTTTGCGGATTCAACCCAACCACATAACTTTCTGTCTGCACCATTCATGTCACAAAGTGCTGTCATCCTGAACGCATCCGACAAGGTCCGGTGTTTGGACTCCGACGTTCTCTACCGGAGATGCGCGAAGGACCTCAACTTAAGATCTTCTATAAACTTCAACTGTGCACGTTCCGCCCGCGCAACTCCTCCTTACCTCTTCCGCAATTCACATCCTGCCGTTGTTACTCTATTCCCATGCCGTTCTCTCTCCCCGAAACCCAACCCTGGGACTCCGTCCCCCGTTACGCCGGCATCTCCTGGCTACTCGCGTATTCTCTTTTCCTCCTCCACGCCCTCCGCGACACCTCCGGCTTCCTCTTTCCCGATTTCGTAAACCTCATGATCCACGAAGCAGGCCATCTTTTTTTCAGTTGGGGCGGCTATACCCTCATGGTCCTCGGCGGCACACTCGGTGAACTTCTCGTCCCCTTACTTTGCGCTGTCTATTTCTATTGCCACGGTCAGTCTTACGGCTTCACCTTTTCCGCTTTCTGGTTTTTCGAGAATTTTCTCTACATCGGCACCTACATGAAAGACGCCCGCGCCGCGGCCCTTCCCCTCATCAACGGTGACATCGGCGACTGGACCATTCTCTTCGGCCAGTGGAACCTTCTCCCCGCTGATCTGAAAATCGGCCAGTTCGTTCGCACCCTCGGGTGGCTCGGCATGTGCGCCACGCTCGCCTGGCTAGCCTACCGCACCTATCGCGACTCCGTGCCGGCTCCTCGTCCCCTCCCGTCTTTGTAGGGGTCGGGTTCGCCCGGCCCTCTTGGGTTTTCTTGCATTTGTAGCGGCCGCCTTCTGAGGCGGGCGTTCTTCAGGCTTTTTACCCTCGATGCATACCCGAGCCAATTCCCCCTTCTCCTGCATCAAATATGCGGTCGTTCCGCGCGCTCGGGCCGCCTCCACCCCGTCCCGCACCCGGAATTCTTGCCGTCTAGGCGGTCCGTTGGCTAGAGTAAAAATTGTCGCCAAACGCTGAGGCTAAGTAAGGTGAAAAACTTCGAGGTAGAAGAAAGCGTGTCGGAAACACAGCAACCCGGATTCGAAGAGTCGCTCCCGGCTCGCCTGGAAGCCCTCTTCCGCGTCTCCCGGGCCATCAGTGTCTATCGCAACCCAAAGGAACTCTTCCGCGTTCTCGCCAGAGAACTCCGTCAGGTCGTCGGCTTCGATTTCGTCGCCATCTTTCTCTACGACCCCGAAAAAAATAAGGTGCGCACCGCCCTCCTCGAAACCGTCCTGGGCCCCGAATTCATCATTCCCGATGATTTTCCCGCCGAAGAAACCATCACCTGGTGGATCTACAATCACCAGCAACCCGTCGTCATTTCTTCCCGCGACGCCGAATCCCGCTTCCCACAAATGATGAACCTGTATGCACAGTCTGATTTGCAATCCGCGTGCGTCCTCCCGCTGACCACGGCCTACCGCCGTCTCGGCAGCCTCGGCTTCGGCGCCCACCGCCCGTATACCTATTCTTCGGACGAGGTCCGCTATCTCTCCCTCGTCTCCGACCAGGTCGCTCTGGCCGTAGACAACGCTCTCCGCGACGACGAGCAGCGCACCGGCGAACTCTTCCTCGAAGAAGGACAAAAGCTCAGTCACACCGGCAGTTGGATGTGGAACCTCGCCAACGGCGAACTCAAGTGGTCCCGCGAGCATTTCCTCATTTTCGGCGCCGATCCTGAAAAAGATAAGCCCTGCACGCCCCTCTTCTGGAGCAGAGTCCACCCCGACGACCGCGAATGGCTCGAAAAGCTCGTCAACCAGACGGTCAGCGAAAAACGCGAATTCGAGGAGGAGTTCCGCCTAGTTCTTCCCGACGGCACGCTCAAGCACGTCAGCGGTATCGGCCGCCCCGTCCTTGATGACGCCGGCAATCTCACCGCGTTCAGCGGCACCACCATGGACATCACTCCCCGCAAGCGCGCCGAAGAAGAGCTCCGCAAGCAAAAAGCTCATTTTGAAAAACTCTTCGAACTCGCTCCCGAAGCTATCGTTCTTCGCGACTTCGAAAACCGTATCTTGCGGGTCAACCGCGAATTCACCAACCTCTACGGTTTCACTCCTCAAGAAGCCCTCGGCCGCAACATCACCGATCTGATCGTTCCCGAAGGCCACTGGGAAGCCTCGGAAAAACTCCGCGAAGCCCTCCAGCGCGGCGAGCGCGTCGATGCGGAATTGACCCGCAAAAGGAAAGACGGTTCTCGCCTCACCGTCTCCTTCGTCGCTGCTCCCGTGGAGGTCGAAGGAAACACCCCCGAAATCTTCGGCATCTATCGCGACATCACCGAGCGCAAGCGCGCCGAGGAAGCCCTCAAGCGCAGCGAAGCCTACCTCTCCGAAGGCCAGCGCCTCAGCCACACAGGAAGCTGGGCACGCTGCGTCACCTCCGGCGAAGTCTACTTCAGCCAGGAGAGTTGCCGCATCTTCGGCTTCGATCCGAACACCAAAGTCAACCTCGACATGATTCTCGCCCGCGTTCATCCCGACGAGCGCCCTGCCGTTCAGGAATCCATTCAAAAGGCCATCCACGACTCCAGCGACTTTGAATTGAACTACCGCATCATTCTAGACGACGGCTCCATCCGCCACCTCCATGTCCTCGGCCATCCCGTCCGCAAACCCGACGGCTCAGTCGCCGAATTCATCGGCACGCATGTGGATGTCACCGAACAGCACCTTTCGCGAAAAGCCCTCGAGGATGCCTTCGTCGAAATCAACACCCTCAAAGAACAGCTCTTCCAGGAAAACGTCGCTCTGCGCCAGGAAATCGACGAAACCTCCATGTTCGACGAGATCGTCGGCAAAAGCAGCGCGCTCCAGAAAGTCCTCAAGGAACTCGAAACCGTCGGCCCCACCGATTCCACCGTTCTCATCCTCGGCGAAACCGGCACCGGCAAGGAACTCATCGCCCGCGCCATCCACAATCTCAGCTCTCGTCACGGCAACGCGTTCGTCAAAGTGAATTGCGCCGCTATTCCCACCGGCCTGCTCGAAAGCGAACTCTTCGGCCACGAACGCGGCGCCTTCACCGGCGCCATCGCCCAGCGCATCGGCCGCTTCGAACTCGCTCACCACGGCACCGTCTTCCTCGATGAAATCGGCGAAATCCCCCTCGAACTCCAGCCCAAACTCCTCCGCGTCCTCCAAGAGCGCGAATTCGAGCGCCTCGGCAGCTCCCGCACGCTCAAAACCGACGCCCGCCTCATCGCCGCCACCAATCGCGATCTCTCCGAACTCGTCGCCGAGCACAAATTCCGCTCCGACCTCTTCTACCGCTTGAACGTTTTTCCCATCCGCGTCCCCGCCCTTCGCGAGCGCCCCGAAGACGTTCCCTTGCTCGTCCGCCACTTCGCAGAAATCTTCAGCCGCCGCATGGGCAAGCTCATTCAATCCATCCCCGCCGAAACCATGAGTGCCCTCATGAGTTACGACTGGCCAGGCAACGTCCGCGAACTGCAAAACGTCATCGAACGAGCTGTCATCCTCTCCTCGCGCGGGGTTCTCCGCATTTCGCCCGCTGAACTCAAAGCAACCTCCACTGTCCTCCCCGCAAACCCGGAAATCGCTCCCGCCACCCCTCGCCCCAAGCGAGTGCGCTCCACCGTACCTCCTCTCACCCGCGAACAGATCGAACAAGCTCTCCGCGATTCCGGCGGTCGCGTCGGCGGCGTCGACGGAGCCGCGGCTCGCCTCGGCCTCAAACGCACCACGCTGATCGCCCTAATGAAACGTCTCCACATGAACTCCGCAAGTGTCAGCTCCTCAACGGTTGACACTGTCAAACCCCTATGACACCGTGACACGCCTCCCCGGTCATTCTCCAGTCGTCCCCTGAAACTCCTTCTCCTCAATCACTTCCGCGCTTTTCTGCCTCCCTCATTGTTTGGTCCGTCCGTTGCCTTTCTCATACGCGAACGATGCAACGCCCAGCTGACAAGCGGTTCGGTGGCGTTTTCATTCGCTCCAAAGAATTGACAGCGACACAGCTCGCCGAACGAAATTTAAAGCACGTAGAAAGAAGGCAGATCCCATGCTCAGGAAATTCTCTGAATTTGCTCTAGTCGCCCTCACCGGGCTTTTCTCGGTTGCTCCGGTCTTTGCTCAGAGCTCCACTTCTCAGATCGACTCCGAACACTCCAACGCGCGTCTATACCTCGCTTCCACAAGAAATCCGGACAGCAATCTCAATGTCGGTGTTGCCCGCGCCTCTGGCGTGGTCAAACTCAACTCCGGCGATTCCGCGACTCCCGATTTTGATTTCACCATCTATCCCGCGGACAAAAAGCCTTCGCTCGCCAGGTCCGCTGCCAACCGCCGCGAAGACAAGCCCAATTACACCGTCATCGCCTTCAAATCCCGGAGCGTAATTCCTCTGGCGGCCGACACCTATCGCGTTTCCGGTGATCTCACGCTGACTTACGTCCAGCAGTCTGTTTCTTACGATCCGTCCGAAGGCTACTCCGGCCCAACCTACGGCCCCTCGATCACTCTCTCCCAGACGCAGCCTGCGTCCTTCGAATTCCGTCGTGCCACTCCCTCCGGCAGCACCGCCAACGCCGAATGGATCGCTTCCAGCAACATTTCCGCTGAAGACTTTCCGGAGCTCATGGCCACAGTTTCCTCCACCGTTTGGCCGGTCTTCGTCGCCGACGAACAGTGTTCCGTGCCTTCCAACATCGGTAGTGAGGATTATTCTGGCCCAGCCTGCACCGGTGAACGCGTCGACGTTGCCGCCCGCAAGGACCTCCGCTGCGACACTCCATTGACAGTCGGCGAAGATTTCTCCGGTGAAGTTTGCACTCAGATCGCCCCGGCCATCGTGACCCCTGACCAGGGACAATCCCTTTCCGCGAAGCGCCACCATAAAGCGGATCCAAATCACATCGTCGCCAACGAAGTCCAGATTCAGCTCGATCTGTTCACCACCGGCTCCAGCTCCACCGTTTCCGTAGCTTCGGGCCAGTAAGCATCCGGATCCAGGAGACTCCCGTGCTTAGGACCATGATCACTGACACGCCGTTCGGACAGAAATGGGTCTTGCAGGGGCGCCTTTGCGGCGTGTGGGCGCTGGACCTGCAGGAAAAATGGCTCTCCACCAGGAGCGCGCGCGAAGGCCGCAAGTGCGCCGTCGATCTCGAAGACGTGATTCTCGTGGACCGCAAAGGCGAGTCCGTGCTCCTGCAGATGGCCTCGGAAGGAGCAGCGCTTCGCGCCAGCCGGGCCTACATGAAACACGTTTTGGAATCGTTGAAGGAACAGCAGCGGGAAATCTCGAAGGAGACGCACGAATGCAACTCGAAGCCAAAAGCGGAACACCAAAGCCAACCATAGAAAACGTCGTGAATCTAGGCGGCTCGAACGTGAAAGACGAAGTTCTCGTTGCCGAAGCCGTCCGTGGCTCCAGCGCCGCGTTCGACACCCTTTTTGAGCGCTACCAGCAGAAAATGTTCCGCGTCGCCCTCAGCCGCCTGCAAAATCCGGAAGACGCCGAAGACGCCGTGCAGCAAGCTTTCCAGCAGGCATTTGTTCACCTGAAAAGTTTTCAGGGCCAGTCGCGCTTTTCCACCTGGCTCACCCGTATCGCCATCAATGAAGCGTTGATGCTTCTTCGCAAGCGCCGCCCCGGCCACCTTTCGATTGAAGGCCATCAGTCGGTTGACGAGGAAAGCTTCGCGCTCGAAATTGAGGACCCTGCCATCACGCCGGAAGAGCAGTATGGCCAAAAAGAAATCAACAACGTTCTGACCGGCGCGATTGATGAACTCCGCCCAATTCTCAAAACCGTCGTGAATCTCTCCGAAATCGGCGAGCTCTCCACTAGAAAAACCGCCGATACGCTCGGTGTGCGCGTCGGCACTGTAAAAGCCAGAACGTTTCGCGCCCGCCGCATTTTGCGCGACAAAATTTCCAAGCGCCTCGGCGCCCGGGCTGGCAGAGTCTCGGCCGCTTTGTTTTCCGGTTCGCACGCCGCGCGCAACAGCGCCTATCAGGCCGTGTTTTCCGCCAGCGCAACCTAGCTCGCTGCTTTCCGTGGCGCGCTGGGGTAGCGCCGGCTTCCAGCCGGCCAGCAGGTGGCTGCCATCGAGGTGTTTGTAGGTCGCACGATTCGTGCCTACCAGGAGAATCTGTTATGTGGATCGTTCGCGTCGCTCTCGATCGACCTTACACCTTTATCGTTCTCGCCCTGCTCATCCTCCTGATGAGCCCCGTCGTGCTCATGCGCACGCCCACGGATATCTTCCCCAACATTGACATCCCCGTCGTAGCCGTCGCCTGGCAATACACCGGCCTCAACCCCGAGGAAATGGAAGGCCGCGTCACCACCGTCTACGAGCGCATCCTCACCACCACCGTCGACAACATCGAACACATCGAATCCACCACCGTCAACGGCCAGGCCATCGTCAAAATCTTTCTCCAGCCCAACTCCAGTCTCGAAAACGCCAACGCTCAGATCACCGCCGTCTCGCAAACCATCCTCCGCCAGTTGCCCCCGGGCGCGCTTCCTCCCCTCATCATCAACTACAGCGCCTCCAGCGTCCCGATTCTCCAGCTCGGTCTCTCCGGTAAAGGGCTCTCCGAGCAGCAATTGAATGACCTGGGCCAGAATTTCCTCCGCCCGCAGCTCGTCACCGTTCCTGGCGCGGTTATTCCTTACCCTTACGGTGGCAAACAACGCCAGGTCATGATCGACCTCAATCCCAATCTCCTCCAGGCCAAAGGCCTCTCCCCGCAGGACGTCCTCCTCGCTGTCCAACAACAAAACGTCATCCTCCCTTCCGGCACGGCAAAAATCGGAGAGTTCGAATACGACGTTCGCGTCAACTCCAGCCTCCGCACCGTCCCAGAATTCAACAACATCCCCGTCCGAGTCGTCGGCAATTCCACCATCTATCTCCGCGACGTCGCCAACGTCCGCGACGGCTTCGCTCCCCAAACCAACATCGCCCGTCAGGACGGCAATCGCGGTGTGCTCCTCAGCATTCTCAAAGCCGGCAACGCCTCCACTCTTGATGTCGTCAGTGGCATCCGCGGCCTGCTTCCTCGCGTCGCACAGACCCTTCCTCCGGAACTGAAAATCCATCCCCTCGCCGACCAGTCCATCTTCGTGCGCGCTGCCGTCAGCGGCGTAATCCGCGAAGCGGTCATCGCCGCCTGCCTCACCGGCATCATGATCCTGATTTTCCTCGGCAGTTGGCGCAGCACCCTCATCATCGCCGTCTCCATCCCTCTCTCGATCTTGAGCTCTATCATCGTGCTCAGCCTGCTCCACGAAACCATCAACATCATGACCCTCGGCGGCCTTGCTCTCGCCGTCGGCATCCTCGTCGACGACGCCACCGTCACCATCGAAAACATCGAGCGCTATTTCGAAGAAGGTCACGCCAAGCGCGACGCCATCCTCGACGGCGCGGCACAGATCGCCGTCCCCGCTCTCGTTTCCACGCTTTGCATCTGCATCGTCTTCATGCCCATGTTCTTGCTCAGCGGCGTCGCTCGCTACCTCTTCGTCCCCCTCGCCGAAGCGGTGGTCTTCGCCATGCTCGCCTCCTACATCCTCTCCCGCACCCTCGTTCCCACACTCGCGATGTACCTCCTGAAGGAGCACGAGGCGAAAGGCAAGTCCTCCAGCAATCCATTTGTCCGCTTCCAGCGCGCCTTTGAGCGCGCCTTCGAAAATCTCCGCAACTCCTATCACTCGCTACTCGAGGGCGTCGTCCGCCACCGCCGCGTCTTCATTCCCGCCTTCCTCCTGACATGTCTCGCCGTCTTCCTCCTCATCCCCTGGCTCGGCCAGGATTTCTTCCCCGGCACGGACAGCGGTCAATTCATTCTCCACCTGCGCGCGAAAAGCGGCACCCGCATCGAGGAAACCGCCAAGCTCAGCGATCAAGTCGAAACCTCCATCCGCCGCACCATCCCCGATCGCGAACTCGACTCCGTCGCCGACAACATCGGCCTCCCTTACAGCAGCATCAACTACATGCACAGCACCAGCGGCTTAATCGGCGCCGGCGATGCCGACATTCTCGTCTCCCTCAACGAAAAACATCACCCTACCGCCAATTACATGCGCGAACTCCGCAAACAACTGCCCGCACAATTTCCCGGCACTACCTTTTATTTTCTGCCCGCTGACATCACCACCCAGATCCTGAATTTCGGCCTCCCCGCTCCCGTGGACATCCAAATTGAGGGCGCGGACACGGAAGGGAATCGTCGCGTCGCCCAAAAAATACTCGCCGAACTCAGCCAGGTCCCCGGCATTGCAGACCCGCGCATGCAGCAACCGTTCGACTACCCGCTATACGAAATCGCCATCGACCGCACCAAGGCCACGCAAGCCGGCTTCTCCGAGCGCGACGTCGCCAACAGCACGCTCAATTCCCTCAGCGGCAGCTTCCAGATCACGCCTATGTTTTTCCTGAACTACCAGAACGGCACCAGCTACAACCTCGTCGCCCAGACTCCCCAGTACGCTGTCCAGTCCCTACAGGACCTGCAGAACATTCCCATCACCGCCGCCGGCTCCACTCGGCCCGCCATACTCGCCGACGTCGCTTCCATCCAACGCACCAGCGAAATGGAAGTCATCAATCACTACAACATCCGCCGTATCCTCGACATCTACGCGAACGTCCAGGACCGCGACCTCGGCGCCGTCGGCCGCGACATCAATCGCATCGTTGCCGCCAACACCTACTTGCTCCCCCGCGGCAGCTTCATCCGCGTCCGCGGCCAGCTCGAAACCATGCGTACCTCCTACACCGGCCTCCTCACCGGCCTCGTCTTCTCGGTCATTCTCGTCTACCTGCTTATCGTCGTAAATTTCCAGTCTTGGCTCGACCCATTCATCATCATCACCGCGCTTCCCGCCGCTCTCGCCGGCATCGTGATCTTCCTCTTCCTCACACACACCACGCTCAGCGTCCCCGCTCTCATGGGCGCGATCATGTGCATGGGCGTAGCCACTGCCAACAGCATTCTCGTCGTCTCCTTTGCCAAGGAACGCCTCCTGCATCACGGCGATCCTGTCGCCGCCGCCACCGAAGCCGGCTTCACACGCTTCCGCCCCGTCCTAATGACCGCCCTCGCCATGATCATCGGCATGATCCCCATGGCCCTTGGCATCGGCGACGGCGGCGAACAAAATGCGCCGCTCGGCCGCGCCGTTATCGGCGGCCTACTCTTCGCAACGGTGGCCACTTTGATTTTCGTTCCGGCAGTTTTCAGTCTCTTGCATTCGAAACGCAATCCGGGAACAGAATTTCCGCAAGAAGCAGAGCTAGACGAAGTGCACGCATAAAGACCCAGGGGAGATACCAGCAATGAACACCGAATCCAATAATCGCGAGCCCGCAGCAAACGTGGAAGCTTCGGCAACGGAATCACCCAACCCGGCGGCGATAGCGGTGGCCGCGGCCCAGCCCGCCGCCGCTCCGCCGCCTTCTGCACAAATGCGTATCTCCTGGTGGATTCCCGCCAGCGCAGTCGCCATCGTCGCGCTCGTCATCATCTTCTTCGGCATCCGCTCACGAGTAAACGCCGAAGCCAGCGTCACCCGCGCCACGCACGAAGCCGCCATTCCCATCGTCAACGTTGTGCATCCTGTCGCCGACGCTCCGCTCCAGGAAATCGCGCTCCCCGGCAACACGACAGCCTTCATCGACGCGCCCATCTACGCCCGCACCAACGGCTACCTGAAGCGCTGGTACTTCGATATCGGCTCGCCCGTCAAAAAAGGCCAGCTCCTCGCCGAAATCGAAACTCCCGAAGTCGATCAGCAGTTGCAGCAAGCCCGCGCCGACCTCGAAACCGCCCAGGCCAATTACAACATCGCCAAAATCACCGCTTCCCGCTGGGAATTTCTCGTCAGCACCGGCTCCGTCTCTCAACAGGAAACCGATCAGGCCAAGAGTGACCTCGCCGCCAAAAAAGCCGCCGCCGATTCCAGCGCTTCCAACGTTCGCCGCCTCGAGGAACTCCAATCCTTCGAAAAAATCTACGCTCCCTTCGACGGCATCCTCACTGCCCGCAACACCGACGTCGGCCAGTTGATCGACGCCGGCGCCAGCTCTCCGCGCGAACTCTTCCATCTCGCTTCCATCAACAAACTCCGCGTCTACGTCGCCATCCCCGAAGTCTATTCCCGCGCCGCCAGCAACGGCGCCACCGCCACGCTCACACTCGACGAATTTCCCGGCGAAATCTTCAAAGGCACTCTCGTCCGCAACGCCAACGCCTTCGACGCTGCGAATCGCACGCTTCTCACCGAAGTTGACGTCGATAATCCCAAGGGCCGCCTCCGCCCCGGCGCTTACGTCTTCGTTCACTTCAAGCTTCCGGAATCCGTCACCAGCGTCACCATTCCTTCCAACGCCCTTCTTTTCCGCAAGGAAGGCCTCCAGGTCGGCGTCGTCCGCGATGGCAAAGTCGAACTCGTTTCCGTCAAGATGGGTCGCGACTACGGCAACTCCGTCGAAATTCTTTCCGGCATCGCCGGCACCGACTCGATTATTGTCAGCCCGCCCGATTCTCTGACCAGCGGCACGCCCGTGAAAATCGCGGACAAGCACGCAGGAGATTAACCCATGAAATCCCTTCGCCCTTTCCTTGCCTTCACGCTAGCCACGATTCTCTCCGGCTGCATGGTCGGCCCCAAATACGTTCGCCCAACCGCGCCGACTTCGACGAACTTTAAAGAACAGCCGCCCGACTCCTTCAAAGAAGCCGGCCAGTGGAAAACCGCCCAACCCGCCGACCAGTCTCTCCGCGGCAAGTGGTGGGAAATCTTCGGTGATCCGCAGCTCAACTCTCTCGAAGACCAGCTCACCGTCTCCAACCAAAATCTAAAAGTCGCCGAAGCCCGCCTCCGCGAAGCCCGCGCCGCCGTCCGTTTCAATCGCGCCGCGCAATTCCCAACCATCTCCGCTGGCCCCAGCATTGACTCGCTGCACGCTTCCGCTAATCGCCCCTATATCAACACAACCAGCAACACCGGCGATTTCGTCCTCCCCATTGACTTCTCCTACGAAGTCGATCTCTGGGGCCGCATCCGCCGCAGCGTCGCCGCCGCCCGCGAAGAAGCGCAAGCCACCACCGCCGATTACGCCACCGCTAGCCTCAGCCTCCACGCCGAACTCGCCATCGACTATTTCGAACTCCGCAGTGCCGACGCCCAGAAGCAACTTCTCGACGACACCGTCAAGGCCTACACTGACGCCCTGCAACTCACGCTGAATCGCTTCCAAGGCGGCGTAGCTCCGAAATCCGACGTTGCCCAAGCTCAAACCCAGCTCGACACCACGCGCGTCCAAGACACTGACGTCACCGTAGCCCGCGCCCAATTCGAACACGCCATCGCCATTCTCATCGGCAAGCCTCCCGCCGAACTCACCATTCCTCCCGCCCCGCTCGATCTCCAACCGCCGGTAATCCCCAGCGCGCTCCCCTCCGAACTCCTCGAACGCCGTCCCGACATCGCCGCCGCCGAACGCCGCATGGCCGAAGCCAACCAGCAAATCGGCATCGCTCGGGCCGCCTATTTCCCCACGCTCTCGCTCAACGGCTCTGCGGGTTTTGAAGGAACTTCTCTCCTGAATTGGTTAAACTGGCCCAGCCGTTTCTGGGCCGTAGGTCCGCAATTGACCCAAACTCTCTTCGACGGCGGCCGCCGCCGCGCCAACTCCGAAACCGCGCTCGCCAATTACGACGGTACCGTTGCCACCTATCGCCAGACCTCGCTCACCGCGTTTCAGGAAGTGGAAGATAATCTGGCCGCCCTGCGCATTCTCAACGATGAAGATCAGCAGCAAACCGAGGCCACGGTCTCGGCAAAGGATTCTCTCCAACTCTTCACCAACCGCTACAAAGGTGGCGTAGACACCTATCTCCAGGTCATCAACGCCCAGACCATCGCTCTCCAAAACGAACGCAACAACGTAGACATCCAACGCCGCCGCATGGACGCCAGCGTCCTCCTCATCAAAGCCCTCGGCGGCGGCTGGTCCACCTCCGAACTCCCCAAAGAATCCAGCATCCGCAACTGACCAACATGCACCGTGTAGGCGCGGCTTCCCGCCTTGAGCGATCTTTGCGAAGGGCACGCCGCTTTATTTCTTTTTCCTGCCTTTGTACGGGCCGGGCTCGCCCCGCCCCTCTCAGGGTTCTCCCGCATTTGTAGCGGCCTTCCGAGGCGGGCGCCTTTACTCCCCCTTTTGACTTCGCGACAACTCCGAATAAACTGTCCCATCAGTTCTGCTCCACGGCAGGCGCCCATGCCCACAAATCCGAAGTCTACCTCTACAGCGCAAAAATGATCATGAAGAACGCCCGCGAAGCCGGCGCCTGGGAATGGCATCAAGACTATGGCTATTGGTACGACTACGGCTGCCTCGTCCCCAGCATGCACTGGTAAACCTGGGGTAGGGAACTACTGCAGGCAAATGCCCAGCAAGCTAAATCGATTAGCGCCGGGGGCCCGGATAGCACCTTCAGCGCCGCAATTCTCACTCCCGGTGACTGCAGGACCGATGTTGAAGGCCCGCTACCCGGCTCCGCTCTTCGGGTGAATCGAATTCGGTGGGGAGCGGTGAGCTTACTGTGTCGTGGCCGCCCGTGAACCATGGGGTCCCGTGGCTAGCGACCAACGGAAGAACCGCTGGTCGCATACTTCACAACGGAAAGGCCGGACAAAGACCACGGCGAGGATCACCCTTTCCACAATCCCTTTGCGTCTTGATTGGTGGATTCGTGCACTTTCGCAGTTCGGGCAACAAATCATCCTGCTTCTCCTCATCCCGCAGCCTAACTGATTAACGATTGTCCATCGCCAAGTAATCTATTGACTGTCCCATTTTGGACACACAAACCCCCGGTATTCTCGAGTTCACAGCCGGCTGCACCGCTTTCCGGGTGCCCCTAGTGGACAGACCTATTAACCAATACGGTGCATGTTCAAAAGAGAACAGTTTCAAATCGGTCCGCCAACTACGCTAAGCATGGCAGGTCTGCATGTTCTACTCCTCCCCCTATTTGCGGACCGGTTTGGGGGTTATAAAGACTATGGCTTCCACTTCACAGGCGAAACAGGGGCGAAACGAGCCTGGTCGGGGGTATCCTGCCGCCGAAAGGGTGCCGACTCACAGAACCCGTTCCCTCAGCGTACTTTTCATTCACCGCGATGCGGAAGCGATCGACAGCTGCCTGCAGGAATTCAAACAGGGGCAATTCGTCGTCACTTCTGATTTTGTCTTGAATCTGCCTCAGGGCGTCGAACAATTAAAATCCCACGCCTATGATGTCCTTCTCGTTGAGTTCCCCAACCCCAGCTGCAAGTCGCCTGAGTCAATTCTGCTCCTTCATCAGCTTGCACAACAAATCCCGCTTATTTTATTGACCCCGCATTTTGGAATGGAGTCGCTCGCCAAACTCGGCGAACATGGAAGTTTCGAGTACGTCGCCCGCGAACATCTGGCTCACCTGCCCTCGGCCGTTCGCCGCGCCCTGAATGAGAAAAAGCTGCGCGACGAACTCGACGACGCTCGCAAAGCCTTGCAACACTCGCAATCTCTCTACCGCGCCCTGGTGGACAACCCTGCTTATGGAATCTACCAGTGCGATTCCGAAGGAGAACTGCTCGACGCCAATCAGGCTCTGGTTGCCATGCTGGGCTACGACTCAAAAGATCAGCTCCTGGCGGCAAATCGCGCCTCGGTCATCATTCCCAATCTTCGCAAGGGCGTCCCCTTCTCCATGGGCTCCGGTGAAAGGCTGCAGATTGAGCCGATCGAACTCGAGTGGATCCGCAAGGACGGCGCCATTCTCAGGGTGCGATTGGGAGGCCGCGGTGCCTTTGACGAAAACGGCAATTTCGCCGGCTATGAAATCATTGCGGTTGACATCACTCAGCAACGAACTCTGGAGGATCATCTCCGCCATCAGGCGGAGAGCGATTCTTTGACGGGCCTGGCCAACCATCGGCGCCTGTTCGAAGTTTTGCAGGCGGAGATCTGCCGTTCCAAGCGTACCGGGCGCGAATTCTCTCTTCTCCTGCTGGATCTGGATGAACTGAAAAAGATCAACGATCAGTTTGGTCATCTCACCGGTGACCGGGCCCTCTGCCGCCTGGGGCAAATCTTGAAAGACTGCTCCCGCTCCGTAGACTTGGCGGCGCGGCACGGCGGCGACGAGTTTGCTCTCGTCCTGCCCGAGACGGACTGGGCTGCAGCCACGCTGGTCGCAAGGCGCATTTGTGATCTTCTTGCGAAAGATGCCGAGGAGCCGGCACTTTCTGTCAGCGTTGGACTGGCCAGTTTTCCGAAAGATGCCGGGACCATCGGGACCCTCTTGTACGCAGCCGACAAGTCTCTCTACCAGATGAAAGCCGTGCAACCCCGAGCCTTGCGTGCCACACAGTCTGCTTGAGATTGCGTGGATCATTTGCAGGTCGGCGATTGTTGGCAGCAAGAGAGACATCGCACCGGTAACTTAGCTGTGCGTTATCGTAAATCACTCACACCCCGCAGCCGCATACTCCGCTCAGGCTGGAAATTCCGGGAAGGAATCTCTCAGCCGGCAGGAACTCAATTTGCAACATGGATATCGATTCCAGATCGCTACCACGACGGTCGCTAGCCACAAAGACGCTTTTAGTCGTGCAGCACCACGCTCAATAGGGAAGTGTTGATCTGCAGGCCGCCGTCGTACTTGATAAACCCCAGTTTCTTGAACTTGTTCATGAAAAAGTTTACCCGCGGGCGCGTAGTGCCGATCATTTCCGCCAGCGTTTCCTGTGAGATCTGGGGGAGCACTCCATGCGGTCGGTCTTCCTTCCCATAGCGGGCCAACAACAGAAGTGTGCGCGCCAGGCGCTTCTCGCTGGAGTTGAACAGCTGATCGATCAGGTCTTCCTCGATACGGATGTTTCGCCCCAGCATGAACGCGATGAACTGGTCGGAGAGCGCATGCTGCTCGTGTAGCACCCTCAACATTTCAGCCTTGTCGATCACATGGATTGCGCCGGCCGTAATCGCTGTCGCCGTCCCCATGCGGACAGACTGCCCGGCCAGGCATCCTTCACCAAAGAAGTCGCCGGGTCCCAGAATAGCGACCACCGCTTCTTTGCCAACTCCATTAACTACGGACAGCTTCACACCGCCGCTGTTTACGTACATTACGCTTCTCGCGGCTTCACCTTGCGAATAGATGACTTCCGCTTTTTTCACCTGTTCGACTTTTCTCCCCACCCCGGTTGAATCGAGAAAAGCCTTGGCGTCAAAGTCAATTTTTATCCGTGATGCCTTCTTGGAATATCTCTTTTTTGTAGTCACCATTATCTGAATTACTCCCGTCCCGAACTCGTCCGCACTCTTGCCGCCGCTTGGGCTTGCGCCGCCAAAAGCTCTTTCTCCAGCTTTTTCTTCATGGTCAATGGATCCGGCTTGGTTGTTGTTGCCTCCGGAGCCTGCTCTTCAACGATCTTTTTGATCGCATCCAGCGGCACCTGCTCGAAATGTGTGTTTGCTTTTGCCATCGGATTCTCCCCTCACTACATGAACGCTATCAGGCCGCAAGCGATACGGGGTAACTCTTTAGGTAAATCATTCATGGGGTTAGTCGGGAATTACTGCGTCGAGTCGATGCAGCGTGGCTCGTTCCGTGCAGGGGGGCGTTCTGTACGGCGAGGTGTCTCAAACGAGACATACCCTCGCTTGCGCCTCGCGCTACGATGGTATACGATAGCGCGAGGTTAGTTTAGTGCGCAGTCTCGTTGGAGGATTTTATGGGGCGCATTCAAGCAAGTGCCATGCCCATGCACTTCAAGACCATGATCCAGTCCGATGTGCCGCAGGGCCGTGAGGGAAAGCATAAACTCATTGTCACCACCATCCTCAAGGACCTCGACCGTCTCGGAGCTGGTTCGGCGCTGAAGGTTCCACTGGCCGATTTGGTGCAATCCAAGGAAAAGGTTCGCTCCGCCCTGAATCGGGCTACTCGGAAAGTCGGCCGCCACGTGGCAACCGCCAGCGACGACACATTCTTGTATGTGTGGAACGTGAGCGAGTAGCAAGAGGAGCTGGCAGTCTCTCCCTATTAGCCCGCCGCTAGAGCGGGAATTCAGTTGTGTGGTTCAAATCTCGGAAATTAGAAATTCACACCAATTGCAGTGGCGCGTCTGAGTTAGGACTGTGGAATGCCGCTGCGCAAATTGTCGTCAGTTGTTTCGCAGGACCTGTCGCAGGGATTTGTTCACTACCAATATTCCATCGTAATGAATGAAGCCCCGCTTCCGGAACCGGTTCATGAAAAGATTCACCCGCGGGCGCGTGGTGCCCACCATCTCCGCCAGCACCTGGTGGCTCACCATAGGAACCTGAGCCGACGCCGAGCCGTCCTTTTCCAGGTGCGCCAGGCGCAGCAGCACCCGCGCAAGCCGTTGTTCGGCATTCGACGTCAGCAAGTCGGCCACGTGATCCTGGTATTTCTTTAGGCTGGACAACAGGTAGCTGACCAGGGCGTTGGAAGCCAGATTTTTCCTGCGCAGCAATTGCAGCATTTTCGCTTTTTTGATGGTACGTATCGAACTCCCTGTCATCGCGACCGCCGTGGACATGCGCAGCGGATATCCCGCCAGGCAAACTTCCCCAAAAAAATCATGCACGCCCAGGATCGCGGTCACCGCCGACGGTTGGCCCTTCGATCGCGTCGTCAGCCGCACCCCGCCATGCTGAATGTAGAAAAGCGTTAGAGCGGGCTCGCCCTGGGTGAAGATTTTTTGCTTATCCCGGTATTGCTCGACCTTGCCACCCAGGCTGGCGCCGGAGTTGAAAACTCCCAGGTGGGAAGCTAGTTGCCCATTGTGATTCATAAGTCGCTCCGTGCAGGTACCGCTCTATGCATGTTCATGGCTTCCCCGCGGTTCTCTCGGACTTCCGTTGCGCTTCTCGTGTCCACTCCATCGCCTTATTCGCGTATTCCATAGCCTGCTTGGAGTGCTCGTGCCCCGTCTGGTGATCTTCTTTCCCGTGCTGGACAGCGGCTGCCCGGTGCGCGTGCGCCGCAAGCTCGTGGAATTCGGCAGCTCGTTGGTGCGAATCATTTGGCATGCCGGTTTTCCTTCGCTTGCCAGTGTGTCATGAGGCTAATTCCATTCCGGTACTCTTTGCCAGGCCAAGAATTGCCGGCAATCATGCCTTCGCGACCCCCAGCCTGTGCTGGCGGCCCGAGTCCATGGCATCGAAGGCATCGAACCTCAGTTGGGACGGGGACGAGTTCGGTAAAAACAGCCTACTCGAGAAATTGTTTAGGCACTGTCCAAAAGTGAACAGCGTCCCTCTCGCTCATTCCCATAGGATGTGTGCTGGACGGCGAGACAGAGCGATATTGACCGGTCTGGGCGGGTCGGGCGGTATCCGTCATCTCGCCGTCTTTGTGTTTTCAGAAACAGAACCCACTCCGTTATTCACGCCATGATCCAACAAGTCATCTTGCGCCGGCTCCTTAAGGGGTTTTATTTCCTGCAATTCTCGGCGTTGCTCTTGGGTCTTGCCTGTTATTCCTACCGCGTCAAAGAATTTCTGGTCTGCTGGCTCTTCTTTTGTTCGCTCTTCGCTGTGCTGGCCCTGATGTTTCTTGGCGCCGTGCTCGCATGCTATGCGGGTAAGTATCTTTTGGCGTGGACGACGGCGGCTCACACCGTGATCCCGAAGTTGGCCGTGTGCCTTGTCGAACTTCCTCTCGATGTTATTTCAGCCCCAGGTATCCTCATCACCGGGACCATCGCGTTGTCCGCGGACCCCTCTACAACCGTGGATGCCCTCGATGTCCCAGCTTGCCTTCTGGTCGAAGTCCCGGTGTCAACTGAGATTAGTGTCCTGAAGTGAACAGACACTAGATTGTGCGCGTCCTACTATGTGTGAATCATGGGGACAAATTTAATCAGACAGAGCTTTGGACAGAGATTCGGCCAGACTTGAGGAGTACTTAATTGAAAAACCAACACGCAGCATTCCTTATCGCAGTCATTCTCGCCGCCCCGGCCTTCGCCCTTGCCGATAACATTCCCGGTCATTCCAAGAGCGGGAACAACTATGTCACCTTCTCGGAAGGATTCACCGAACAGCAAGACGTGCAAGGCAGCTCCGCGCGGTGCAATTTTCTGTTGGGTTCAATCAAAGAGAATGGATCGAATACAAACTCTATTCCTCACGCGTCCTTCAGCGAATTCGCCAGAGGAGATAAGGGCTCCAATTTTGGCGCGCTGCCGAATGCCGGAGTTGAGTCAGACAGCCGCGAGGTAAACCTGTTCGACTTCCGCGGCAATGGAAATAAGAGCTCTTCCAACGGAAGGGACAAAGGGAAGGGCCGTGGAAAACACAGCGGAGACGGCGATGGAGGCACGTCAGGACCCGGTAGCGGGACCCCTGATCCCCTGGTCGCCATCGCGGAACCTGGCTCGCAGACGCTTTTGCTCTTTGGCCTCGCCGGCTTGGGATTGGTTTTTTACCGGCGCACTGTAACTTTGTGCCTACAACGCACGGAAGTCGCAGCGCGAAATTAGGGGATTCACCGGATGCGAAATAGGGGAACCCGCTCGATTGAAACAAAGTCACTTCACCGATAATACTTCCCAAGAGACGCCCGGAGTGTGCCGTATGTATCGCCTGGAATCAGACAATCTGCAGACATTGCTTGCGGCTGAGCGTCAACTGCTGGATCTAATTTCCGAGGGCGCGCCGCTGGAGCATGTTTTGAATAGAGTGTGCACGGCGTTGGATGTGCAAGTCGGGAATATAGTGTCGCTGGTGTTGTTCCCGGATGATGAGGAACATACTTTACACACTTTCGCGCGGAGTGCCGCAGCCCTCAATTTAACCGTCTTCAGTTGCACGGCGATTCTCTCACCGAACCAGGAGTTCCTGGGCACACTTGAAATTTACTGCTGCTTTCCTCGGATGCCTACCGCCCGCGAAAGAGGGCTGATCGACCGGGCAGCGCAGCTCGCCTCGCTAGCCATTCAATCTTACAAGCACGACATGGACACAGAGGGTTGGCCGCTGGATTGGACTGCCGCGGCGCGCAGAAGCCCTTGCGAAGGGCCGCCGTCAAACAATTGAATCGCATCAGTTCCACGGAAGGGCAATCAGGCCAACTCTACGCCTGGAGTCGTGACTAAGCAGCCATGTACAAGCGTTTCTTTGGACTTCACGAGAACCCTTTCAACATCAACCCCGACCCTAGATTTCTGCACCGGACACCCCGCATTCAAGAGGCGCTTGATCAGTTGACTTTCGGTGTTCAGAACCGCAAAGGTCTCCTTCTTCTGACCGGGGAAGTTGGCACGGGCAAGACCACCCTGATCAATCATCTCCTCGATTGGTTGCGTCAGCGGAAAATACCCACGGCGTTCATCTTTAATTCTCATCTGAAAGTGAACCATCTCTTTGATTTCATTCTCAACGATTTCGGCATTTCCACGGACTTGCGGGTGGCGAGCAATATGCTCCTGGAATTGAACCAGTGGCTGATCCGTCGCTTCCGCGCGGGCTCCACCCCCGTATTGATCGTCGATGAAGCCCAGGGGCTCTCCTTTGAATTGCTGGAGGAAATTCGTCTTCTGCTGAATCTGGAAACTGCTTCCGAAAAACTTCTGCAAATTGTGCTTGTCGGCCAGCCCGAGTTGGAAGAGAAATTAAGACGCCCTGAAATGCGGCAGCTTCGGCAACGGATTGCGCTCCGTTGCAACACCTCGCCTCTCACCCTTGCGGAGTCCCACGGGTATATTGTGGAACGCCTGCGCATCGCGGGCGCAACGCGCGGGCCGATTTTCGAGTCCGATGCCGTGGAAGCCCTGCATTATTATTCGCGCGGGATTCCCCGGGTGTTGAATCTTCTCTGCGAGCACGCGCTCATTAATTCCTACGTGGAGGGACTCAATCCAGTTCCTCCGCGAATGGTCGAGGAAGCGGCACAAGACTTCTTGATGGAGGAGTTCCGGCCCCTCTCTACCTCCCATGGCTTGACTACGCAAATCGACAGCAAGCTGAGCGTCATGCATTCGGAATTCTCGAGGGGGCCTGGGCGATCCTTTCCGGAGGGCGCCGTCTATTCGTTGGACGCAACCGGCGCGGAAAGGTCTGTCCCTGCAACTGCATTTGCGGAGGAGGAGCGTGGCTCAAGCGCGGGAAACAGCATAATTGCCACCGCACCTGAAGAAACAGAAAGTACGCCACTGGAAGAGGACTCGGACACATCGCTCTCCGTTCTGGATCTGGTTCCCGCTTCGCCGGAGTTCGAAACGCAGCAACGCAAGAGTGGGCTTGTTTTGAGCCGCAGCGCCACGCAGTCCGATTGCGCAGCTGAACTTGTGGCCACGATGGGGCGCCTACTCGCGGAAGCCTCGTCGGCTCCAGGGCCGCCGCGGGCGTTCTCAAAAGCTGTAAGCGAAAGCTCGCCAGCATTGCCGCGTACTCACCCTGGGACACTCATCGGGACGGCGATATCCACCGCATTGTGGTCTGGCGTTTTTGCGAAGGCACTTCTGACGGCGCGAGAAACGATCGCTGCCGCTGGCCGTCTGCTTCGCCAATGGAAGCTCGGATTTAGCCGCGATTGGAAGCTAACGGTCAACGCGCTGAATTTTCCACAGATGAAAAAATCTCTCGGCCATTGGATGCACCAGCCCTTTTCCTCTAAACCGTTGGCGTCACGCAAGAATCAAGCTGTTTGAACCCCGCTCTGGTTTCCCGTTGGATAGCAAATTCTTGGCTGTGCTCCTTTTGCTGAATTAAGAGCGAGCATTCGCTCCACCCGGAAAACAATCTCGGAACTTGTATACAAGTGAACAGACGCGCGCGCAGGGAACGCCTACGATTGCGATGTTGTAAAAGGACTGTTTTGTTGGCCAGTCCACCCTCGCAGCTTGTTCTCGTCGGCATTCACAAGCGGCAAGGATTTCGTCCAACAACTTAACCCGATACCCTCCCCGGTGAAACAGTCCAGGCATCTCTGAAGTCGAATGGGTTCATCGATCTCGCCGCACCATGGAGTGCGTCGGGCAATTCGGAGAACCAATCTGGAAGTGTCTCGCCGCACAGTAAGAAAGGAACTTGAACTATGCCTCTCATGCAGATTCTATTGGCCCTGATCGTCGTGGGCGTATTGTTGTGGCTGGTGAATCGATTCATTCCTATGCAGGGAACCATCAAGTCGATCTTGAACGCAGTCGTCGTCATCGGCGTCGTGTTGTGGCTCCTGGACGCGTTTGGACTCTTTCACTCTCTTTCGCGAATTCGCATCGGTACATAACTGGCAGCCGTGAACGGCCAACCCTGGGCCGTGATCCGGGAACAGAGTGTATGGCCCTGGAAGCAAGTGCGCCGCCCAGGGACAGGAGCGCGCAGGAAGTTTCGGTCATGGAGAAAATAGTATGAGTTCAATTGGAAGAATCAGTACGACAGCAATGGTTCTCTTGTTAGGATTTGGCGCCACGGCTTTCGCCCGCCAGGGCCAGGAGGAGAAACCAAAGCAGCAGGAACAACCGGCCAAGCCTGAGCAGAAACCCCAGGAAAAACCGGCCCAACAACCGAAGCAGGAATCCCAACCAAAACAGCAACAGCAGCAGCATCCTCAGCAGCAGCCAAAACCGCAACCGGAACAGAAACAGCAGCAACAACAGCATGCGCAGCAGCAACCCAAGGCCCAGCAAGATCAACAGCAGAAACAACAGCAGCAACAGCAAGCCAATTCCAACAAGCAGCAGCAACAGGCCAAGAGCCAGCAAGACCAGCAGCAGAAACAAGAGCAGCAGGATCAGGCGAACTCCAACAAGCAGCAACAACAACACGCGCAGCAGCAAGCCAAGAGCCAGCAAGACCAGCAACAGAAGCAACAACAGGCCAATTCCGCCAAGCAGCAGCAACAGCACGACAATTCCCAAAAACAAGAGCAGCAAATAACTAAACAACAGCAAGACCAGCAACGTCAGGGCCAGCAACAGAAGCAAGATCGCTCGGCCAATGAATCGCAGCAGCAAGCCAAGGGGCAGCAACAGCAGCGCTCAGACCAACAGCCTCATGTCCAGCAAGTCCACATGCAATCCCAGCAGGAACAGCACCGCCAGGAGGGCGAGCAGCAGGGAGTCTGGCAACAACATCGCGCCAGCAACTGGCAGTCGGAACATCGCGACTGGCAGCAACGCGGCGGCTACAACGGCTACCGCATTCCCCAAGACCATTACAACGGGTACTTTGGCTCAGGCCATTCCTTCAGGATTTATAGCTATCCCGTGGTGATCGTCGGCGGTTATCCCCGCTTTCAATACGGCGGCTATTGGTTCAGCCTTGCCGATTCCTGGCCGGAATATTGGTCCAGCAATTGGTATGACGACGATGACGTCTACATCGACTACTCCGGCGGCGGCTATTACCTGTACAACCGCAGGTATCCTCGCGATCGCATCGCCATCAATGTTTACGTGGACTGACCGCATCTTTTGCGCGTGAACAAACAACAACTCCGCCCCGGCGGTCTTCAAAGTCGAAGGACACGAGAGCCGCTGGGTTGGAGCACACAAAAATTCGCGAAACGAATGGCCTGAGAAGGGAACTACCGATGATTGGAACCGTATTGATCGTTCTACTGATATTGGCGCTCCTGGGAGTTTTTCCGCGGTGGTCGCACAGCCGCAAGTGGGGTTACGCGCCGTCGGGTGGCGTAGGCCTCGTTCTGCTGATCGTCGTTGTGCTGGTGCTTCTCGGGCAACTTTAGCCGACGCATCCGCAATCTGCGCATCGGCGCACCTGGCAGCAACGGGCAAACTAGTGTGGGAGGCGGGGAATGAATGACAGCAAACAACGCGTAGTCGAATTCCTCGAAAAGGAAATCAAGACCTACGCGGCATTATCTCTCTTCTTGTCGAAGAAGAGCACCCTGGAAGGCTTGAACGCGAGAGACAAGCAGGCGCTGATGCACCCTGCGTTTTACAAAGAAAGAATGAAGGAAGCGAGAAAACTTGTCACCGAACTCAAAAAATCGAATTAAGGCGTGGCCGGCCACTCACTCTGTTTTGCATGGTTGGAGCCTCTGGTGTGCTCGCATCGTAGCTCTCTTGTTGGCAACACTTTTGTGTACGAGCAGTTCATTTGCCTACTCCGTGCTCACCCACGAAGAAATCGTCGACCTGGTGTGGACCACGGAACTTCGACCGCTCCTCTTGCAACGTTTTCCAGATCTGACGGAGGAGCAACTCACCGAAGCGCACAGTTACGCCTATGGCGGCGCGGTGATCCAGGACCTCGGCTACTATCCATTCGGCAGCGTGGAATTCAGCAATCTCGTGCATTACGTCCGCAGCGGCGATTTCGTCCAGGAATTGCTTCAGCAGAGCCAGGACGCCAACGAATTTGCCTTTGCCCTGGGCGCGCTCGCGCACTACGCTTCCGATATCGCGGGCCACCCGGCGGTCAACCAGGCCGTCTCTCTCCAATATCCCAAGTTGCGGGCCAAGTTTGGAAACTCCGTGCGTTACGCGGACGACCACACCGCTCACCTGAAGACGGAATTCGGATTCGACATGGTGCAGGTGGCAAAGAATCGCTACGCCTCTCAGCAGTATCACGATTTCATCGGCTTCCAGGTTTCCAAGACCCTGCTGGAGCGGACCTTCCCAATCGTTTACGGAGTGGAGTTGAAAGATGTCCTGACGCACGAGGATCTGGCCATCGGGTCGTACCGCTTCGCCGTCAGCCGTTTGATCCCGCAAATGACGCAGATCGCATTACGCACACACGAAAAGGACATGATGAAGGAGACGCCGGACTTCGCGAAAGAAAAATTCCTTTACCGGTTGTCTCGCTCCGACTATGAAAAATCGTGGGGCAAGGATTACACGAAACCCAAATTCAGCACCCGTTTCTGGGCCATCGTGTTGCGATACATGCCGAAGATCGGGCCCTTCAAAGCGATGGCTTTCAATAACCCGACGCCAAAAACGGAAGACATGTATTTCAAGAGCATCAATAACACCGTGGACCAATACCGCATTTATCTTCAACAGGTTCGCGCGAACTCGCTGACGCTTGCCAACACGGATTTCGACACCGGCAAGGCAACCATCGCCGCCGAGTATCCTTTGACCGATGAAACGTACGCGAAGCTGCTCGGTCAACTTTCCGGCCGCAAGTTTGACCTGACCTCACCCGGCCTCCGGCAGAATATTCTCGACTTTTATTCCGACCCCTCGGCCCCCATCGAAATGAAAAAGGACGCTGGACGCTGGCAGAGCGTGCTAACTTCTCTCGATCAATTGAAACTGGTGGACCCAACACAGAATCTCGCCGCAAGCCCGGCAAAATAAATGCGAACTTGTACCCAAGTGAACAGACAGTCGGCGCTTAGCTGGCTAATATGATGACGCAACCGGGAAAAACCGTAATACCAAAACCGGGTGCTACACAAGCGCGAAACTTGGGCCGCTTGTGAGACTGGAATAAGCAATGCTTTGGACAATTCTCGTAATCTTGTGCGTCCTTTGGCTCCTGGGTGTGGTCACCTCCTATACCGCGGGAGGACTCATCCATATCCTGCTGCTCGCGGCTCTGGTGATCCTGGTGATCAATCTGGTCTCGGGCCGAAGAGGTACCGTTTGATCCCGAGGCGGAGACTATGAAACCGGCAATGATGATTGGAATCCTGTTGATCGTTCTTGGCGGTTTGGCCTTGGCTTATCAGGGGTTCAATTACACTCATCAGGAAAAAGTGATCGACATTGGCCCGATTCACGCCACCGCGGAAGAGCAAAAACACGTTTCCATACCCCCGATCCTCGGCGCACTGGCATTGGTTGGGGGAATCGTCATCGTGGTCGCCGGAAGCCGGAAAAATTCCTAGCCAGGCATTAAGAAACGATCCCGCCTGAGAGTCGGGTTACGCATCTCCCTCTCCTGTTTCAAGCCGGCCGTATGACGTTCACGCCCGCGGCTTAAAGAAGTAAATCACTCGAAAGAGTAGTCCCGACCGTGGAGGTCAAATATGAATCGTTCTTTGATTGGTGCAGTATGTATCACCTTCGCAGCTGTTTCCGTCTTCGCATCCGATTTGAACAAGGAGCAAAAACGCCTCGAAGAAAGCGGCGTTGTCATGCAGGAAGTGCTCAACGTCCCCGACAACATTCCTCATGAACTGTTGGAAAAGGCCGAGTGCGTCATCGTGTTTCCTAACCTCATGAAGGCGGCGTTTGTCGTTGGCGCAGAATACGGACGCGGTGCCATGGTTTGCCGGACCGGCGAAAGATTCCGCGGGCCGTGGGGAGCTCCCGCAATGTACGCTTTGGAAGGCGCTAGCTTTGGCTTCCAGATCGGCGGTGAAGCTACCGACTTGATCCTCCTTGTGATGAATGACAGGGGTATGGAGTCGATCCTGAGCAGCAAGGTGAAACTCGGCGCAGACGCGTCGATCGCCGCGGGCCC
>Ga0210405_10001470_pt1 | contig 26764 bp, 22 predicted proteins | sample IncBWH11MmetaG_FD_155492 | JGI IMG/M metagenome (GOLD analysis project Ga0210405, IMG submission 155492) | Forest soil microbial communities from Barre Woods Harvard Forest LTER site, Petersham, Massachusetts, United States - Inc-BW-H-11-M | ecosystem: Environmental > Terrestrial > Soil >...
ACCGTCACCGCCGCATCCTTCTGGTTGACCTGTGCCTCCGCCTGCGTCACGTTCGCGTCAGCCGCTCCCACCGACGCCTTAGCCGAGTCATAATTCGATTTCGCCAGATCCAGCTGCTGCTGGCTCTTCACCCCATCTCTGGTCAGCCCCGCCGCGCGATCGTAGTCCGCCCTGGTCTGCACCATTCCCGCCCTGGCCTTCTCCAGATTGGCCCGCGCCGCCACCAGGTTAGCCTTCGCATTTTCCAAATCCGCCGTAGCCTGCAGCAACGCCCCCTTGAACAAAGCCGGATCGATCAGCGCCACCACATCGCCCTTGTGCACCCGCGAATTAAAATCCGCATTCAATTTCGCAATGCTTCCCGAAACCTGCGATCCCACTTGCACCGTGATCACTGCGTTGATCGTTCCCGTCGCCTCCACCACATCATCGATCTCTCCGCGCTCCACTTTCGCCGTAAAGTGCTGCGCTTGCGTAGTGCGGTTCAGCCCAAATGCGGCAAACACTCCCGCAACCACTACCACGCCCGCCACGATCAGCCACCGGCCTTTGATCTTCATCTATCGTCCCTGGAATCAAAATTTCGAAGATTTTTCACTCGTAACGCAGCGCTTCAATCGGGTCCAGCAAAGAAGCTTTCCGCGCGGGGTAATAACCGAAAAACACACCCACCGCCACAGAAAACAGCGCCGCCACCACAATCGATTCCACCGACATCTCCATCGGCCAGCGCAGCGTCTGTCCCACCAAATACGACCCAAATACCCCAAACAAAACGCCCGCAGCGCCTCCCACAAGGCTCAGCATGATCGATTCACCCAGAAACTGCAGCTGTATCGCTTCTTCTGTCGCCCCCACCGCCACGCGCACTCCGATCTCGCGCGTCCTCTCGGTCACGGAAACCAGCATCACGTTCATGATCCCGATTCCCCCAACCAGCAGCGACACCGAAGCAATCGCAATCAACAAAATCGTCAAAGTCTTGCTCGCATCCAGTTGCGCCTGAATAATGTCTTCCGGATTCCGAATATTAAAGTCGTCCTCTTCTTCCGGTCGCAAATGATGCCGGTCTCGCAGCACCGCCGTCGCTTCTTGCCCCGCCATCTTCACCGCGTCTTGCGACACCGCCGAGCACAAAATGTCGTCGAGCCAGGTAATCCCCTTCAGCTTTTTCTGCGCCGTAGTGTAAGGAATGATCAGCGTATCGTCCTGGTCTTGCCCCGATAGCGACAGCCCCTTCGGCTGAACCGTAGCCACCACCTTGCACGGCAAGCTATTTACCCGAATCACCTTCCCCACCGGATCTTCCACGCCAAACAACTGATCCCGCACCGTCCGCCCCAGCACGCACACGTCCGCCGCCCGGTCCACGTCGTCCTGCGAAAACACCGCTCCCTGATCCACAAACCACCGCTTTATCTCAAAATATTCCGGCGAAACTCCCCGGTACGACGTGTGCCAATTCTGATTCCCATAAATCACCTGAACCGGATCGTCCACATTCGGCGATACGCTCTTGATCAACGAAACCTGGTTCTTGATCGCCAAAGCGTCCGCGTATACCAGCGTCTTCGTATCGTGCGTCCCCGTCCGCACCCCGTTAACAGCCCGTCCTCCCGCTTCCACCCACACAAAATTGTCCCCAAGATTATTCAGCTGCTGCTCGACCCGCGCCTGTCCCGCCTTCCCAATGGCCACTACGCAAATCACCGCCGCAATACCAATAGTGATTCCCAGCACCGTCAACACACTTCGCATCTTGTTCCGAAGCAACGCCACCAGCGCCGACCGAAATAAAGCCGAGTAGTTCACCGCATCTCCCCGCGCCGCCCGCGTTGTAGGGGCGGGGTTTGCCCCGCCCTCTGCTCTCCACCTCCGGCAAACGTACCGATGGAAGCGCTTTTCTCCGAGCTTCTCGAGGTCGAGCCGTTTGCACATCCCTCATTCCGTCGAGAGTAACTCACCATTTCGCTCCTGTCGTTCACTGGATACTTTCACCGCATGCCTTCGCCAGATGGTTACTTCGCAGATCCCTGCTTGCCAACGAATGTTCAAAACAGGAGTGCTTCACAAGAACCGAGATTCACTCTGCCTAATTCTCCCCGCCGCGACTTAAATCCAGCATAAATCTACCTTACGTCCGCGTAAACGCCTCAAAGTTCACCGCAACTTCCCAAGCGTAGGCAGTTCGGACTTTTCCTTGGAATTGGTTCATCTACCATCGTCTTGCCCTGCCAAACGCTGCAGTTCGGTGATCAGTTAGCGCCGTCCGAATAGCTCGGAAAACTGCATCCGCCTCATGCAAGGTATACTTCAGCGCACGCGAAACGCTCGGCGCCGCCTCAATGGTTGTTTGAAAAAAGGAGATTTAGGAAATGTCCGATATCGATCGCCGCTCGTTTGTTAGCGCCGCACTTGCCGCCTTTCCGCTCGCCGCGTTCGCGCAGTCCATCAAAACCTCAGCGCCGGTCAAAGCCGCACTCGTCCCCCAAGGTGAGGACCGCCAAAGCGAACACCACAGCATCGGCATCAGCTCCACCGATTTCAAAGTCACCACACAGGACAGCGGCGGCGCTCTCTTTCTCTTCGAGCACACCAATCACAAGAAGGGCGGCCCGCCACGTCATTTGCACCACAACGAAGACGAGTGGTTCTATGCAATCGAGGGAGACTACATCCTTGAAGTGGGCTCCGACCGCTTCCATCTAAAAGCCGGCGATTCCATTCTTGCCCCGCGCGAACTTCCCCACGCCTGGGCCTTCGTCGGTGACACCCCCGGCAAACTACTCATCGCCTTCGCACCCGCCAATAAGATGGAAGCCTTCTTTCGCGAAAACGCCAAGCACTTTAACGGCGGCAATTATGCCAACGAAGCCGAGATCTACCGCGCCTATGGTATGGAACTACTCGGTCCTCCACTCTCGATCGCCTGAATCGGCTTCCGCCATCTGGCCGCCCCGCCCTTTCCTCATGGGCGGCCGTCTCTGCGTTAGTCAGCTCGCATCCGCTTTTTCCGCGCCTTCTTTCATAAGTGCACCGATCGAGACAAACCGCAATCCCTTCTCGCGCCCGGCCCTAAGAATATGCGACAAAGCCTGAACGCTCCTGTTCGGATTCGAGATACCGTCATGAAGTATGACAATCGTCCCAGGCCGCAGGTTTTTCTCAATGAGCCACTGGATATACCACACCGGAACCCGCATCGGATCATGCGGGTACGCGCATCCCAGCACGCACTCGTACCCTTTCGCTCGCGCCAGCCGCAACTGCCTCGGCCAAGCCACTCCACCCGGCGGACGAAACAGTTTCGGCCCCGCCGTTATCCCGAGCGCCTTCTCGGTCCTCTCCAGATTCGCGGTGAACTCGGCCTTCGAGTCGAACAACATTGATCCGTTTCTGAAGTAGTGGTTCCCGATTTCATGACCGCCAGCCCGGATCTGCGCAACCACCTCCGGATTTCGCAGCGCCCTCTCTCCAATCAGAAAAAACGTTGCCCGGCCATCGTGCCGCTCAAGAATCTCAAGCACCTGCGGCGTAAACTCCGGATCTGGACCATCATCAAACGAGAGAGCAACGAGCGGACGTTTCGTCCGAACCCGATAAATAAAGCTCGGCGTCAGCCACTCCAACACGCCCAAAACACCCAGCGGCTCTATCCAGAACACCGCCAGCCCCAGCCCAAGCAGCGCAACAGCCGCCACCACTACCGCGATCATTTCTCCTGCCTTGAGTACGTCAGACCTTCGAAACCGGCTCGACGCCAGCCATGAGTACTGACTGTACGAGGTCAACGGCAACCAAAACGAACTGTTCAACGGGCATGCGATCGGGTGTATTGACCCAATGCTTCGCGGCGCCGTAGACCGTCCAGCTTGCCGTGGCTGCGATCATTTCCTCCGGTATGTGCCGTTCCACCGGGTGCTTGCGAAATCCCTCCAGCAAAAGCAGCCGAATCTGGTCGATGACCGTTGCCTCAACGAACGGCTCGAATTGATGCTGTTTGGAAGAGAGCGACTTCTGCACTTCGGCCAGATAGTCGGATACCGCCAGAATGATCGCCTTAAATGCCGAGGAGCACGTGCCGTCAAAGCTTACATTTCTTTGCGCCAACAACTGAAGGAAGCTTGCCCGGATGAGTTCTTCGAGCAGCCTGAATTTGTCGGGATAGTGGGCATAGAAGGTCGCTCGGTTCAGCGTGGCCGCTTCCGTGATGTCCTGTATGGTGATCTTGTCAAACTCTTTTTGTTCTAGGAGCCGCCGCAGGGCATCCCGCAAGAGTTGACGGGTCCTGCGAATCCTTGGATCTAGCCGTTCGCACTCACTATCCAGCATCTACCCTCCTCCAAGCCTCCATTATAGCAGTTCTCCATGAGTGTTGACTAGGCGACAGATGTTGTGTTACGTTATGCAACGAATGTTGGTTACACATCATCTGATGATTAAGGAGATCCACCAATGCCTACTCTTCTCAAACTTGACTCTAGCCCCATGGGCGACCGCTCCATATCCCGAAAGCTGACCACTCGATTCGCCGATTCCTGGCTCGAGGCCCATCCGGGCGGTATCGTAATTACGCGGGACCTGACTGCCTTGTCCCTTCCCGTCGTGGATGGCGCATGGGTCGGTGCCGCATACACCCCTGAGGACGCCCGCACTCCGGAGCAGAACAAGGTGCTGTCCGTCTCCGAGGCCCTCATCGCCGAGCTGAAGCAGGCGGATGAATACGTGCTCGGCGTTCCCATGCACAACTTCAGTATCCCTTCCACTCTGAAACTCTGGATCGACCAGGTAGTCCGTTCCGGTAAGACTTTCTCGTACACGTCCTCAGGCCCGGCTGGGTTGCTCACCGGCAAGAAGGCAACGCTCCTGCTCGCCAGTGGCGGCACTTATGACCCGAGTACCGCTCTGGCCTCTATGAACTTTGTGACCCCTTATCTGCGCGCCGTGCTTGGCTTTGTCGGCATCACGGACGTAACCATCATCGCCGCGGAAGGCACTGCCCAGTTGATGAGCGGCAAAGTGGATCCGCAATCCTTCCTCGCGCCCTTTCTCGAGAAGGTACAGAACCACGCAAGTCTCTAAGCATCTCAATCCACGCACAAGGAAAATGACATGAAAATCGCATCGCTAATCGCACGGCTACTTCTGGGCCTGATCTTTCTGGTCTTCGGTTTGAACGGCTTCCTGCACTTTCTTCCCATGCCGCCTCCCACGGGTCTGGCCGCCCAGTTCTTTGGCGCCATATTCGCCTCCCACTACTGGGTGGTTATCTTCGGCGTTCAGACGGTCGGTGGCCTGCTGCTCCTGGCAAACCGCTTTGTGCCCCTCGCGCTTGTGCTTCTTGGACCGGTGATCGTGAACATCTTTTTCTTCCACGCCCTGATGGCCCCAGCCGGACTTCCACTCGCTTTTGTGGTGGTCATACTCTGGACCATCCTCGCCGTGCGCAATAGGCAGCACTTGGCAGGAATCTTCGTTCAACGCGCCGGCTAAGCAGAAGCCCGTTTCCTCGATCCCGCCAGGGCAGGCGGTCCGCAGCGCATGCCGGACTGCCTGCCCTGAAAATCCCGCTAAATACTTTGTTTGCAGCAGCACCTCGGTCCCGTATCTCCTCCGCGACCCAGTGCCACGGAGACGCAGGTCTCATTGCGTCATCCTTTATCTCTCCTCCTCCCCATCTGAAGCTTTCAACTACCTCCAAACCCCTCACTCTCCAAAAGAATTTGCCCGAAAATTCTCACCATTGTCTCAAACGCACGTTACGTGCCGTTCTTTTCTACCCTTGCCCCTTTCTTTTCTTCCATTTCCGCCGCTAAATTCGTCCCTCGCCGTTCGAATCTATACCATAAAGGTATCTATTGACAAGATACAAGCACCATGCTAACATTCCTCATGTTTACCCTGAGTCGCGAAGCGAGCCTCGAAGGGTTTCGCTCGCCAAACTCTCCTCAAGCTGTTAGTTCGTCCTTCCGCCCCTCCCCCCGCCATCTCTACTGATCTCGCACCTCGTCACTCCAACCATCGAACGCCTGCCACAGTTCGATACGCATCTCGCCTTCTGGTCACGCAGAAACCGCCGCAAGTCTTTTCCCCTCAAGCGCCTCCGCACACTCTCCATCACGCATGGGGTGTACGTACCCCCTCAACGTCGATCCTCCCAACCCAACCTCTTCCCTCTTTTTCCACAAACGCGCGCGTGACGCGTGTGCACGCACAGCAACGCCCGCAGCTCCATTTCTTTTATGCGTTTACTTCACAGTTCTCTGGACACCCCGGGGGTACCCTCACGACCGTTCGGCACGCGCCGCAGTGCAACAACGCTGCCTATCGGATTTTCAAGGAGTGCTTTAGAAGAGGCGGGCTACATATTCGCGCATCTGATGCTTCCAAAACGGCCAATCGTGTCCGCCTTCCGGACCCCAGTTGTCCAGCGAATGCCGAATCCCCTTGCTCGAAAGAATCTCCGAAAGGCGATACGTCGGCCCACTGTTCTCCCAGGGACCCGTGCCCGTGGTGATGTGAATATCGCAAGAAGCGAGCTGGCCCAAGACCCATGGATCGTTCAAGTTAGCGAGATAATCCACCGGATTGTTGAAGTAAAAATTGTCGTCGAACATCCCGTCCATAAAATTTCGCACGTCGTACACGCCGGACATCGCAAAGCACCGCTTGATCACGTCCGGATGCTTGAACAGCGAGTTGGCCGCGTGATACGCCCCAAACGACGCCCCCATCGTGGAAATCGCGATCCCCGGAGTTTGGCAATTGTTCCAGATGAAAGGAACGACTTCTTCGCGAAGGTAAGAATCGAAAACGGCTTGCACGTAACTCCGGTGAAACGGATGCGCGCCCTTATTGTAAAAGCTGAGCCCGTTGATCGAATTGATGCTGAAAATTTTAATCTTCCCGCCGTCAATGAAATCGGCCAGCGCGCCGATCATGCTCTGTCCTTCCAGCTCCGTCTCGTCGCCCGCGCTGGTCGGAAACCCGAGCATCGGCTGTCCCCAATGGCCGTGGACAATCACGCCCATTTCGATTCCGAGCCGCGGAGAATACCAGCGGTGATACTCGCGTTTCATAATGTGCTCCTCGCACTCCGTGCGGGGAGAGAAAGTATGCCAGCTCAAACCGGATGGGAGCAACGGAATTGAACTATGAACGCGGCGCTGTCCACGGTGTATATTTGAACTAGCAAAAAGCTTCGACAAAGGAACCCAACTTCATGGCCACACCTTCCACGACGAACCGCCCGACCCCCGAACGTATCTTCACGATTATGAACGCGTTCCAGAACACCGAAGCGCTGAAAACAGGAATCGAGCTGGACGTCTTCACCGCCATCGGAGAAGGGGCGAACACTCCGGCTCTCCTTGCCGCGAAGATCAGCGCTGCCGAACGTGGATTGCGGATCCTTTGCGATTACTTGACGATCATGGGCCTGCTCACAAAAGAACATGGGCGCTACGGGCTGACTGATGAATCGGCGCTTTTTCTCGATCGGCGCTCGCCCGCGTCTCTTACCGCTGTGACTGGCTTTCTCGCTAGCGGTTGCCACAAAAAAAATGTTGAGGCGTTGACCGAAGCGGTGCGCAAAGGCGGAACGGCCGGACCGCAGGGAAACAACACCAAGCCCCAGGATGAAGTGTGGGTGGCGTTCGCGAGATCGATGGCGGCGCTCACAAGACCTGCCGCTAACTTTATCGCCGAAATTATCGGCGCCGCGGAAGGCAAACCTTGCAATGTGCTGGACATCGCGGCAGGACACGGAATATACGGCATTACCATCGCCAAGAAAAATCCCAATGCGAAAATCGTCGCCGTGGATTGGCCTTCGGTACTTGCCGTCGCTCAGGAAAATGCGCACGCCGCCGGTGTTTCCAGCCGCTACGCCACTCGCCCCGGCAGCGCGTTTCTAACGGACCTTGGCAGCGGATACGACTTTGTTTTGCTCACAAATATCTTCCACCATTTCGATATACCGACGTGCGAGACGCTGATGCGCCGCGTGCATACCGCCCTCAAACCGGGTGGCAAGGCCGTGACCCTCGAGTTTATCCCCAATGAAGACCGCGTGACTCCGCCCGTAGCAGCGGCATTCAGCCTCAACATGCTTGTGGGGACCGATGCGGGAGACGCCTATACGTTTTCGGAGTACGAAAAAATGTTTGCCAATACGGGATTTGCAGAAACCACTATGCATCCGGTGACTGGAATGCCGCAGCAGGTGCTGATTTCCGGGAAGCCAGAATGAAAAAGAAAAAGACAGCTCAAAAGACTGCGAAGAGACCTGCGAAGAAGAGCGCGACGAAGGCTACAGCGAAGTCGCCGCGCAATTCGGATCGCGAACTGCGTGAGCAGCTGATTTATTTGCTGAAGGGCGGCGGCGCACACGTTCATTTCACCGATGCGCTGGATGATTTCCCTCCTGGGAAATATGGAACTTTCGCGAATGCGTTGCCGCATACGGGCTGGCAGTTGCTCGAACACACGCGTCTCGCGCAGTGGGATATCCTGGAGTTCAGCAGAAATCCAAAACATGTCTCGCCCCCTTTTCCGGGGGGCTACTGGCCAAGAACGCCGGCGCCTTCCGATGACAAAGCCTGGGAAGAGAGCGTGGCTGCGTTCCAGCGCGATCTGCAAGAGATGGTCCATCTCGTGCAAAACCCGCGGACCGATTTGTTCGCCAAAATTCCACACGGCGAGGGGCAAACCGTTTTGCGGGAAGTGCTGGTTCTCGCGGATCACAATGCCTACCATCTCGGGCAGCTCGTGGATTTGCGCCGCGCTCTTGGCGCCTGGCCGGAATCGTAGCGGCCCGCGCATCGCCGGAAGATTCGGCGCAGGCTTGCAAGTATCGTGTTTGGCGGTAGGATGTTGCTGTGACGCTGTTCGCAGAGAATATGGATCGGAAGCGGAGGCAGCATGATTCGAGTCGAAAATATGTCGAAAAGCGAATCAGAGGCTGAAAATAGCAGGCGCGATTTTTTGAAAGGAATGCTGGGAGCAGGCGCGTTTGTGCTCGGCGTTTCCGTGATGCCGGAGCAGCTTTTCGCGGCAGCCGCCAGCGGCGGTGCGGGCAACCCGTTTCCCCCCTCGGAAAAAGCACCGCTGCAACCCGGTGTCTATTTGGCGATCGGCACGGACGGAACAGCGTACGTTATCGCGCACCGCTCGGAGATGGGAAATGGCGTGCGCACATCCCTGCCGCGAATCGTTGCGGATGAATTGGATGCGGACTGGGCCCGGGTGAAGGTAGTCCAAGCCATTGGCGATGAAAAATACGGCGACCAAGATACGGATGGCTCGCACTCCGTTACCAGCTTTTTTGTGCCGCTCCGCGAGGCGGGCGCAACCGCACGGCTGATGCTGGTGCGCGCGGCGGCGCAACAGTGGGGCGTGCCGGCAACGGAATGCTCGACGGAACTGCACCACGTGATTCACAAAGCATCGGGAAAAAAGCTTGGCTACGGAGAGCTGGCAACGGCAGCTTCGAAATTGGACGTGCCGAAGAAAGAAGAGTTGAAGCTGAAGCCGCGCAGCGAATGGCGCTACATCGGAAAGCCCGCCGTGAGTTATGACTTGAAGGATTTGTGCACGGGCAAAGCCAAATACGGACAGGACACGCACATGGCAGGGATGCTCTACGCGAGCGTCGCGCACCCGCCCGTGATGGGCAGCACGGTGAAATCGTTGGACGATTCGGCGACGCTGGCCGTGTCCGGCGTGAAGCAAACCGCGACCATTGACACCTTCAAACCGCCCGTTCTCTATCAGGCGCTTGGCGGCGTGGCCGTGCTGGCGGACAACACCTGGGCGGCTTTTCAGGGCAAGAAAAAGCTGAAGATCGAATGGGCGAAAAGCACTCACAATGTCTTCAATTCCGATCCGTACAAAAAAGAATTGCAGGAAACGGCGCGGAAGCCAGGAAAGGTAGTGCGCGAAGTCGGCGACGTAGACGCGGCATTTGCGAAGGGCGGAAAGATTGTCGAGGCGGAATATTACGCGCCGCTGCTCGCGCACGCGGCGATGGAGCCTCCCGCGGCGCTTGCGGTTTATAAAGATGGAAAAGTAGAAGTGTGGGCGCCGTCGCAAAGCCCGGTTGGCGCGCGCGACGCCATCGCGGCCGCTGTCGGCTTGAAAAAAGAAGACGTGACCGTGAACGTGACACTGCTGGGTGGCGGGTTTGGCCGCAAATCATTTCCAGATTTCGCGGTCGAAGCAGCGGTGCTCTCCAAAAAAACGGGCAAGCCGGTAAAAGTAGTATGGAGCCGCGAAGACGACATCAAGTTTGACACCTACCATTCGGTGTCCGCGATGTACATGAAAGCGGCGCTGGGCGACGACGGAAGGCCCACGGCTTGGCTGCAGCGCACCGTGTTTCCTCCCATCGGATCGACGTTTAAAGACGGCGAAATGTATTCGGATGCGGATGAACTTGGGCTGGGCTTCAGCGACTTGCCCTTTGCGATTCCCAATCATCGTTCAGAAAACGGACCGGCTACCGCGCACGTTCGCATCGGATGGCTGCGCTCCGTGGCGAACATTTATCATGCCTTCGCGATTCAGTCGTTCGAGGATGAACTGGCGCACGCGGCGGGAAAAGATCCGGTTGAGTATGCGCTGCAACTGTTGGGACCCGACCGCATTATTCCGAAGAGCGAGCTGCCGAAAGACTATTCCAACTACGGCGGAAGTTACGAGCAATACCCCATCGATACGGCTAGGTTCAAGCGGGTGGTGGAAACGGCCGCCGAAAAATCGGGATGGGGAAAGACAAAACCGGGCAACGGCGCAGGAATAGGAATAGCCTTGCACCGGAGCTTTCTGACGTATGTTGCATCCGTCGTGCAGATGCATATTGACGACGCCGGGCGTGTACACGTCGATCGAGTGGATTCCGCTCTAGATGCCGGAACGGTCGTGAACCCGGCCATGGTTACGAATCAGTTCGAGGGCGCGGCGGTGATGGGGACAAGCGTCGCGTTTTATGGAGCGATCACGGCCACGAACGGCGCGATCGATCAATCGAACTTTAACGATTATCCGATGGCGCGGATGAATACCGCGCCGCGCGAAGTACACGTACATATCGTGCCGAGCGAAGCTCCTCCCGGAGGAGTGGGCGAGCCGGGTTTGCCGGCGTTTGCGCCGGCGCTCTGCAATGCGATTTTTACCGCGACGGGCAAACGCATCCGCGAATTGCCGCTTTCCAAGGCAGGCCTGGCCTAACGTGCTAACGAGAGGTCTGCTCTTTCTTACTGCGCTCCTAGCGGCAGCCATGCCAGCCTGCGCGCAGCGCAAGCCCGTCCTTCCGCAAATTGATCTGCCGCATCCTTATTATTTTCGCGAAATGTATTTGCCGCAGTTGACGAGCGGCCCAAGCAGCGTGGCGTGGGCGCCGGACTCGAAAGAAGTGGTGTATTCGATGGCGGGCTCGCTGTGGCGCCAAAAGATCGATTCGAAAACGGCACAGCAACTTACCGATGGACCAGGATACGACTACCAGCCGGATTGGTCACCGGATGGAAAGAATGTGGTTTATGTTTCGTATCAAAAAGATGCGATGGAATTGTGGCTGCTGGATTTGGGCTCTGGAAAATCGCAGCAACTGACAAGCGCTCGCGCGGTGAACGTGGAGCCGCGATGGTCGCCCGACGGAAAACGGATTGTTTTTGTTTCGACTTCGTACAACAAGCGATTTCATATTTTCCTCGCGGATGTGAACAACGGAAATCTCGGGAACGTAGCGAGGCTAACGGGAGAGACGAAGAGCGATCTGCCGCGCTATTACTACAGCGCGTTTGACACAGAGATCAGCCCGGTGTGGACGCGTGACGGAAAGGAAATTCTTTTTGTTTCCAATCGCGGGCACATTCACGGGACGGGCGGCTTCTGGCGGATGAAGGCGGAGCCCGGCGCTGAAGCGAAGGAAATTCACTACGAAGAAACGAACTGGAAGGCACGGCCGGATTTTTCGCCGGATGGTTCGCGCATGGTCTACAGCTCTTATCTCGGACGCCAGTGGCACAATTTGTGGGTCATGCCTGCTGAAGGCGGAGATGCTTTTCCGCTCTCATACGCCGATGGTGATGAGACGAATGTGCGCTGGTCGCCGGATGGAAAGCGTTTGGCATTTATTTCAAACCGGAGAGGGAACACGCTGCTGGCGATCCAAGAATTTGGCAGCGGGAACGCAAGAGCGATTGCTGCCGAGAATCGCAAATACTTACGACCAAGAACGACCATCCGCATTTCTGTTGTGGACCAAAACGATAAGCAGCAGTTCGCACGCATTTCGGTCACGGATCGGGCGGGCAGATTCTATGCTCCCACGGGTCCCACGACGTGGATCCAAGCAGACGACGGATTTGACCGACGCCAGAGCCCTTTCGAAGGGCATTATTTTTACGCGCAAACTGCACGCATGGATGTGCCGGAAGGGCCCATCTCGATTGATGTAACGAAAGGGTTTGAATTCGGCGCACTGCATAAGATTGTACAGCCCCAAACCGAAAGTTCCGGCGAGCTGACTTTTCATTTGAAAAATCTCGATTGGGGGCGCGGCCAGGGACCAAAATGGGTGGGGAGCGATCTCCACGTCCATATGAACTATGGCGGCACCTATAGAAGCGAGCGCAGTATCCTTTTCGAACAAGCCGAGGGCGAAGGAGTGAGGTTCGTCAACAATCTGGTAGTCAACAAAGAACAGCGATTCCCCGACATTCAATCCGCGCAGTTTGGCGAAATCAGAAAATATCTTTCTGACACCGTGGATGTTGTTCTGGGACAGGAATATCACACGAGCTATTGGGGGCACCGGGGAATCTTGAATCTGAAAGACCATCTCCTCTTGCCGGGTTACGCGGGGTATCCAAACACGGCGGCGGCGAGCTTGTATCCGATGAACGCAGATGTTTATGACATGGCGCATGCGCAGGGATCACTGGTGGGGGCAGTTCATCCGTTTGATGCAGAACCAAATCCATTTGCGAATCCGCCGGAGAAAATCACGGACGAGCTGCCGGTGGATGTGGCGCTGGGGAAATTAGACTACATGGAAATTGTCGGGTTCAGCGATCACAGATCGACGGCGGCAGTGTGGTATCGCTTGCTGAACCTGGGATTCCATGTTCCGGCAGGAGCAGGGACGGATGCGACGACGGACTACGCGGCGCCAATTCGTGGTCAAGTCGGAATGGACCGCGTATACGCTTCCATTCCGGGCGGGCCGGTGAGTATAGATGCCTGGATGGATTCGTTGAAAAAAGGGCGGACGTTTGCGACGAATGGGCCGCTGATTGAATTCACGCTTGGCGGACAACGCGTTGGTGCGGAGTTGAAATTTGCCAGCGCGCAGGAGGCGGTGCCGTTTACGGCGAAGCTGCGGTCCATTGTGCCGGTGGATCATATCGAGGTGGTTTGCAGCGGGCGAGTCGTGGAAACGTTGAAGCTTGAAGGAGCGCGCGATTCCGCGGATGTCACGGGGACGCTGCCGCTGAAGGAGAGCGGATGGTGCGTGTTGCGGGCTTCGAGCGACAACGCGGAGTATCCGGTGCTGGACAATTATGTGTACGCGACGACGAGCCCTGTATACGTGACGATTGGCGGCACGCGGCCGCATTCGCCGGAAGACGCGAAGTATTTTTCCGCGTGGGTCGCCCGGACGATCGACGTGACAGCGCGTTATCCCGACTGGAATTCGCTCGCGGAGAAAGAATACGTGCTGAAGCGTCTTGCGGAAGCGAAAGCGGTCTACGAAAAACTGCAATAATTCTTGCAAGGCAGTGAGGCTAGCGGCTGACAGCTAACAGCCGACAGCTGACAGTCAGAGAATTAAATTTCTTGGCGGCCGGCGATACCAGGAAACTTTCAGCGCGACGGCACTTCCGTGCAGAAATAAAGAACGCCACGGCAAGAGATGCCGCGGCGTCCAGAGTGACAAAGTGTTTTAGGTAAAACTACTGGACGAGGTGAATGGCTTCCTCGATGTGTTTGTGCGCCTTGTCGATGTGCTCGAGGGCGTGCTGCTGGAGGCCCTGCGCCGATGCGTTGTCTTCTTCCTGGGCGACGTCGTTGTGGGCTTTGTTGACGAGTTCCAATGCCCGGTGGAGACGGCCGCGCCAGTCGAGGCCAGCGTCAACCGCGGGATGATCGTTCAGGTCCTTGCCGTCGTCGATGGCGGCCTTTTTGATTTCATTGATGGCGTCATCGATTTCGTGAACGGCTTTCTTTTCCTGTTCACGCAATTCGCCGCCATCGGGGCGCTGCAGATGGGCGCGCGCGTGACGAAGATCGGTCAGAGCGTGAAGATACGCGGGATGCTCTCTCGGAGGCTGCGGCTTCGCAGAAACGAACGCAGGAACGAAGAGCAGAATCGCAAGAACAGCAAACATCAGCTTGTTGAGGCTTTTCATCGTACGTGTGGCTCCTTTTCTATCGGGATAGATCTACGAAAGAACCGTCTGGCTGAGGAAATCAGCCAACCTGGTGCGATTGAAAGACTGCGAGCTCACGACTTGCAGCCGCGTTTGATTCAACGTACCGTGCGTCCGCGAACCGCACAACGCCGCGATTGCAAAATGACGCCTGCCAGTTAACTGGCGCGGCGGACAGGGCGAAGACTCTTCGAAGAGGAAGAGTACGAAAACCAGGGCCTGCATTGCTGCTGATACCAAGGTCATTTCGCCTTTCAGAACATTGAACAACTGCGGGAGCTCGGAAGCCTAAGAAGTGCGTGATCTTGTTGGTCTACGCTGTCCATATATTCCGTTGAACTCTGAGGAGTCTTGAGGCCGAGCGCTATTCTTACAGGTGGCGGACAGTCCCTCGAATTACGAGTTCCGTGGGCAGAATACGTTGGCTGAAGGTCATTCGCGGATTATGTAGCCGCTCGAGAAGCATCTTCATGCAGGTTTCGCCAATCTCTTCCTTATGGACGCGGACCGTGGAAAGCGGAGGGTCCATCAGAGCGGCCTCTTCACGGTCATCGAAACCCACCAAACTGATATCGTCCGGCACTTTCATTGCGTGCCGCTGCAGCGATCGCCAAAGCCCGTAGGCGATTTCATCGTTGCCGGCCAGGACGGCAGTCGGTCGCGGCTTTCGGGAGAGAATTCGCCCTATGCTTTTTTGACCGAAATCGACGAAGCTCTGAGGATTTCGGGCGGTGATCAAGACGGGCTTTAGTCTGTTTTCGCGCATTGCTTGTCGATAGCCTTCGAATCGGCGATGAAACCAGGGGTAGGAGATATCGCCAGCGAAAACAATCTGGCGATGACCTTCGCCGATCAGATAGCGCGTAGCCTGGAGCGCCCCAATCGAGTCATCGAACCCTACTTGGTCGAATTGCTGCTCGTCGTCCATCCCAACGACATTGTTGCTGAAGGCCACAAAGGGCATATGGATGGATTCGATCCTGCGGAGCAGGTTCGGATAAATCGTCCCGGCAAGAATGAGTCCGTCAATCAGGCCGTGCTCCTGAAGAACGGGAGGAAGGTCGATCCTTTCGGGAGGAGTTCTTGGGGAGTAATGGAGCGCGGCGAACAGCACGTGCTGTTTCAAACTGCTGGCATACGTCGCAACGCCCTGCAGGATGCGCGCATGAAAGGGATGGAGAAAATCGCGGTTGCTCAGGAGAAAGCAGACCATTTCTGCGCGCCGCTTGAGAATCCGGCGGGCCTGCGCATTGGGGCGGAATCCCAAACGCCGGATGGCCTCAAGGACTCGTGCACGCGTTTCCCGGCTTACCTGAGTGCTGGAATTTAGCACGCGGGAAATCGTTCCAATGCCCACGGCAGCGGCCTTTGCGACTTCGCGAATCGTCGTTTTTCTTGGAACTGCTTCCATCGCTAAGTGTCCCTAAATCGAGTCGACGCCCGGGTCGGTTGGGTTGAGTACCAGAGCCCATCTTTCTTGGCCAGTCTAGCACACGAAAGCGACGACCGCTTCGTCAGCAGGCATGGCGGATCCATGTCCCCTGGCAAGAAGATGGGGAACGAATCCAATGTATTGGATTCTTAAGATTCTGACTTGACAGCGGATATTCGCTCAGTTAGGGTGTGGAAACAGTTCCAGGGCTGTGGCCGGTTTTCTTTATATTTGGCCAGGAGTTTCTCCAAATCGAGTGGGGTGTGATGCCATGAAAAAACTGTTTGGTTCATTTTTCCTGAGTATGGCCGTACTACTCGGGACAATACTGATGGGGTTTTCTGCCCCAGTCATGGGGCAGGCGGTCAATGCAACTCTGCTCGGAACGGTGACGGACTCGTCCGGGGCCTCGGTTGCCAACGCGAAGGTGACAATTACGGAAACGAACACGGGGATCAGCCATACTTCGCAGACAAACGACAGCGGCAACTACGTGTTTCCGGACCTGCCACCGGGAACCTACAGGGTTATCGCCGAACAGACGGGATTCAAACGAGAGTCGAGAGCAGGCATTGATTTGATCGTGAACTCGACCGAACGCGTCGATTTGGCCCTTCAGCCTGGAAACATGTCGGAAACCATCACCGTCGAGGCGGAAACTACCATCCTGCAGACCGAGCGAGCAGACACGGGACGCAAGATCGAAAGCGTGCTGACGGAAAACGTACCGCTCGGCACCAATCGCAATTTCCAAAACCTTCTAAACATTGTGCCGGGCACGACTCGCGCCACTTTCCAGCACTCACAATTCTTCAATGCAAGCAGTTCCCTGCAAACGGAAGTCAACGGTCAACTGCGCGAAGGCAACAACTACCAGATCGAGGGAATCGACGACAACGAACGCACCGGTCTTCTGCAGATTCTGATACCGCCGCTCGAAGCTATCCAGACAGTGGACGTTTCGACGAGTAATTACGACGCGGAGCTGGGCCGCGCGAGCGGCGCTGTTGTAAATGTGATTTTGAAGTCAGGCACCAATAACTACCACGGCGCTGCCTATGAATTTGTCAGGAACAGCTATTTCAACGCCCGCAACTTTTTCGATCCCTCGGTGGGGCATCTCGCTTACAACTACTTTGGCGGCAATATTGGCGGTCCGATCAAGAAGAACAAGCTCTTCTTCTTTGCCGACTATCTGAAAGTCTATGACCACGAGGCGAACACGAACTTGGTTAGCATCCCTACGCTAGCCTTGCGTTCGGGTGATTTGAGTGCTTCGACGACGCCAATCTACAACCCCTTCACTGGGGACACGGCGGACTGCCTTCCTGGTGGCACTGCGAAACTGTGTGGGACCGGCCGCACGCAGTTTGTCGCCTCTTCCTCTCCCGGCGTGGCCACAGTGCAAGGTCCTAACGGGACGGTGGATGCCTTTAATGCAGCGTGCACCAATGTAGCCGGTTGCCCCAACATCATTCCGTCGGCCTTAATTAACTCCATCTCTGGCAAGCTCATGGGGCTTTTGCCGTCTCCAAATGTTGCGGGCGTAACGGGCAATACGAATAACTACTTTGCTTTGTTGCCTTTCCACAAAGATACGGATTTCGTTGATGGCAAAGTGGATGCCAACCTTACAGACAAAGACCGCCTAAGCGCGCGATTCAGCTATCAGCGTCCATCCATTTTCCAAGCCCCGATATTCGGTATCGGTGGCGGACCAGCGCAAGGCAATTTTGAAGGGACCGGCATTCAAAACACGTACAGTGTCGGGATTAACTACAATCGCTTTTTCTCGAATACCCTGGTTGCAGAGTTCCGGGTTGGAGCAGGGTGGTATCATAACGAGGCTCATAACAGCGATTTCGGGACGAGTACTTCAACTACGCTCGGCATTCCTGGCGTTAACCTAGATAAGACGATAACCAGTGGAATCGTGGGACTTACGATTAACGGCGGCACATTTTCCAATCCATTGATTGGCTTCTCGGCGAGCCTGCCCTGGATCCGGTCAGAAACGAATATTGATTTTGCGAATACTTGGACCAAGATCGTTGGCAATCATACCGTCAAGTTCGGCGTCGACCTGCGCAGAATCCGCGACGCTCTACTCCAGGAGCAGACGTTCAGTCCTCGCGGCCTTTATACTTTCAACGATGGTCAGTCGGCACGCAACTGCAGTGCCGGAGATACGAACCCTGGTTGCCCTGATCCTGTTAAATTTCCTAACGGTGGGGCCTCGAAGACCAGTTTTACGAACGACTTCGCCAGCTTTCTGCTCGATGTACCGGGGCAGGCGGGACGTGATCTAGCCACCTTCTTCCCTAACTATCGAGCCACGCAATTCTTTGCCTTCGTGCAGGATAAGTGGCTGGTCACACCCAAACTCTCAGCCGACATTGGAGTCCGTTGGGAGTTTTATCCGGCTGCCACGCCCGCCGCCAAGGGGGGCTTTTCAAATTACAATCCCACGAACAATACGCTGATAGTAAGCGGCATAGGGAGCATTCCGAATGACCTGGGAATCGCGACGCATTACAAGTACTTCGCGCCGCGGCTGGGGCTGGCCTACCGATTGAAGGAATCGACAGTCTTCCGCGCCGGCTTCGGGATCAGCTATACGCCATTTCCGGACAACAGCTACGCATACAATTTCCCCGTGCGCGCCAATAATGAATTCGACCCGGCAGTTGGAACTTTTGACCCAGCAGTGCTTCCCAACGGACAAATTGCGACTTTTCAGAGCGGTTTCCCCGCCCTCATTCAACCTTCGATTCCGTCGAACGGGATCATTACCAATCCGACTGTAAAGAGCACCTACTTTGTGGTGAATCAGAACTTCAAGAACCCCTACGTGGAATCGTGGAACGCGGCGATCCAGCAGTCGCTACCGTGGCGCTTCGTTCTCGATTTAGCCTACGTTGGCAGTCACAGTGTTGACACCGTCGTCAACTACAACCTCAACGCCGCTACTGTAGTTGGCAAGGGGAACGCGGGACAGCCAGAGTTTGGCCCCTTCAATCGAACTGCGAACACGAATCTCCTCTTCGGGGGATACTCGTCCAACTATCATGCTCTGCAGGTGAAGTTTGACCGGCGTCTCTCGGCCGGTTTCACTACCACGACGGCTTACACCTTCGGCAAGGGCATGGGCTTTCAAACCGGCGACGATGGCGGCCTTTCGTTTTATATCAACCAACGCCGCGATTACGCCAGGAACGACTTCGATCGCACGCAAACGTTCGTACAGAGTGTGGTGTACGATCTGCCATTCGGACAGGGCAAACCCCTGGTTTCCTCGGGAGTGGGCGCCGCGATTCTAGGCGGCTGGCGCATTTCCAGCTTCATGACGATCATGTCCGGGCTTCCGCTTTACTTTACCGACAGCGGCACCTCGCTCCAGGCGCCGGGCAACACTCAAACGCCGGATTTGGTCGCTCCAGTGAAAATCCTTCACGGCATCGGTCTCGCCAACCCATGGTTCACCACGTCAAGCTTTGCTGCCCCGGCGGCAAATACCTTCGGCAATGTGGGGCGAAACTATCTTAGCGGACCCGCCTTTTTCAACCTGGATGCTGCGCTATCTAAGTCAATCCGCTTTACGGAGCGCTACAATCTAGACCTGCGTCTGGAGGCTTTTGGGGCTACAAATACGCCGCAGTTCTTCTTCGCCTCTAACGGTGGCAGCGCGGGAGGGCTGACACGGAGCAACACCAGTAGCTTCGGGCACATTACCAGTGCCAGCGGCGGCCGCCAACTTCAGCTCGGGGCTAAGTTCAACTTCTGACCTGGCCGCCACGGCGAGACAATGGTGTTGCCCCAGCGGATCGAGTCACCGCTGCGCTCGCCAATCGACCATCGATACACGCAATGTGAATTCGCTTGTACACTATAATAATTCTATTGACGTCACCGCATGGGAGGAACCTACATGACTTTTCGTGTTTCGCGTCGTGATTTTCTCGATGGACTTGCGGTGGGCGCAGCGGGGCTCGCTGTGGCAACGACGGCAAAGAGCTATGGCCAGATCCTCGGTTCCAACGATCGCCTCAACTTTGCTGTGATCGGGCTGAATGGGCGTGGGTACGCTCATCTCTCCTCACTGAAGGCGAACAAGAGCGCTGCCCGCATCTCGCATGTCTGCGATGTGGACGCCAACATTCTCAAAAAGTTCGCCGATGCCGTACAGCGCGAGATAGGCGAGTCTCCCGCGACGGACAAAGACTTTCGCGCGATTCTCGAGCGGAAGGATGTGGACGCCATCACGATTGCCACTCCCGACCATTGGCATACGCCGATGGCCATCGCCGCGTTGCAGGCGGGTAAGCACGTGTACGTCGAAAAACCATGCAGCCACAATCCTGCCGAAGGGCAAATGCTGGTCGAGGCGCAGCAGAAGTACGGAAAGGTTGTGCAGATGGGGACGCAGCAGCGCTCTTCGCCACACAGCATAGAGATCGTCGAAAAGATTCACGGCGGCATTATAGGCAGGCCCTACCTCGCGAAAGCTTGGTACAGCAACGTGAGGAAGTCGATCGGTACCGGCAAAGAAGCGCCCGCGCCGGCGCAACTGGACTGGGACTTGTGGCAGGGCCCTGCACCGCGCCGTCCCTACAGGGACAACTTGCATCCTTACAATTGGCACTGGTTCAGAAACTATGGGACTGGCGAAACGCTGAATAACGGAACGCACGAGGTGGACGTCTGCCGCTGGGCGCTGGGTGTCGACTTTCCGAAGCGGGTCACTTCGTCAGGCGGCAGGTACCAATTCCAAGACGACTGGCAGTTTTACGATACGCTAGTGACAAGCTTCGAGTACGACGACAAGATGCTCACCTGGGAGGGCAAGAGCTGCCAGGGAATGAAGTATTACGGCCGTGACCGCGGCTCGGCCATCATGGGGACGACGGGCACGGTGGTCGTGGACCGCGATGGCTACGAAATCTACGACCTCAAAGGGAATAAGACGAACGAGTTCAAGGCCGGCAGCGCAACGTCATCTGCCGACCTCCGCGGAGCCGATTCCATGACGGATCTCCACTTCGCGAACTTCATCGCCGGGATCCGCAAAGGCGAAAAGCTCAACGCTCCCATCTCAGTGGGCAACGTCGCCGTCACGATGCTGCAGCTTTCCAACATCGCGTGGGAAGTCAACCGGGAGTTGCATCTCGACACGAAAGATGGACGGATCCAGGGTGACTCTGAAGCGATGAAGATGTGGGGGCGTGAGTATGAGAAGGGTTGGGCGCCGCATGTCTAAGATGCAGCCGTGCCCGGCAGGCGACGAGCTGCAAATGAAAAACATTTTCTCGCGCCGCAGTTTCGTTTGCTCCGGTGCACTCGTTGCGGCGGCGTTCGCTGCGTCGAACGAAGCCTTCGCACTGGACGCGGAACGAACACCGCCTGACGAGGGATCACCGATTCGTCTGGGTCTGGCCAGCTATACGTTTCGTAATTTCAATCGGGCCCAGATGATCGGCTTCCTGAAGCAGCTCAACCTCTTGGCGTTGAATACCAAGGACGTCAAAGATCATCTCCCGATGGATACCCAGGAGGAGGCGGCTGCGCAGGCCGACTATGCAGCGGCCGGCGTCAAGCTTCACGCTGCCGGAACCATTTATTTCACTAAAGACGAAGATGCGGACATCCGGAGCAAATTCGAATACTGCAAACGTGCCGGTATTGGCGTGATTGTCGCAGGCGACCCCGCGACGGAGACTCTGCCGCGGATTGAGAAATTCGTAAAGGAATACGACATTCGTTTCGCCATCCACAATCACGGGCCCGAAGACAAGTTGTGGCATTCGCCGCTGGATGTATTGAAAGCGGTAAAAGACATGGATCCGCGCATTGGGTGCTGCATAGATGTCGGACACACGGTACGAGCTGGCACCGACGTGGTTCAAGCCATCCACGAAGTTGGCGCGCGGCTGTTTAACGTACACATGAAAGACCTAACGAACTTCCAGAACAAGGAGAGCCAGGTGCCGGTGGGAGAAGGCATCATGCCCGTGAAGAAGATTTTCGAAGCTCTTAGCGCAATCAAGTACAAGGGCTTCGTCGATCTGGAGTATGAGATTCATCCCGACGATCCAATGCCCGGCGTTATCGAGAGTATTGCGTATCTGCGAGGCGTACTAGCCAGCATGGGCTATGCAGCGCAGAGCTGAGGTAGTTCGTAGCCAACTCGTAAGGTGAAAAATGATTGCCCGATTCCCGCGATGTAAGTCCAATTGGATGATTTCCACCCCGCTTCTTCTCTCGCGGGCCGGGCTTTAGCACGGCTTCCTCTCGACCACCTGAGGAGCATCGCGACGAGTGACCTCTCTGCCCAACGGATGGAGTTCACGAGCATGGAAAATACCCGAAGCGGGAAAACCAGATGATTGCAAACCCGGGACTTACAATTTATTTGGTGGGCCCGCCAGGATTTGAACCTGGGACCAACGGATTATGAGTCCGCTGCTCTAACCGCTGAGCTACGAGCCCTCCGTAACGAACAGATAATACATGACTTACTGTGATGCTCTCCCGGAACCTCGGGCAAGATGGCCCCATTACAATCCGCTGTTCTTGACCCTCGTGCTCGAGTTGTGCAATGCGATTATGCAGTATCTATTGGGATTTTTCCTAGAACTCATTTCCTCACGAGATTTTTTGAGTCGATTATGAGTCCACAACCCTTCTGTACCCAACTGATCGCCGCGTTTCTCAACGACTGAGGACTTCGTACATCGCAATCCAGCACCCCTCGATTTCGTGGTTTCTTCCCAGTAACCAGCCGGCAACCGTACTTAGCCCGTTCTGGCATCTTGGCAATCTTTGCCAATCGTGCTAGAATGGCGTTGTAACTGAACATTGCGAAAAAAGGCCGCTGCCATGCCAACTCGGAACGTCAATCTGACAGACGAACTCGATCGCTTCGTAGCCAAGAAGGTTAAAACGGGTCGCTACGAAAACGCGAGCGAAGTTGTGCGCGCCGGTTTGAGGACTTTGGAGCGTGAGGAACAGCGATACGAGGCGAAGCTCGCAGCCTTACGATCGGCCATTGATGAAGGCGACAAGAGCGGTATAGTCGAGGGCGATGTATTTGCGCGCGTTCGGAAGAGTCTTAAACTTCCCGTGTCATCCCGCTAGCCGTGGCAACGTTTCGCTTTTCGCGTCGGGCAGAAGCCGACTTACTGAGTATCGCCGAATACACGCTGCGCACCTGGGGCAATGACCAAACAGCCCTATACCTCAACGAACTTGAGGCCTGTTGCAAAAGACTAGCCGACAGCCCGGCCTTGGGGCGGCCCTGTGATGAAATCCGACCTGGATTACATCGTCTTGAACACGGTAAGCACGTCGTATTTTACCGCCAGGAACGCGGAGGCATTCTTGTCTCCCGTATCCTTCACGAGCGCATGCTCCCTGAGAGACATCCGATCGAAGACCAGGAAGACGAGCGTTCGTAAGCTGCCCCCTCGCTCTTGCCTTAAAAACTTTTGTGGACGATGGGACAAAGCCGCGGGCTGTGTTAAATCATTACTCGCAACGACGCACGGAGTTTTATTAGCGGTTTATTGGCGGTTCTGGCAGGGACAGCTGCAACCGTAAGCAACGCCAGCAAAACGTGCAACGTATGCAAAACTTGCAAAGGCCTTGTCCCACAAGGCTTTACGGCAAGTCGTAGAAAACACGGTTGGGGATGTAGTTCAGTTCGTTAGAACGCTGCCCCGTCATTGGTTAGAATCCCACACTGTCACGGCCAAGCAACAGAATCTGCTCCCTCACCGCACTTCAGTCACTTTGAATAGGACCGCCTGCCTGTCACGCAGGAGGTCGCGGGTTCGAGTCTCGTCGCCCCGCCATTTTTCCGCGCGAAGATTCGATTCCTGCAACATGGCTCGTGCTGTCCACAGGCGAACAAACTCCTGAGACTCCTAATGCCTCAAGTCGGAAGCGTTGGGAAGAGCGTCGGCGCCATTTGCGTCGCGAATTCCTTGAACACACGCACGGGCCGCGTGATGTAACGATTGCCAAGATGGACCACCCAGAGATGGAAGATGGAGAAGTGCCATCCCGGCATGACCTCGACGAGCCGCCCGTCGCGCAGCAATTCGGGCTGCACCAGCGGCGGAAGGTCGCCAATGCCGGTGCCCGCCAGCAGAGCGGTCGCAAGGCCAGCGTAGTCGTTCATCGAGAGAAAAGGCTGGAATGTCAGTGTCTCCTTTTTTTCCTTTCCGTTCGCTTGAGCAAAGTTCCAGCAATTCTCGGGCGTCCAAAACGAGAACGCGAGTAGTCGATGGTCGAGCAGATCCTGGGGCGTTTTGGGAGCCTTGCACTTTGCCAGATAGACCGGGCTCGCTACGAGCTGATGCCGGTAGGTCAGGATTCTGCGAGCGATGAGCGATGAATCTTTGAGTTGTTCCCCGATCTTGAACACCAGGTCGACGCCCTCGGCGATTTGATCGACAATCCGGTCGGTGATGAAGACCTGTACGCGGACATTGGGGTAGGAGGCCTGGAATGCGCCGACCAGCGGCGCAAGCAACGAGTCGGAGATGCTGGGTGGCGCGGCAAGCCGTAATACGCCTGAGACATTCGACAGGTGGTTCGAAGCGATGTTGTCGACCGCTTCGCTCAGTTCGGCGCTGTGCCGGGCATGCTCGAGAACTTCGGACCCGACATCGGTGAGCCGCAGGCTGCGGGTCGAACGTTCGAGCAGGCGGACCCCGAGTTGGTCCTCGAGGTCGGCAACGCGGCGGCTGACGGTCGAGGTCGGCATTTTTAGACGACGCGCCGCTTCTGAAAAACCGTTCGCCTCGACCACCTTGGCGAAAATCATCAGCGAATTTAGGTCGGTCATCGTTATCCTCCCGCTCCTACAGCTCACCGTTAGGCGATGGCACAATTCCAGGGGCGCATGTCGCGAAGCTCACGGCAAAACTGACCGAATAGTGCACCACACGAACAGGCGGGTCTTTGAACATTATCCCAAATTCGGGAAATACATTTGCGGTTTCACCAGCTAGTCGAGCAGGCGGGGCAGGCCTATATTTCTTTCTGAGGGCATCCTCAAATGGGAGGGACCGAGACCATGAATGCAAACGAAGAAGCGGTTGCCGCTGTACTAGCAAAATATCAAGACGCGTTGAATCAGTCCGACACCGAGGCGGTGATGAAGCTCTATGCTTCCGATGGCGTGTTTATGCCGCAGCACAGCCCTTCCAGTATCGGTGCCGATGCGGTCCGCAAAGCGTATGACGCAGTGTTCAAGACCATCAAGCTGACCGTCAAGTTCAACGTGGCCGAGGTTCTTGAGATGGCGCCCAACTGGGTGCTCGCGCGCACCAATTCGGCCGGAAAGGTCAAAGTACACGCTACTGGCGAGGGAGGCCCAGAGGCCAACCAGGAGCTATTCGTCTTCCAGAAGATCGACGGCACCTGGAAGATCGCGCGCTACTGCTTCTGCACTACCAACCCACCGCGCGCATAACTAATGAAAGCGGCACGAAATCATCTGTGACTTGGCGTGACACACTCAAACACGCTGTCGCCGCTCGGACGCATATCGAGTCGAATGACGCTCTCGAAAAATCGTCGTGACGACTGACTTTCCTAGCGAGCGCATGAACAAACGAAAGGACCGATGGATGACTACGATGAAAGCAGCAGTGATCCACGAAGCGGGTGGACCCGAGGTTCTCAAAATTGAAAGCCTCCCCACCCCCACGCCGCGGAGCGGCGAAGTATTGATTCGCGTGAAGGCGTTCGGGCTCAACCGCTCCGAGCTGTTTACGCGGCAGGGCCATTCGCCCAGCGTCAAGTTCCCTCGCGTGCTGGGCATCGAGGCGGTTGGAGTCGTCGAGTCAGCGCCAGGAAGCGAGTTTCGCAAGGGCGATATCGTCGCGACCGCTATGGGCGGAATGGGACGGCAGTTCGACGGCGGCTACGCCGAATTCACCTGCGTGCCCGCGACACAGGTGCAGGTCGTTAAGACCGAGCTCCCGTGGGAAACCCTCGGAGCCATCCCGGAGATGTTGCAGACGGCGTGGGGCTCATTGTTCAAGTCGCTTCGTCTCGAAAAAGGCGAGCGTCTGCTGATCCGCGGCGGCACCACCTCGGTTGGTCTGGCGGCCGCGGCCATCGCTAAAAGCCACGGCGCCTTCGTCGCCGCGACTACTCGCAACCCTGACCGCGAAAAACTGCTGCGTTCGAGCGGCGTCGATCAGGTGTTCATCGATACCGGCTCGATCGCCGAACAGGTCAAGGAAGTCTGCCCGAAGGGAGTCGACAAAGTGCTTGAATTGGTGGGCACAACTACGCTCAAAGACTCGCTACGTTGCACCAAGCAGCGCGGCATCGTTTGCATGACCGGCATTGTCGGCAACAAATGGTCCTTCGACAATTTCGCCCCGATGGAGGCTATCCCGACTGCGGTCAGCCTGACCACCTATGCTGGCGAATCGGAAGATTTCATGCGGACGCCGCTCGAGGATCTGGTCGAGAAGATCGCTGCGGGCACATTGCGCGTCCAAGTTGGCAAAACCTTCCACCTCGACGAGATCGCTGAGGCCCATCGCTGCATGGAGGAGAACAAGGCGGGCGGAAAGATCGTCGTGCTGACCTAGCAGCGCTCCAGAGGGGGAACGGCCCAATACCTCCCAGAATTCGTTCCGAAGAAGACGACCAATGTTGGAGTACATTTAACGCTGCGTCAGAAGGCTGGCGTCCTCTGTTTACTGCCCCATTGCTTTTTCAATGCGCGGGTCGGGGAGCAGCCACATGACGGCGACCATAACGTAGCAGGCGAAGGCGATCCACGGCTGCACAAACGACAGGGGAATTGCCGCAGCGTAGACCACGATAGACAGCGCGCCCTTCCTGTCAATGCCAATCGATGCCGCCAGGGCTG
>Ga0210405_10001472_pt1 | contig 26739 bp, 24 predicted proteins | sample IncBWH11MmetaG_FD_155492 | JGI IMG/M metagenome (GOLD analysis project Ga0210405, IMG submission 155492) | Forest soil microbial communities from Barre Woods Harvard Forest LTER site, Petersham, Massachusetts, United States - Inc-BW-H-11-M | ecosystem: Environmental > Terrestrial > Soil >...
CGGCTTCGGTGGGAGTGAAGTAGCGGCCGAGCTGCACCGTGCGTGTATCAATATCCGCCATGTTCGCCGTTTGGCCGGAGAAGCTCACGTCCGGTACCTCCTTGTTGCCGTATCGTGCCCGCACCGTGGTACTCGCCGTGGCGCCCACCTCTTCGCAGAGAGGGCATCCATCAGCTACCGCGCGCATGTCCTCCATTTCAATTTTTTTGTATTTCAGGGCTTTGATAATGATGTTGAAGTCGGTCACCGCAAAGGGTGTTCGCGCGATTTGGAAGACGTTTGTGCCCAGGTTGGCAATCTTCTGCTCCACGTAAAGATTCGCGCCCTGGACGATGGTCATGACCGTGATTAGCGTGGCCACACCCATGGTCAGCCCCAGCATGGTGAGTGACGCGCGCAGTTTGTGCGCCCGCAGGGCGCTGAAACACTGCGCTAAATTGTCACTGACGGCAAGCATAAGCGCGGAAAGGCTCTCCCGTTACTGTACCGGAACCTGGCAGGCACGCACCGCAAATTCGCGGTGCGCCCGTGTTGTGGTCATGCTTGAAACGATGCCCAGAACTATCTCTAAGTGATTACGATGAGGAGAGCGCAAAAATTACATGGACGGGTTCTTCATTCACCGCGCCGAAAGCTTAGCCGCCGCTCAGGATAATCCAGCGAGTTTGCCGAGGCCTTTCATTTTGGTGCGGGCGGCCATGGCGCCGTATTGCTTCATCATGGTGCGCATTTGGAGGTACTGCTTGAGAACGGTGTTGACGTCCTGGACGGTGGTGCCGCTGCCCTTGGCGATGCGTTTGCGGCGCTTGCCGTCGATGACGTTGTGGTCGCGGCGCTCCTGGTTGGTCATGGAATTGATGATGGCTTCGACGCGCGTGAGCTGGCCTTCGTCGACTTTGGCATCCTTGGGGAGATTCTGGAGCGGACCCATTTTGGGGAGCATGTCCACGATTTTTTCGAGCGGGCCCATCTTGCGGATTTGCTTGAGCTGATCGCGGAAATCTTCCAGCGTGAATTCTTCCTTGCGGAGTTTGCGTTCGAGATCGGCGGCGGCTTTTTTGTCGACGGTTTGCTCGACGCGTTCGATGAGCGACATGAGGTCGCCCATGCCGAGGACGCGCGAGACGATACGCTCGGGATAAAAACCTTCGAGGGCGTCGTATTTTTCGCCGAGGCCCACAAATTTTACGGGCGCGCCGGTGACTTTGCCAATGCTCAACGCGGCGCCGCCGCGGGCGTCGCCGTCAAGCTTGGTGAGAATCACGCCGGTGAGGCCGAGGCGCTTGTGAAATTCTCCGGCGGAGCGCACGGCGTCCTGTCCGATCATGGAATCGGCGATGAAGAGCATTTCGCTGGGCTGCAATTCTTTCTTCAGCATGCTCAGCTCGTTCATCAAATCATCGTCGATGTGCAGGCGGCCGGCGGTGTCCACGAGAATGACGTCGCTGGCGGAAAGTTTGGCTTCCTTGATGGCGCCTTTGACGATTTCAAGCGGCTTGTCCGTACCGGCTCCGGGCCAGATTGCCGTGCCGACAGCTTTGGCGACCTGGGCGAGCTGTTCGCGCGCGGCGGGACGATAAACGTCCGTGGAGACGACGAGCGGACGATGGCCGTGTTGCGAAAGCCATTTCGCGAGTTTTCCCGTGGTAGTGGTTTTGCCGGAGCCTTGCAGCCCGACGATCATCCAGACGGAAGGCGGGCGCGAAGCAAAGAGCGGCTTGGCGTGTTTGCCCAGCATGGCGGCGAGCTCATCGCGAACGACTTTGAGGACTTGCTGGTCGGGCGAAAGTTGTAGCATGACTTCGCTGCCGATGGCTTTCGCGCGGATGTTGGCGAGCAGTTCGTCGGCTACGCCGACGTTGACGTCGCCTTCGAGCAAGGCTTCGCGAATTTCAGCGAGGGCGGTGTTCAGGTGCTCGTCGGTGAGCTTGCCCTGGCCGCGCAAGTTCTTGAAGGTGCGTTGCAGCTTTTCTGTCAGGTTCTCAAACATGGTTCGTGCCAGTGGCTCATCGTTTGCCCCCTAAGGATAGCAGGGCACAGGGGGAGTGGGTATGGGCTGACGGCCGGGCGTGGAACGTCATGACGCTCAGCCAAGGGAGATCCCTCGACTCACTGCGCTCGCTCCCTGACATGGTCGGGGCAGGCAGGCCAGGAAGGATTTCCGAATAACAATAACAAACCAAGCCTCCCCCTCTTTTTTCGGAACTGCGCATTCTAAAGGACTTAGAATCTTTTGTTTTTGGATCTGCGCATTCTAAAGGAGTTGTGGGTGCATTTCGCGGAACTGCGCATTCTAAAAGACTTAGGAAAAAGTGAGGTCCTTCCGGACTCCCCTCGCAAGTCCGGCAAACACCTTCGTTCCTCAGGGAAGACAGGGTAAACCCTTCATCGCTCAACAGATGCGGAGCAGAAAGGTGTTTTAGAGAGGCACAGGGTGAAGCGAATCGACCGAGTTGGCGACTAACTATCAAAGACTACGATAGCACAGGTTGTAATTCAAATGTCAAGTATATTCTGAATTAGCATTCGAATGGGCTATGGAAAACGGGGCGAGAGAGTAGAATCCGATTGTTATGGAGAAGTATCCCCAAGAGACGCCGCCGGAGCCTCTGGATCCTCGCGAGGCGCCTCCGCAGGAGGAAGTTCTGGATGTTGTTGAAGAGGCGTCCCTCGAATCTTTCCCCGCAAGCGACCCGCCTGCCTGGATTGGCGGTGGTAAGAAGCCGCAATTGCAAAAACGCAAGCAGACGGCTTAAATCCGCGCCCAGCGAAACTCGCGGGCGCGTCATGTGAGCCAAGCCTGCCGCCAGCCTTTTATCTCACAGAAACTTCACGAGCGCTTCGGTGGTTTCCTTTGGATTTTCCTCGAGGATCCAGTGGCCGGTGTTTTTGAGCACGACAGTCGTAAGATCCGAAGCCACCAACTTCATTTGCTGCGCCAAGAAGTCTCCGAGGGATTTGTCGCCGCCGATGGACAGGACCGGCATGGTGAGCTTGGTCTCGGAGAGTTGGGCGAAATCCAAGGCTGCTTGCTGGAACGAAACGAAGTAGGCCCAGCCGGCGCGCATGCGTCCCGGCCTGGAGTATGCGGCGATGTAGGCTTCGCGATCGGGCTGCGGAAGCGAGCGCGTCTTGTCAGCCGCGAGATCGTTCCAGAAATATGCGAAGTAGATGCGCTCGCGTCCTTGCACCAGCGCTTCGGGGGTCGGCCCGTTGAAACGGAAATGCCAAATGCCCGGGTTGTTGTAGACCGCCCCCCAGTCGCCCACGCCGGGGAGAAAAGCATCCATAACAACGAGTTTTTCGACTTCGGCAGGAAACTGCGCCGCGTACGCATAGGCAACCATGAGGCCGATGTCGTGGCCGGCGACTCTGGCTTTCTCAACGCCGAGCGAGCGGGCAAGAGCATGGATGCGGATCGCGGCGGTTTTCATGTCCAGGCCGCTCGCGGGGATTTCCGAGTCTCCGATGCCGGGAAGGTCCGGGGCGATGATAGTAAATTTCTCGCCGAGCAGAGGCAGGATGGGAGTCCACATGCGCGAGGTTTCCGCGTAGCCGTGCAGGAGGATCAGCGATGGACCGTGACCGCCGGTGGTGTAATGCAGCTTGACGCCATCGATTTCCGCGTTGCGCGAGATAAAGTTTTTGCCCAGCGTGTCGGCGTAAGCTGCGGATGAAAGTGAAGCGGAGAAGAAAAAGAAGCCGAGAAAAGCCAGCGTCGGAAACAGGCTGAGTACGCGTTTCATGGAAGCTCCTTGCGTGTCGGGCGGATTATACGCGAAAAGCAGCGGCGGGCTTCAAAGTCCAAATGCGGGTCGACTTTGGGGAGCGGCGGAAATTCCGGATATTATGCGGTGTACGAGGATTCGGCCACGGGCGGCAGGAGTTTCACACCATGCTATCGATTCGTGCGACGACGGTGAACGATGTGGGTCTGCTGAAAGCTTTGATTTATGAGCTGGCGGAGTACGAACGGGAAAGGCAGTTTGTGATGATTACAGAGGCGGACTTAGTGAGAGACGGTTTCGGTCCGGCGCCGAAGTTTCGCGCGCTGATCGCGGAATGGGACGGCCAAGCGGCGGGGTACGCTTTGTTTTTTGGTTTTTACTCAACGTGGGAAGGGCGCCCGGGACTGTTTCTCGAAGACTTGTTTGTGCGGGAAGCCTTTCGCGGCAAGGGAGTCGGCAGGGCATTGCTCGCAAAGGTGGCCGGGATTGCGACGCACGAGAATTGTTACGGCGTGCGATGGGAAGTGCTGGATTGGAATCAACCGGCGATCGACTTCTACAAAAGACTGGGCGCGTCATTCCTCGATCAGTGGAAATCGGTGCTGCTGACGGGAGAAGCGCTGGACATTGCCGGAAAAATGTCCGAGTAGCCTTTCGGGCGAGTGCACCGCCCGAAGCAGGCTTACTGACGGAAAAGCTCAATGTTGCGGAGGAAGTCGCCTGAAATCGCGGAAAAATTCCGTCGTACTTCGTCACGCGCAATTTCATCTCCCGGGACCGCGAGAAGACTTGCGGCACCGTGGCCTAAGAGAAAAAAAGCGTAAAAAGCGCGGCCATAGTCTTCTGGCGCGCCGCCGAAACGATCGGCCAACTGCGCCAGAAACCAGGCGCGGCCGGGCCGCGGGAAGTTCGGATGAAAGATATCCGTCCAGGTACCCCATAGCAGTTGATATTCATTAGGATGCTCTTCGGCAAAGCGCACATATCTTTCGATGGCTTCCTCTAGTGTAGCGGTGGAGAAGAGTTGCTCGTTGAGTTGCTGGCGAAAGCGCAGCGCGAGAGCGATTTGCAGCGCTTGCTTGTTGCGGAAACGTTTGTAGACCGTGGGTGTGGTGGTTCCCGCGGCACGAGCGACAGCGCGGAGGGTGAGGCCGCGCGCCCCGCGAACTTGCCAAAGACGCTGTGCGGCCTTCATGATACGTTCCTCAAGGTTCTTGTCGGCGGTTGGGGGCATAGAGGTTGGTCTCCAATCGCAATAGTATAAAATGACACTGTAAAAGTCAATTTTGTGCATTGGACCGCCACTCTATCTCCGTGGATTTTCTGTCACGCTAACATGTTATGTTTCTTATGTTTATATCATACAAGGGGCCCTCTTACTTTTGCCGTGAGCGGCCCACCTCCGTTAAATTAAATGTTAACAGCGTACAACTAACGTTGTTAAAGTATCAGGGTCTTGCCTTAACCGCAGAAGTGGATGAGCAAGAAGGAGATTTTTTTGATGTTATTAAGAGAGCTACAAAATCGGGTCGCCGCCGGAGAGATGGCCGAGAGGCCCATTCAAGATGCGGTCGCCCGTGTCGCAGACTATTTGCACGATCAGCGAGAACGATTTCACCCAGAGAGCAGACCATTGGGCAAGAAGCGGATGAGAATCGCGGCGCGTTTCTTTTCGCCGGCACTGCTTGAGGCTGTAAGAATCGTGGAGTTGACGCACCGCCGGCTGGAAAAGCCGCCGTTCTACGCGGAGGCCAAAGCCCGGGGCTATTCAAACCTGCCGGACATTACGCACATGGCCTCGCTGACGTTTGAGGATGTTCTGGTCTTCCAGCAGAGCCCGACGGACAGGATTCTGTTTCACGCTCTGGTGCATGCGGTGCAATATCAGTTGCTGGGGCTTGAGCGCTATACGGAATTGTTCGTGCGGGGTTTTCTGCGGGTAGGTTCGCATTTCCTGGTGCCGCTGGAGGCCCATGCATTTGCTTTGGACTCCAGATTCACGGTGAACGGGGCAAGCGGGTTTTCCGTCGAAGCTGAAGTACTGACGTGGATCAGGGAAGACCGATACGCCATTCGCTGAGGGCATCCACCCAGACTCTCAAACAAACTGCAAGGCCCTTAAAGTTGAGGCGGAATCAAGCCTGAGCCGTTGTCAGAACGTCAGGCGGAGGCCGAGTTGCGCGGCGAAAGGGATGCCGACGGTGGTGCCGGGGCCGAAAAAGTCGCCGAGGGCGCCGGCGGGAACGAGCAATTGCGTGCCGCTGGTGACCGGCACGGAACAGGCCGGAGTAGGGCACAGTGCGGTGACGTTCGCGAGGTTGTTTACAGGAACAGGAAGAGCGGCGATATTGCCGACGTAGTTGTTCCCGGGATTGTTGCGATTGAAAAGGTTGAAGAATTCGATGAAGGGCATGAGCGACCAGCGCTCGTGGAGCTTGATGGGGCGGCTCACGCGCAGGTCGGTTTGCATATAAGGCGTGCCGCGGAATTGGTCGAGCGTGGACTTCACGCCGTTGATTACCACGCGGCCGCCTGCGGGGGTGGTCAGAGTGATGGGCCGCGCAGTTTCCGCCTGCGAGAGGAAGGTCACGTCGAATCCTGCCGAGACGTGAACGGTACCAGCTAAAACGAAGCGATGGCGGACATCTTCGCCGGAGGGACCATAGTCTCCCGGGGCGAAGGCGTTCGTGGGATCGCAGACGCCATTGACGTAATCGAAGAGCTCGCCGATCTGGCATCCCCAGGTTTTTGCGATGGCGAGCGTGTAATTGGCGACGAGGCTAAGTCGCCGCGCCAGGTTGCCCTGAAGATGCAGCGCGAGGGCGTTGTAACTGGAGCGATTGTCGGTGCGGAAGACGGCTACGTTCGGAAAATCGTAGCGGCGGTAGCCGTGCATGCCGGTCTCGAGAGTGTAGTCCGCGCTGAGAATCCAATTAGGATTGAAGGCGTGTTGAAGGCCCGCGGTGGCGTGCAGCGCGTAAGGCGAGTGGTAATTCGGATCGATCAACGCGGCCGGGCTTGAAGCATTCTTGATGTTGAAATTGTTGACGGCGTTGAAGGCTTGGACCCAGCCGTTTTGCGCGAGGTCGTTGAAGTACAGACCAACGCCGCCGCGCAGAACGGTGTTGCCGGATGAGCCGAGGCCGTAAGCGACGCCGAGGCGCGGCGCGAAGGCTTTACGATAATCGTGCGGAATACCGGAGACAATACCGTTTCCGGCGAGGGCGGGATTACGGCTCTGGTCGCGGCCAGAAGCAATGAAGAGGCCAAAGGTGGTGTCGTAGCGCAGGCCGTAGTTGATGGTCAGATGCGGAGTGAGGCGCCAGGAGTCCTGGGCATAAATTCCCAGGCGCTGGACGTTTTGCGAGAAACTGCCATCGCCGGCGGGACTTGCGAGGCAAGTGACACCCTGCGGCGGGGGCGGAGCACAATTCAGATGGAAATAAAACTGGGAAGGATTGGCGGCGTAGAAACTCGGATCCTGAGGGTAAGAAAGAACCGTTTCGGCGGTAGCGGTGAGGGCGCCGCTAAGAACTGGCTCGTGAATGAAATTGATGCCGAAGCGTGTGCTATGCCGGCCATCGGTATGAGTCACGTCGTAGCGAAATTGATATTTTTCCTGGTTGCGCAAAATGGGAAACGCGGTGATGGGCGTGACGAATTGATTGTCGCCGAAGGTTTCCAGGCCGGAGATGGTGCTGCGGGTTGAAGTGAACGGAAAATCGAGCGCGAATCCGAGATGGGAATTGCGCGCAGCGGTGAGATGCAGGCCGCTGGCGTTGAAAACAAACGAGCCGAGCCAGTAAGGATTAAAGCTGTACTGCTCCCCAGCAACGAGGCTGAAATAATTGCTGTGCGAAGTCGCGCCGGTGGAGGGAAGGGCGGCCTGCTGCACCATGGCGTTGTGCGTGATGTAGCTGTCCGTGGAAGCGCGGAGAAACCAGCGCGATTTATCGGATGGCGCCCAATCCAGACGCACGTTCGAAAGGTAGTCGCGGAACGGGACCGGGACACTGCGCGGGACTGAAATCGAATTAACGCCGGCGCCAGCGAGCGGGTCGTTGAGCAGGCCAGCGGAAGCGAGTTGGGCGAGCGCGTTGAATTCGGTTTGACTTGCGGGGCTGTAAGCAATGCTGGCGTTTTCATGGACGTATTCGAAGGAAGAAAACAGCCACAGTTTATCCTTTACGACGGGACCACCGAGTGTTGCCAGATAATTTTGCCGCGAAAAAGGTTGTTTTGGATCGGGCGCGGGATTGTCAATCGGGAAGCGCGCATTGAGATTTGCTACGCGGCCATAGAAACCCGCGGAGCCGTGCCAGAAGTTCGTACCGCTCTTCGTGGTGATGACGACCGAGGCGGCGGTAGTGCGGCCGGTGTCGGCGTCTTCCTGCGCCGTGCGAATGGCAAATTCCTCGATGGCCTCGGGCGAAAAATTCTGAAGGAAACCGCCGATCCAGTCATCGGTATTGTCTGCGCCGTCCACGGTCAAGTCATTGTTCAAACCGGAGCTTCCGCCGGTGGACACGGCGGTGATGCGAGCTTTGGTGGGATCGGAAGGTTCAAGCGGTTCAGTGCCGGGCGCCAGGTAAGCGATGTTGGCAAAACTGCGGGCGGCAAGAGGAATGTTGTTGAGATCCTGTGAAGTGATAATGGTCTGGTGCACGGCACTGGAAGTATCGATGGGTTGCGTGGTAATCGAGCCTGACCCATCCAGTTCCAGTGTTATGGTCTGCCGAACTGGCTGGGGCTTCAAAGTAACCGCGATTTCCTGCACCGAGCTGACGAAGATCCTCACGGTTGAATTGGCTTCCGCAAATCCGTTGGCCTGGACTTTCACGCGATAGGCGCCGGGCAACAAGTCTTCCAGACGAAATTCTCCACGAGGGTCGCTGGACGCTTCGCGGTGGAAGGAAGATTCGGCCGCCTGAACCACGATCTTTGCCGCGGGCACACGACCGCCGCTGGCGTCCTGAACGACGCCGCGCAGCGCGCCGCGAAAATCCTGCGCGGAGGCCAGGAAAGCCCCCGCGCCGTACAGGACAAAATAGAGACAGACTATTGTGTGTACCTGACGAACGAGCCTGCTCATAAAAAGAAGGCCAACACCCGGTTGAAATTTAAGACGCGCTGAAGGCCTCCCGCGTTACAGCGGGCTGGCCAAGAGATAGTGTACTTTGGATAGGGTATGGTTGCGTGCCGGAGTGCGGGTAGTCCTAAGGATCGCCGTTCATTCTCTCATTCCGGCCCATTACTCCAGTGGTCCTCGAATCAATATGACAATGGGTTGTCCACTGCGGGGAAGGAAGGAAATCTCCAAGTCGCCGGAATTCTTGACCTCGCCGCGAAACTCGCCAAACTGATTTGTAACCGTGTTGACAATATATTCGCGGCCATCCGAGAGAATGACTTGCACGTTGCGGCCACCCATTTCCGGATGACTCACGTCCACCAATTGTCCGGCGACAATGAAGCGATTTTGCTCCTGCTGAAATTCGATATGCAGATCGATCTGATAAGGGTCGGCCCGGTAAAGCAACTGTCTAATGGGCATGGCAGACGAGCGTGTTCCGGCCATGGCGGGCTGCGAAACGCTGTCGTAGAGCAACTGAATCGGTACGCCTGTTCCCTGCCGCTTAGCGGCCACGCCGGCCGTTGCGAACGCTGACTTGACCGCCCGAACTATTTCCGAGGCAGGCTGGTAGCCGGCTTCGATCGCCGCCGCATCGGCTAATTTCTGCAATAGTCCTCCTGTTTCCACATAACATTTTCGGTGCGTTCCGTCATGCTCTTGCATCGCCATTTGTGGCCCGTCAGAAGCCACGTATTTCATGAACTCGCTCCATTCCACAGGCGGAAAGTACTCCATCTTCGTTTCCCCCATTCATTTCTTCGTTGTTCTCTCCGCCTTCAGCGGATGGGTGCATTCAATGAGTCCCGTGGAAGAAGGAGTTTGCAGGTGAACAAAAATATAGTTCACCGGAGTCGACCCTAGCGCTTTTTCGGGTGAATACCGTAATAACGCCGAGGAGCCGTGGTTCTCTCTCGATAGTGAAGACGAGAACAAGGGCCCACATTGAAGATACAGCTTTAAAACCGACACATGGGGAACCCCTCTGACGGGTCAGCGGAGATGCGCGTCGAACCAGGCGACGGTGCGGCGGATGCGGTCGCGCTGGTGCTCGGGCTTGACGAACATGTGGCCCTCGTGTTCGTAGACGACGAGCTGGGTTTCGACGCCAAGAGTCTTCAGGGCGTGCCAGAATTCGTAGGATTGCGGCGTGGGGCATTCACCGTCGCTGTCGCCGACGATTACCAAAGTGGGCGTTTTTGCGTTCTTGATAAAGGTGATTGGCGAGCTTTTGGCGTAGACCCCGGGATCGTCGTAGACTGACTTGCCGAAAAACGGGATCATCCACTGGTCGATCTTGTTCTCGCCGTAATAGCTCAGGTAGTTGGCGATGCCCGCTCCGGCCATGGCGGCTTTGAAACGATTGGTTTGGGTGACGCCCCACATAGTCATGAAGCCGCCGTAACTCCAGCCGGTGAGGCCGAGGCGGTCGGGGTCGATGGGGGCGACGCGGAGCGCTTCGTCAACGCCGGCAATGACGTCGCGAAAATCGCCGTAGCCGAAATCGCGGACGTTGGCGCGTGTGAAGGCTTCGCCCTGGCCAAAGCTGCCGCGCGGATTGGGCTGGAAAACAAAATAGCCGGCGCCGACAAGGGCGATGCCAAAATCCCCCACATGAGGCCATTCCGACTGGACGGCGGCGCCTGGGCCGCCGTGAACTTGCACTACCAAGGGATATTTTTTCGATGGATCAAAATCGCGCGGATAGATGAGCCAGCCCTGCACGTTATAGCCGTCGCTTTTCCAGCGGATGCTTTTCGCTTCGCCCCAAGCGGGTTTCACGGCGGAATTGCGATGCGTGACTTGCCGCCAATACCCGATTGGGCCGGCCCAGATTTCCGGCGGGTCGCTCAGGGAGCTGCGGATGATGGCGGACGTTTTTCCGTCCCGCGATAGAGAAAGGTTAGTGCCCCACAAACCGCCAGAAATGTATTCCTGGCCCCGCCACAGAGGATCGACGCGAGCGCTGGCGGGGTCAACGATGGCAACCGCGGCATCGCCTTCGACAGTTTCCCCGAAGGCAATTTTCCCTTCGGACGTCCAAGCGAGCCAGTTTGCGGTGGCTTTCATCTCCGGCGTGACGTTTGTGGCTTCTCCTCCTGTTGCGGGAATTGTGTAGACATCCCCGCCGACGGAGGGTTCGTCGCTCATGAGGCCAGCGATGAAGGCAATTGTCTTACCGTCCGGTGACCACGCGGGATTCGCAATTTGGAGCGGCGGCTTGTAAAGTAACTTCATCTCGCCAAGAGATCCGGCGCCAAGAGTGTAGAGATTGGCGATGTACCAGTTGTCGTCGCCGTTGCCGTTTGCCGCGATGATGGCAAGGCGCGTGCTGTCCGGCGACCAGTCGTATTCGTAGACGTACATGTCCGCGGATGAGATTAGGCGGAATCCGCCGGTAGCAAGGTCAACGAGGGCGAGGCGTTGTTCGAAAAAGGCGTCCTTAATTTCGCCGGTCTCCGGCGTTTCGGCAACGAGCGGTCCGGCGGCGCGCGTGGCGTTTTCGGTGTACAAGACAGCGATGGTTTTGCCATCAGGCGACCATCTGGGCGTGGCGAGGAGACCTTTCACACTCGTGAGTCGTGGGATTGAGCCATTGTCTGATAGGTTTTTAATGTAGAGCTGCAATTGGCCGGGTTTCACGGCGTCGGAAAGAAATGCGAGCTTGGTGCTGTCGGGAGACCACGCGAGCGAACCTTCCGCACGTGGAAGATATTTCATGTTTTCGCGAGTCCCTCCTACGGCCGCGCTGATACGTGCCGGGCCCTCATTTGACTGCAGGCCGGTAAGGTAGATCGCGGTATTGCCATCGGGCGATCCGTCTTTGCCGACAAGCGTCTCGACCCAAGCGAGTTTCTTTCCATCAGGCGAAATTGCGGTTTGCTCGAACCTGTGCGCGGTATAGAGCGCCTCAATGACGCTATCGAGCACTGAGCCAGGTTTCGGCTTCGCCGCTTCCTTCGAGCGGATCTTGACTGTCGGCTTGACGCTCGGTTTCTGTTGGGCGAGAAGATGGCCCGAAATGCAAATCGAAAAAGTGAATGCGAGCCCGACGATCCATTTCGAAAAACGCATGTCCACCGACCTTTCCCCGCACAAGCCCTCAGAAAAGAACGCCGCGCCAAGATAGACCGAGCCGCAGGCCGACGCAAGTCTCCCCCGGGACGAATGCGGGTTGTGATGGGCCGGCTTCCCGCGTAGAATCCGCGCAACTTGCTCTGTGGAGGAAATGATGATCGATCGCCGTCGCTTCTTCTCTTCGTTCGCAGGCCTTGCCGGCGCCGCTAGTGCGCTCGGCTTGGCCCCGAAGTGGCAAGCGCTCCTCGAACAGGAACCGCCAAAATTGCCGGACAGTGCGCTTTACGGTTCGAACGAAGAAACCTATTGGACCGAATGGCGCAAACAGTTCCTGATCCCTGTGGACGAAGTTTATCTCAACAACGGCACGGTGGGATCGTGTCCCATGCCCGTGCTGCGCGCGGTTTTCGACGGTTACAACGATACGGAAAAAATGGCGCAGAGCGACCCGGAAGATTATCCGATCTGGGGGTATGGCGCGTGGAACGAATTTCGCGATCCGCTGGCGCAGTTCGTCGGCTGTACGCGCGATGAACTCGCGCTGGTGCGCAACGCCACGGAAGCCAACAGCTACATCGCCAACGGGCTGGACATGAAGCCGGGCGACGAAGTGCTCATGACTGACCAGGAGCACCCGGGAGGCGAGCAGCCCTGGAATCTGCGAGCGAAGCGCTACGGGATCGTGGTGAGAAAGATTACCCTGCCGAAGCCCGTTCCAAATGCAGCGGCCGTGCTGAATCTTTTCAATGACGCGATCACGCCGCGAACGCGCGTACTGTTCTTCAGCCACATCACTACGGTCACGGGCGTGGTTCTGCCCGCCAAGGAACTCTGCGCACTGGCGCGTTCGAAGGGGATTCTCTCGGCGGTAGATGGTGCGCACGTCGTTGGAATGATGCGGGTGAACCTGCACGAACTGGGCTGCGACATGTACACCTCGAGCCCGCACAAATGGCTGCAAGCGCCGAAGGGCAGCGGGTTTCTTTATGTGCGGGACGAGGTGATCGATCGTTTGTGGAACACCATCGTCACCGCCGGCTGGGATGAACCGAAGCTGCGAGCCGAGCGCTTCCAGCGCATCGGCAGCTCCAACGTGCCCGCGCTCTGGGGCATGCGCGCGGCGGTGCAACTGGCCGATCAGATTGGGATGGAGCGGATCGAAAAACGGCACCGGCAAATGGCGGACTACATCTTGAAAGAAATGGTCCAGCGAGGGGCAGAGTCCTGGACTTCGCCCGATGCAGCGTTGCGTTGCGCGATAGCGTCCGTCAACGTTGCCCCAATTCAAATTGCCGAAATCGAAAACTGGATGTGGAAGACGAAAAAGATTCGCATCCGCGGCGGTGCGCCGTCCAAGATCCGGCTGTCAACGCCCTACTATTTGCTGCGCAAAGACGTGGACCGCTTCCTGGCCGCGTACGACGAATACCGCCGTGAGAAAAAGCTTGCCTAAAGTCCGCCTTCGCGAGACCCCCAAGCGATTGGAGCCCATCATCGTTTCTTGACCCTGTGCGCGAGGGTCGAATACACTACTAAATTCGGAAGCAGCCGCTGAAGAGGCTAGTGGGCGGTTCCGCCGTCGCGGGTGAAAGAGATTGCCCCGCGACCGCGTACTACAAAGGGGGATTGTTTTGCCAAAGCGCACATTTCAACCGCGCAAACGCCGGCGCGCCAAGACGCACGGTTTCCGCGCGCGCATGAAAACCACGGGTGGCCGCAAAGTGCTGGCGGCACGCCGCAAGAAGGGACGCCATCGGCTCACTCCCGAATAATTCGGGGAGCCCATCGCCAACCGCGAGTTCGCATGTGCGCGGGCAACAGTATCCGCGCGAAGCGCGGCTGGTGCGGCGCGGAGAGTTTGATGCGGTCTATCGAGCCGGAAAGCGCCGCTCGAGTTCCCACTTTACAGTTTTCTTCCGCGCCAACGAGCGGCCGCAGAGCCGTTTCGGCTTCAGCATCAAGAAGGCCCTGGGCGGCGCGGTAGTGCGCAATCGGATCCGGCGGCGCTTGCGCGAAGTCGTACGCTGCCACCGGCTGGAGATACCCGCAGGATGGGACATCGTCATACACCCGAAGAGTTCTGTGGCGCGCGCGGAGTTTGCGGCGCTGACCGCGGATTTGTTGTGTCTACTGAAGAGCCCGCCGAACGCGAACAAGTAGAGGTACGACATATCGTGCCCATACGCATGCCGCAGAATTGGCCAGTGAAGGCTGCCCTGCTTGCTCTGCGATTCTACAAGTCTTACTTGTCAGTTTTGTTCGCGGGGAGCTGCCGCTTTGAGCCGACATGTTCGCGTTACGCCTACGAGGCCATTGAACGATTTGGCGTGGCGCGCGGAATTTGGCTCGGATTAAAACGGCTGCTGCGCTGCCATCCGCTCTCGCGCAAATTCGGTTACGACCCGGTTCCGGAGAAATGGGAAGAGATGCCAACAAGTTCAGCCGCACCGAAAGCTCTGAAGACTGAGGCGCACTCATGAGCGCGCCGGGACAAAAGGACAAGTTCACGCCCGAGTTGCGGATTCTCGCCGCCTCGCTTCTCTCCTTCGGCGTAATCATCCTCTGGGCAAAGTACTTTGGGCCTAAGCCACCGCTTCAATCGCCGCAAACGAATCGTCCAGCGGTAAGTGCTCCCGCCACTCCAGGCGCGGCAACCTCACCGGCGGCAAATCCATCACCAGCCCCTGCGGCCACTTCGTCGCCCGCAGCAATTTCGCCCACGCCCGCGGTGAACAGCGCGGTAAGAAGCGATTCGCAAGAGCGCACCATCATGGTCGAAAACAGCCTCTACCGCGTGGAGATCTCGAACCGCGGCGGGGTAGTGAAGAGCTGGCAGTTGAAACACTACAAGGATGATGCGAAGCCGCAGCGCGTCCTCGACGTCGTGCATCCTGACGCCTCGCAGCAAACTGGTGGCTGGCCCTTTTCCGTGGTTCTTGATGATGAGCAGTTGCAGAATGCGGCGAACAGCGGCCTCTATCAAGTCTCATCCCCCGCGGCCGAGCTGCAAGCCCCGGCCGACTTGGAACTCACATGGAGCGATGGCCACCTGGAAGTCACCAAGCATTTCAAGTTTGACCACACCTACGTGGTCCGCGTGGAAACTTCCGTCAAGCTCAACGGCAAGCCCATCACTGCGGGGCTCGGCTGGCTCGGCGGCTTCGGTGATTTGACGGTAACCAATCCCGCTCCCGTGGAAACGGTCCAGACCTACTACAGCGAGGCTGGCAAAGTCTCGACGTTCTTTCATAAAAAGCTGGACGGCCTGGATAAGTGGGGCCCGGGCCTCTGGCAAGGTGGAAAAGATTTTGTTGGCATCGAGGACCGTTACTTCACGGCGGCGTTTCTTCCCCCCAACGGCGCCGCGCCGGGCACGCTCGAGACGCGCTATTGGAAAGCCTCGCGAACCGTCAAGGCACCAGATGGCCAAGATACGCTCGAACCCGTACCGCAAGTGGCCGCGGCCACGTCCGCTCAGCCGCTGGCTTTGCGCGTGTTTGTCGGTCCGAAAGATTACGACGACTTGAAGAAGATGAATCCGCCCCTGCACGCGCTGATCAATTTCGGCTGGCTGGAATTCATAGCCGAGCCGCTCTTTCACGGGCTGAAGTGGCTGCACAGCTACGTTCCCAATTGGGGATGGGCCATCGTGGTCCTCACGCTGGTTATCAACATGCTCCTCTTTCCGCTGCGCATTTCCAGCTACAAGACCACGTTGAAAATGCAGCGTGTGGCGCCGGAAATCAAAGCCATCCAGGAGAAATACAAGAAGTACTCGATGCGGGATCCGCGCAAGGCCGAGATGAACAAGGAAGTGATGGCCATCTACAGCCGCGAGGGCATCAACCCGGTCGGCGGCTGCTTTCAGATGTTCCTGCAAATGCCGGTATGGTTCGGCTTGAACACCGCGCTGCGCTACGCCATCGAGATGCGGCACGCCACCTGGCTGTGGGTGCTGGACCTTTCCTCGAAAGATCCCTATTACATCCTGCCGGTGCTCATGGGCCTATCCATGTATCTCGTTTCAAGAATGACGCCTATGACGGCGACGGACCCGCAGCAGCAAGCGATGATGAAGATCATGCCCATCACCATGGCGGGCATCTTCATGATTTCGCCGATTTCCAGCGGCCTGGCAGTGTATATTCTCACCAGCAGCGTGGTCGGTATCGGGCAGCAGTGGTACCTGAATCACAAACACCCTGTGCCTGCGTCGGCGAAGCTCGCGCGTGGGAAGAAGTCTTAACAAGAAATTTTAGAGAAACGACGCGGCTGGCATCATTCGAACCACCAAATGGCTCAAGAACTCATTCGCGACGGGAAGCTAGACCGCCAAGCGGCCGCCGAAGCTTTGCGCCAATTCTTGGAAAATATGGTGCGCGTTTCCCGGCTAGAGTTGAATGTGAATGTGCGGCCGGTTCCGGCGGAAGGCGCAGGCTCGGAAGGCGACGTCGAAGTGCTGGCCGATCTGGACGGCAAAGACAAGGAGCTTCTCCTCGAGCATGGCGCGGAAGTTTTGAAAGCGTTCGAACACCTCGCCTTCCGGGCGCTGCGGCTGGATCCCGCGTACCATGAAAAGGTTCATATCGATTCGGGCGGCTACCGCGCGCTGCGTTTTGAAGAGTTGCGCATGACCGCGCGTGTGGCCGCCGAACGCGTACAGAGTTCCCGCCAGCCGTTCCGGCTGAATCCCATGTCCTCGCGCGAACGCCGCATCGTGCACATGGCGTTGAAGGATATGACCGGAGTACGCACCGAAAGCGCCGGGGTGGGCGAGGAACGCCAGGTCGTCATCCATCCGACGGACAACAAACCTTCCCGGTAGTTCCCGTTTGCGACAAAATGAACGACGATCACGAAGGTCTGCTCTACTGCTTGACCCAACCCTGCGAGAGCACTTTTCCGTCCGGCCCAAAGCTCACACGATAGGTGAAGGGCGCCGGGCGGTCGCGCCGCGTTTGCACAAAACGGATGTCGGAGATTTCCACGATGGCTGCGTCGCCTTCTTTGTGAAAGCGCGTCACCGGAAATCGCGAAAACCGCAAGACCTTCTGCACTTCAGGCAGGCTTTTGGCAACCTCGATGTACGAATTCGGTGGCGCGTCGGGGTAATAGTGGTGCTCGAGCGCCAGCAAATCGCCATCGTTTGCGGGCTTGTCGGCAAGGTCCATGCGCAGCTCATAGATCCCGCGATCGATTCGAACCAGTCCGTCCCAATGCCAGAGCGAAGGCGGAAGCGGTAACGCTCCGATCGATTCGACCTGCAAGCTTTCTAGTTCCGCGAACTTCTGAATGCGCGAGAAAGCAATGTGGTGTGCGTACAAAGTACAAGCGACGTACAGCAGCGCCGCAGCAAAACCGACGCGATTCCAATTGTCGTGTTTGATCTTCACGCCCCACCCGAGAAGTGCCGGCAAGAGGAAGACCGCGGCAAAGACGACTATGGCACCCAGGACGACGCGACCGGAAATCGGCGCGCCCGCAATTTCGCCGATTTTGGCAATGAGAAATGGTGCCGGCAGAAGCATCAGCCACATTCCAACGGCGCGGCCTTTCACTTTTTCAGGATTGGCATACACCCAGGCGAGCAATTGCGGCACCAGGAAAATCGCGGTCAATGTGAAATCCACAATGAAGATAAGGTCCCAGGCAGGCCGCGACCATTCGAGCGGTGACCAAATCATGGTACCAAAGGACGTCACCAGGTCGAGCAGTATGTGGCTCAGGATGCCCACCACGTAGATCACGCTCAACGCCGCAAAGGAGGGCGCTTCCCATTTTCGCCAGCTTGCAACCGCGCGCGTAATCCCCGCGAGCAACAGCGCCCACATCGGCAGCAGGACCAGCGAATGCGTGATGCTGCGGTGCCAGGTAACAATGAGCAGCTTATCGCTGGAGAACAAATCCCGAAGCACATCGGAGTCCGGAAAAATGGCGCCCAGCATCAGCGACCACGTGATGACGCGCCCGCGATTCATCGGGTGCGACGCAAACATATCCTCGCCGCGAAATACGGCTTTTCCTATTAGCGCCCCCGCAATTCCGTGTGTGATGGTGTCCATGTAGGGAGTTCACCGTTGAAACTAAGGGTATAGCTATCGGCGAGCAGATTGAATGGATTTCCCGCCGCTAAGGTACCGCATTGGGAGCCAATTCGTCGCGTGGATCCTGCAGGAAGATCCTGCAACGTGATCGGGGGCTTCGCAGTATGCTCGTACTCGCGCAGCGAAACATCCGTGCACAATTTCCGTCGGTATCCGCGACAAAGGAAAAGCTGTGGCCTTGCAGAGAGTGCTGAATTCGGGGAAACGCTTCGATGAAATTCCTGGGATGGCTAAAAGCGAAATCCGTTTCATTTCCATCCTTGAATACAATCAGGTAGGAGCTTTCGACGCCGCTGCGTTTGGCCCAACAACTTGTCTTAATGGATGAAATATCTTTCCAATCATAACGATGGAGTGCCGGACTGAAAAGGGAACGAACAAAAATTCCGTTGTCGGTCAGTACGATATTGGCCACGATTCCCGCGGCGCATAGCGGCAGGCAAAAAGGTAGGAGCAAGACGAAGCCCTTGAGGAGACTTTTTTGCGCTATACCGAAACTGGTTCCTGGATGCCCTTCAGCCTCTCCATCCAACGCCCGCCGCGCGGGCGGAATGCAATAAACCAATTGGTTGCCAACGGCAAAGCTCAGTGCCAGGACAAGGAAGCCGGCGGGAATGTAACGTAAAATTCCACCGAGCGTGCTGAACGTCCGGAAATATGTATCCCGTGGAAACAGTTGGTTTACGACCCAGTCGGCAAACGCCAAATACGCCCAATAAATGGCTGCGAATGCTCCCAAACAGGTAGGTATGAGAAGCAAGTTCCACGGGCTCCGCCGGCGTCGAGCCCGTTCTCTTGCGCTATTGAAGTAGCTGGACCTTCCGGACGTTTCCATCGTCGGAGTATCCTTCATTTTTGTAAGCGCCACTCGGAAAAAGTGCCTGCGCGGGGCGAATGCTTAACTCGTGCTGAGATTTCATTTCGAGCTGCATTTGCCTAACGAACAGACAACAGAGGAGAGCGCTTTTCGACGACTTCGCCGATGCGTCGGGAGGCGACGCCACAACAAACGAGCGCAGAGACGACAGCCTCGGCGGATTTGGGTGAGACGGCGATCAACAAGCCGCCCGAAGTTTGCGGGTCGAAAAGCAGATCGCGGTATTCCTGCGGAATGCTTTCGGCGAAACCCACGCAATCGTCAATAAAATCACGGTTATTTTTCAGGCCGCCGGGGAGAAAGCCTTCGAGCGCGGCTTCAAGCGCCCCGGGAAGATAGCCGATGGCCGAATGATCGATCTCAAAGGAGACGGCCTCGATTCCTCGCCGGGAATCACCCAGCGCCATTTCTCGCGCGTGGCCCAGCAAGCCGAACCCGGTAATGTCAGTCACCGCGTGAATCGCTGCCGCCGCTCCTGCTTTACCCTGTATTTCTCGGAGCGCTTCGGACGACGCGCGATTCAATTCTGCCATCGAGGCAGTGGCCGCCTGCACGGAGGCGGGCGCCGCGCGGTCCTTCTTCAGCGCCGTCGAGAGCACGCCAGTTCCAAGAGCTTTGGTCATCAGCAAAACGTCGCCCGCGCGCGCCCCGACATTTCGCCAAACCCGCTGCGGATGAATCATGCCCGTCACCGCGTACCCAAATTGAATATCGTCGTTACGAATCGAATGGCCGCCGATGACGGTGCACTGCGCTTCCGCCATTTTCGAAAGGCCCCCGCGAAGAATCTGTTCGAGAATTTCCGGATCACCCTTGTCGGGAAATCCCACAATGGAAAGCGCGGAAACCGGCTTGCCACCCATCGCGTAAACGTCGCTCAATGCATTCGCCGCCGCAATTTGCCCAAACGTGTAAGGGTCATCCACGATCGGCGTGAAAAAATCGACCGTCTGCACCATCGCCATCTCGGGGCTGAGCAGATACACCCCGGCGTCGTCGTTGGTGTCAAAACCAACGAGCACGTTCGGATCAGTTGGCCGCGGCAAACGGCGCAAAACGGAATCCAGCAACCCTGGACTCAGCTTCGCCGCTCAACCCGCTGCCTTGACCATGGCCGTCAATTTCACGGTTGGGGTCAAGCCGCACCTCGCTGTAATGCCCTTCGATTATAACGATGTGCCGCGATTCGTGCTTGCGCACAACGGGACTTTGGTCACTTGCGCGAGGGACGCCGAAAGTGTTCTGATTCGCGGATGTCGTGGGACATCTGGCTCATCTTTTTGGTGCTCGGCGTGATCCTGCCGTGGCGCGGACGCGTGCGTGTGAAGAAATTGCTGGCCATGCCGCATGTCAGCACGACAGAGCGGCTCACGCTTTACGCTTCGACTATAGCCTTCCAATGGTTCGCCGTCGCGCTAGTGGCCTGGCGCGCCTGGGCGCACGGATTCAGGGCCTCCCAGCTTGGTTTGATATTCCCGGATAGAACCCGCCTTCTTGTTGCTTCGATTGTCGGCGCCGCAACGATTGCGGCACTTCAGTGGCTGAACCTGCGGCGCGTGGGGAGAATCCCCGTCGAAGCTCGGGGCCCTCTTCAGGCCCTTGCCGAACGGATCTTGCCGCAATCCACCGTTGAGATGCTTCCTTATATGGCGCTTGCGATTACTGCGGGGCTCTGTGAGGAGTTCCTCTATCGCGGATTCGCCATGGCCGTCCTTCTGCATGTAGGATTACAAGCATGGGCCGTCATCTTGCTGACTTCTGTCCTTTTCGGGTTGGCGCACAGTTATCAGGGACGTGGCGGCATTGTAATGACGCTGCTGATCGGCCTGGTTCTGGGGACCAGCCGGATCGCGTACGATAGCTTGGTGCCGGCCATTTTCTGGCATAGCGCCGTGGATGTAATCGCCGGAACGGCAGGGCCAAGATACCTAAAACCACAAGGGGCTGTTAGCCAGGAAAAAGAGAAACAGGCGAGCCAGACCGAATAGTTACTATTATGATAACATCGACACCAGCCCCTCCCTCAACCGCGGTAATCCGTCGTGCGCTCGGAGAATTTGACATCCCTGCCTACGATGATCAAGTGCTTCAAATTCAACAATATATAGAGCTTTTGTTGCTATGGAATACGAAGGTGAATTTGACTGCGATTCGCGACCCGCTGGAAATACTATATCGTCATTTTTGCGAAAGCATGTACGCGGCCGGGGCCTTGGCTCTCGAAACCGGTCGGCTCGCCGACGTTGGCTCCGGAGGCGGATTTCCGGGTCTCCCGCTGAAGATTATCCGCCCCGGCTTGCACGTTTTTTTGGTCGAATCCAACCTCAAAAAGGCCACCTTTCTCGCGGAAGTCATTCGAGAATTGAGACTTACAGACGCGCGGGTATTGGTGCGGCGTTATGAGGAGCTTGGCGAAGAGGTCGCTCCACTGGATTTCGCGTGCTCCCGGGCGCTTGGCGAATTCCCCTCTTTTCTCAAATGGGCGAACTCGGAACAGATAGCAGCTAAACAAGTTATTCTCTGGGTCGGCGCTCGCGACCTCCCAGAAATCGAAACCATCCCCACTTGGGAGTGGCGCGAGCCCATCCAAGTGCCGCACTCCCTCCGACGATTCCTCCTCGTGGGCGTGAGAAAGGGGCCGGGCGCTCCCGCCTCGACGCAAAAATGAATAGGCTTCTTTGCCTCTTCAGGGATTTTGCAGGCGGAATAGCTGGTTAGGCAATGCCCGGTGGATTGATGTTCCACGTGGAACTTACAGGGAGAATAGGCAAATGTTCCAGGTTTTGTTCCACGTGGAACATCGCGCGCCCCGACCTAACTCTCCCTGGAAATGACCTCGCCGCAAATTGGTCTGCGTTGCAAACCAAATCTCATGACCAGGGGCAATGACGAATCGCTAGAGCGTTGTTCCACGTGGAACATTCCACCTCCCCATCCAAAGATGCAATTTCCACCGCCCAGAACATGTTCCACGTGAAACATCTTGCTTCCCTAGAATGTTTTTGTTAGATTTTCGCTCGCGAGGGAACGTTTGGCCCGGATCATTGCGGTAGCAAACCAAAAGGGTGGAGTAGGCAAGACCACGACGGCGGTGAACCTGGCCGCCTGCCTCGGTGCCGCTGAACAATCGACTCTCCTCATCGACTGCGATTCCCAAGCCAATTCCACTGCCGCCATCGGCTTCGCCAAGGATCCTTCTCGCCGATCCCTCTACCACACTCTGATTTTGGGCGAACCTCTCGATAAGATACTCCAAAAGTCGCAAGTGGATAGACTAGATGTCGTCCCTGCCGACAAGAACCTCGCCGGTGCGGCGGTTGAGCTGGTAAGTGCAGAAACCCGCGAGTATAAGCTGCAAGCGGCCCTCAAGCCCATCCAGGACAAATATCGCTTTATCATTCTGGACTGCCCCCCAGCTTTGGATTTGCTAACTCTGAATGCCCTAGTCGCGGCGAACTCCGTTATGGTTCCGATCCAATGTGAATACCTGGCGCTGGAAGGCGTTTCCGAATTGCTCGATACGCTGATGCGCATCCGCCGCACCTTGAATCCCAGCCTCGAAATCGAAGGCATCCTGCTTACCATGTTTGATGACAGGACGACACTTTCCCGCCAGGTCGCCACGGATTTACGCAGTTTCTTTGGAACACAAGTCTTTCAAAGCGTGATTCCGCGCAATGTGCGCCTGGCAGAAGCACCAAGTTTCGGTAAACCGATCATTTTTTACGACATTCACAGCAAGGGCGCAGAAGGCTACACGCAGCTCGCCCAGGAGGTTATTGCCAATGCCGAGAAACGCGCTGGGACGGGGGCTCGGAGCGCTCATTCGGGAGCCTGAGCCGAAGGCTTCGCCCGAGTCCGCTCCCATACAGCCTCACGCCACAACCGCCAGCGGCGCAGCGGTCGCGCCAACTCGCGAAGCTACGCACCCAGGCCCGCAACAAATTGACATCGACTTGATTGAGCCCAGCCCTTACCAGCCGCGCACGCGCTTCCGCGAAGAAGCTCTTGACGAACTGGCGCGCTCGATTCAATCCAGTGGCATCATCCAGCCCTTGGTCGTTCGTCCTGTCGGCTCGCGCTTTCAATTGATTGCCGGCGAGCGTCGCTGGCGTGCTGCACAGCGCGCCGGCTTAACCAAAGTTTCCGTCATCGTCAAGCAAGTTCCCGATGAAATCGCGCTGGAAATGACGCTCGTGGAAAACATCCAGCGTGAAGATCTCAATGCCATTGAGGCCGCGCGCGCGTTCGAACGATTGATGGACGAAGCCCAGTTAACCCAGGAGGCCGTTGCCGAGCGCACCGGCAAAGATCGCGCCACAGTAGCAAACGCCATTCGCCTTCTGAAGCTAGAGCCAAAGATTCAAGATTGGATTGAAGAAGGAAAACTGACGGCGGGGCACGGCCGCGCCTTGCTGGCCGTGCCGGATTCGCAATTGCGCATGCGCTATGCGCAAAGAGCGGCACGCGGCGGATTGACCGTCCGCCAAATCGAGCGCCTGGCATCGCGCCGTTCGCGCGGCGCACATGCGCCAGCGGAAATTCATCTTGACGCCAATATCCGCTCGGCGCTGGATGAATTGCAACGGCACCTCGGCACCAAGGTGCTCCTCCACCAAAAAACGAAAATACGTCCGGGACAACTCGTGCTTGAATACTATGACGACGGCCAGCTGATGAGCCTTTACGATCGTTTGATGAAATAGCTCCGCAGCGTCCGCAGGAAAATCCTGCCCATTCGTTCAGTCGCTTCATTGGACAACGCGCTTGGTGACTTCCGTTGACTTGGCTGTGCCCACAGCTAAAGTAGAAGTCTCTATTGGGGGGATTTGCTATGGCTTGGAAGTGGTCCGGCGCCGCAAAAAGCAGCGCAAGCGAAGAGTGGACAGGCTTCATCGATCAGGGCGTAACCCTCGAAGGCACGCTGACAGTCACTGGCACGTTCCGCATCGACGGGAACGTGAAGGGAAACATCATCTCCGAGCAAACCGTGATCCTGGGAGAACGCGCAAAAGTCGAAGGTCAAATCGAGGGCAATCGCGTTGTGATTTCCGGGCGCTTCGACGGCGTGATCTTCGCGAAGGGCCGTGTGGAAATTGAAGCCAAGGGCGTGGTGACGGGAGAAGTTCATTCTCCGTGCATGGTCATCGATCCAGGCGGAATCTTTGATGGCCGCTGCCACATGCTGGGTTCTTCGGAAACCGCTTCAACGGTGACCATCCCCATCCGTGCCGTCGGCAACGGCTAATCTAGTCATTATTATCACACAGTTATTTTAATATCCTGATATTCAACGCGCGTGGCGTTCGGCCTCATCGTGTGCCCCCCTGCCTGGGTTGACACGTTAAGGAGGGGCGTCTATCGTTCGAAACAGTCTTGGACGAGGGATGCCGGATGAAGATTCTCGTGTTGGGCAGCGGCGGACGCGAACACGCCCTGGTGTGGAAGCTGAGACAAAGCCCGCGCGTGGAAAAAATCTGGTGCGCCCCCGGAAATGGCGGGATCGCGGCGGAAGCGGAGTGCGTAGCCGGCGACGCGACCGACACCGCCGCCATGGTCGCGTTCGCCGAAAAAGTTCATCCCGATCTGACCGTCGTCGGTCCGGAACTCCCCTTGGTCAACGGGCTGGCGGATGCGTTCCGGCGGCGGAATTGGCCCGTTGTGGGGCCTTCGCAGCAAGCGGCTCAGCTCGAAGGAAGCAAGATTTTCTCGAAAGAATTTCTGGCGCGGCACGGCATTCCCACCGCAAAAATGTATGGTGCGTATGACTCGCCCGCGAATATCTATCGCGCGCTGAAATCGGCGCCTTTCCCGCTGGTGATTAAAGCCGATGGCTTGTGCGCCGGCAAGGGCGTTTTCCTGGCGCCAGACTTCGCCGCCGCCAAAGATTTCGTCGAACGCGTGATGGAAAAGAACGAACTGGGGCCAGGCGGGAAGCGGATCCTCCTGGAAGAAACTCTGGAAGGCGAGGAGCTGTCCTTCATCATTCTCACCGACGGAAAGCAGTACGCGCCGCTTGTTCCAACGCGCGATCACAAGCGCGTCTTCGATGGAAACCAGGGCCCAAACACGGGCGGCATGGGAGCCTACTCCACCGATGAACTCTTGCCCGATGATCTTCAGGAAACCATTCGAAAGACGATTGTCGAGCCCACGCTACATGGCCTGCCAGCAGACGGGATTCCTTATCAGGGGTTCCTCTACATCGGACTGATGCTCACGAAATCCGGTCCCCAAGTTCTGGAGTTCAATTGCCGCCTGGGCGACCCTGAGGCCCAGGCCATTCTGGCACGGTTGGATTTTGACTTGGCCGAAGTTCTCAGCGACGTTTCCGCGGGACGGTTGGAGCCGTCAAAATTGCGTTGGAAACCGGGCGCCAGTGCCTGCGTCGTGCTGACGTCCGGCGGGTATCCAGGAAGATTTGAGAATGGCAAGAGGATCGACGGCCTAACCTCTGCGGAGCAGATTACCGGCGTGAAGGTACTGCATGCTGGAACCAGACTCGAAGGAGATGCCTTGCTCACCAATGGCGGGCGTGTTCTCGGCGTCACCGCGGCCGCTGTGAACATCGAGGCCGCTCTGGCTTCCACCTATGAAGCCGCCTCCAGCATCCACTTCGACGGCATGCACTACAGAAAAGACATCGGAGCTAACGCCACCCGGTTCAAGGCCGCTGGAGATTAGAGTCCATGCCGCGAGTGCAAAATCTTTTCCGCGCCCCGAAGAAGCGCCTCCCAATGGAAGAACTCTCCGAAGTCCGCGCCCTGAATGACAGCGGCTTCGAAGGTTGCGCCCATGCGCGACGCGGCAGCAAGCGCCAAGTCTTGCTAGTAGACCGCGAGACTCTGGAAGCCATGGATATTCAGCCCGGAATTCTCCGCGAGAACATCACCACCGACGGCCTGAACGTCAACAGCCTTCCGATTGGCCAACTGCTCCGCGCCGGCGAAGCACGCCTGGAAGTCACCACGGTTTGCACCCCCTGCGATCAGATGGAAACCATTCGCCCCGGCCTCCGCAAAGAACTGTGGGGCCGCCGCGGCATGCTCTGCCGCGTCCTGGACGGCGGAATCATCTGCCGCGGCGATTCCGTCGAAAAACTCTCGTAGGATTTTAGTCAGAAGGTCAGTTTCCCGTTAGCCGACCACGCCGAAGTTGGCTACTGCGGAAAACTCATGCGTTGCAGAATGGCCTGAAAGCGCGGCTCGGAGCGCAGGGGATCGAGCCTGGGATCATCCTTGGCCCAAACCATGCAGATCGAATGCGCCTGGTAGGCATTTTCCAGCTCGCGCAGCGCTTGCTCCTTATCGCCCAGAGCCAGGTAAGTTGTGCCCAGTTCATAGGGACAGACCCAGCGCTGTTTCCCGAGTTGCAGCAGTCTTTGCAGTGACGCTTCCGCTTCCGCCCGCTGACCCGCGGCAGCGATTGCAGTCGTAGCGGTTGCTACATCCAGCGGGTTAGCTTCCGAGAGGCGCACCAGCCGCGCCTCCTTCAGCGCCTCTGGCAATCGCCGGCTCTGCGCTAAGGCTATCGCCAGGTACGTGCGGCAGGTGTAGCATTTCGCATCGAGCTCCAGTGCCTTGTGTTCAACCTCGATGGCGCGGTCGTAGTCGCGCCCCAGGAAAAAATACATTCCGTTGTTAGCTTGAATCAGCAGCGAAAGCGGATCAAGCGCCCGCGCCCGCTCACTCGTGGCAAAAGCCTCGGCATGGCGCCCGAGAGCTGAGAGGTAGTTTGCGTAGTGGTCTTGAGCGAGCGCGTTGCCAGGATTGAGTTCGATGGCACGTTGCAAGTGCTGTTGCGCCGCCGGCCAATCCCACC
>Ga0210405_10001475_pt1 | contig 26702 bp, 14 predicted proteins | sample IncBWH11MmetaG_FD_155492 | JGI IMG/M metagenome (GOLD analysis project Ga0210405, IMG submission 155492) | Forest soil microbial communities from Barre Woods Harvard Forest LTER site, Petersham, Massachusetts, United States - Inc-BW-H-11-M | ecosystem: Environmental > Terrestrial > Soil >...
CCCCTGCGCCCGCCTTCTGCTGTTCGGCAACCAGCACATGGCGCACGCCGGCAATCGTAGCCAGTCGCGACGCTGCCTGCGCCACATCCGCCGTCCGAATTTCCTGCGTCACTTCGCGGCCGTCCAGGAACACCCGGTTCTTCAGGCCTGCAGCTTCCTGATCCGGCGTCGGCGGCTTCAGTTCAATGTGCGTTTCGCGTGCCAGATTTTCCAGCTGGGTTTCGTTCTCGAGGGGAATCTTTCGTTCCAACGCCTTCAGCGCCACAGCGCGGTACATCGCCCCACTATCCAGATAAACATAGCCAAGTATCGCCGCGACGCGCCGCGCCACCGTGCTTTTGCCCGACCCCGCCGGCCCGTCAATCGCAATCGTCAGTCGCAATGCCATCCCAAGGTGCGTCGCCGCCGCGTTTCAGCACGTGCCACTATTACGCGAAGCCCGCTCTTTCTTGCATCCTGATCGCTCTTATCTGTTAGCTGCTATCCTTCTTGGTGCTCACCGATTACCGAAATTCAGCCGCGCACTCCCCACTAAAACCCCATAATGTTATATCCACAATCGACGTACAGCGTCTCGCCCGTGATCCCCGAGCCCGCCGGCGACAATAGAAACGCCGCTGTGCTTCCCACTTCCGCCGGATCCACGTTCCGTTTCAGCGGCGCGCGCTCCGCATGCGCCTTCAGCATCTCTCCCAGTTGCGAGATTCCGCGAGCCGCCAGCGTCTTGATCGGTCCGGCGGAAATCGCGTTCACGCGGATTCCCTTCGGCCCCAGATCATTTGCCAGATAGCGAACCGTTGCCTCCAGCGCCGCCTTCGCCACGCCCATCACGTTGTACTTCGGCACCACTTTTTCCGCGCCATAATACGTCATCGTCACGATGCCCCCGCCATTGGTCATCAAGGGCGCCGCCGCTCGCGCCACTGCAATCAGCGAATACACGCTCACGTCATGCGCAATCCGGAATCCCTCGCGCGTCGTGTTGACGAATTCTCCCTTCAACTCCTCCGCCGGCGCAAAGGCCACGCTGTGCACCAGCCCATCCAGCACGCCGTAGCGGGCCTTCAACTGTTCAAACAATTTCGCGATCTCGGCGTCCGAAGTCACATCGCACATGAAGCCGCCCGCGCCCGGCAAATCCGTGATCAAATCCTTCGCTTCCTGCTCCAGGCGCTCGTTTTGGTACGTAATCGCCAGCCGCCAGCCCGCCTCGTTCAGCTTTTGCGCAATCGCCCAGGCGATGCTCCGCTTGTTCGCCAGCCCGAAAATCACCGCCGTCTTCTGCACCTCGCTCACGTTTCCCTCGCTTCTCTCGCTTTTTTAGCTAAATCCGATGAAAAGCCCGCTCAATCTCCCGCACCGAATACCGCAGAACCACCGGCCTCCCGTGCGGGCAACTCATCGGGCAATCCGTCTTGGCCAGCGCACCCAGCAGCCATTCCATTTTTGTCTGGTCCAGCGGCATGTTCACCTTAATCGCCGCATGGCACGCCGTCGAAGCCGCGATCTTCGCCTGCAGAGTATCAATTGAAATTGCCGCATTTTCCCGCTCGATCCCGTCAATAATCTCCGTGAGCAAGTGCTCCGCATCATTCGCCGCAACGCCCGCGGGCATCGCCTGGATCGCCACGCTCTTCGGCCCCATCGGCTCCACTTCAAAGCCGTTCGCCGCCAGTTCTTCCGCAATTTTTTCGTATGTCACGATCTGCCGCGGGGAGAGTTCAAACACCAGCGGCATCAACATCCGCTGCGCTTCCACTTTTCCCGCGCGTCGCGCTTCCAGGTGCTGCTCGAAGAGCACGCGCTCGTGCGCTACGTGTTGGTCCACGATCCAAAGTCCCTCGCCGTTCACCGCGACAATGAAGCTCGCGCTCACCTGTCCCAGTGGCTTCAAATCCGCAATCTGATCCGGGCGCGGCAGCGTGGCCGGAACGTCCGCGCCGGCCCTCGAAAAATTCTCCGCCCAGTTCGGTTCGCGGCCCGGCGCGGCCGGCATCGCTCCGGGTGAATATCCGCCCGCAAATGAATTTCCGGGCTCAAACGGAAATCTCTGTGGCACAGGCTGCGCCGGAGCCGTTGCCAGGTCAAATCCATTCCCTGCCGAATAATCCGATCCCACGCCCGAGCCGACTCCCAGCTCCTCCATCAGCGGAATCATCGCCCGCGGCACGCCCGAATCCGGATTCGCCTCCGCCAATCCGCCCGCAAACGAAGCCGGAGGCGCCGCCGGATTTGGCGCTATCGCCGCAGAAGCCGCAGTCGCAAAACTCGCAATTGGCCGCGCACCCATCAACGCCTGCCGGATCGCGTCGCGCGTGAAATCGTGCACAAACTGCGACCGCCGGAACCTCACCTCAATTTTCGCCGGGTGCACGTTCACGTCCACTTCGTCGTAGGGCATTTCCAAGAACAGCAGCGTCGCTGGAAACACCGAAGGCGGCAGGATATTTCGATAGGCCTCGTGAATCGCGTGCAGGATCAGCCGGTCGCGCACCAATCTCCTGTTCACAAACACGTAAATTCCGTTTCGATTTGGCCGCTGAATGTCCGGCCGCGAAGTGAACCCCGTCACCGTCAGCGTTGCGGCTTCTTCCCCTGCTTCCATCTCGGGCTCGGTGATCGCCGCGCGAAACGCCGCGGAAACACTGGGGATTTCCACCAGCTCGTCCAGCGCCTGCCGCCCGAACAGTTGATATACGCGGTCCGCAAGCTTCTCCGTGGGCGGGCAATTCACAATCTCCTGCGTCGGGGTCGTCAGCGTAAACTGTTTCGTCGGATTCGCCAGCGCATAGTGGGTCACGAGCGAAGCGATATGCCCCAGTTCCGTCGTGTCCGACTTCAAAAACTTTCGCCGCGCCGGCACGCAATAAAACAGGTCCGCCACACTTACAGTCGTGCCCGCCGGCAATCCCGCCGGCTTAACACCGATCAATTTCCCGCCAGCAAACTCCACCCGGGTTCCTTCCGCCTCGTTCGAGTCGCGCGTTTCAAGAAGCAGCCGCGACACCGACGCAATTGAGGGCAGCGCCTCTCCGCGAAACCCCAGCGTAGAAATCGTGATCAAGTCATCCGCCGATCGCAGCTTGCTTGTGGCATGCCGTTCGAACGCCAGCAGCGCATCGTCGTGCATCATCCCGTGGCCGTCGTCAATCACGCGGATCATGCGCTTGCCGCCCATCTCCGTTTCAATCCTCACGGAGTTCGCGCCCGCATCCAACGCATTCTCGAGCAACTCCTTCACCACCGAAGCAGGCCGCTCTACCACCTCCCCGGCCGCAATCCGGTTCGCCACCGCCTCCGCCAATATGCGTATCCTCGACACTAAATTCCGCCCCTTCTTCCGAACTCATTTTCCTTAGGAGGCCGGGACTTTAGTCCCGGCGTTAGCGCGTCCACATCTTGGGCTTTAGCCCCTGAAGTCAGCATTTGATATCTTGCAGGAACCCCATCCAACGAGAACTTTGAATTTTCCGAAGAGTACGGCCAATCCTCCGGGCGCCCGCAAAGCCGCGCCTTCACCGGATTCATGCGAATATAATTCGCCTTAGCTATCCAATCTTCCAAATTGCGAATCGTCCAATCATGAAAGCCCACCTGCCAGATTTCCGTTCTCCCGCCACGTTCTTTATGTATCCGATGCGAGCTCCCGCCTTTAATCAACTGGACCGCTTTCTCAAGGGTGGTCACAGAATTGGGAGTCAGCATCACATGTAGATGATCCTGCATAATGACAAACTCATGAAGCAAATATGCTCCCGAATCCCTGTAGTGGAACAAGGTGCACACCAGAATCTCAGCAATCTCGGCCACCTGAAAAACATGGCGACCTTCCCAACACTTGGTCGTCACAAAGTAGGAGGCGCCAGGAACTGTTCTATGCACTGGCGTTGACATCACAACCTCCCTTCAGGGGCTAAAGCCCAATTCGTTGCCGCGCTTTACGCCGGGGCTGAAGCCCCGGCCTCCTAAAGAGAAATTCCCACCTGATCGCCCGCAACCGACCGATCAGGTGCCTATTGTGCGGCCTTTTCTTTCTTCTTAATCTCGATTCCCAGTTGCTCCAACTGCGCCCGGTCCACATCGCTCGGCGATTCCGCCATCAAGTCCACCGCGGCCGTCGTCTTTGCGAACGCGATCACCTCGCGGATGGACTTCTCTCCCGCCAGCAGCATTACCACGCGGTCAATGCCCAGCGCAATTCCGCCGTGCGGAGGCGTCCCATACGTCAGCGCATCCAGGAAAAATCCGAATCGCCGCCGCAACTGCTCTTCGCTCAAACCCAGCGCCTTGAACAGCCGCTCCTGAATATCTTGACGGTGAATTCGAATGCTGCCCGATCCCAGTTCCACGCCATTCAAAACCAAATCGTAGCCCTTCGAGCGAACTTCCCACGGCGCTGTCTCCAGCTTCTCCAGATCCTCATCCACTATGCCCGTGAATGGGTGCTGCGCGCTCACCCACGTTTTCTCGGACTCGCTCCATTCAAACAGCGGAAAACCTGTGAGCCACAAAAACTTCCATTGCGTCTTGTCGATCACTCCCAGCGCTTCGCCAAGTTGCAAGCGCAATTGCCCCGCAACCAGCGCCGCCGCTTCCGTGCCCTTGATCTCTTCCTTCGCCGAAACCGCAACCACCAGATCGCCGGTTTTTGCGTTGCAAGCCTCTGCCAGCTTTTTCACGTTCTCCGCACCGATCAATTTCTCCACCGTCGACGTCGTTCCCTCCGTCGCCAGCTTCACAAAATACGCCCCGCGCGCCCCGTGCGATTTCGCTTTCTCCGTCAACTCATCCAACTGCTTCCGCGAATACCCCGCTGCCCCCGGCGCGGCAAACGCAAACACGTTGCCGCCGATCTGCAGTTTCTCTTTCGCTTCTTTCGGGAAGCAGTCCGTCACTTCATGCAGCTCCATCCCGAACCGCATGTCCGGCTTGTCGCTGCCATATTTCCGGATCGCATCCTTATACAGCATGTGCGGAAACGGCGCCTTCGCCTCCACTCCCGCCACCTGGCAAGCGCGCACCATCACATTCTCAATCACATTGAAGATATCTTCCTGCCGGGGAAACGACATCTCCAAATCCAACTGCGTGAACTCCGGCTGTCGGTCCGCGCGCAAATCCTCATCGCGGAAGCATTTCACGATCTGAAAATAGCGGTCCAGCCCGCCGATCATCAGGATCTGCTTGAAAATCTGTGGTGATTGCGGCAACGCGTAAAACTGCCCGTGATGCACGCGGCTCGGCACCAGGTAGTCGCGCGCGCCTTCAGGCGTCGAGCGCGTCAGCATCGGCGTTTCCACCTCGATGAAGCCCATGTCGTCCATCGCTTTGCGGATTTCGAGGATAATTTTGTGCCGCAACGCGAGGTTCCGGTGCGGCTTCGGCCGCCGCAAATCCAGATAACGGAACCGCAGCCGCGTCTCTTCCGCCGCGTTAATGTCCTCTTCAATCGCAAACGGCGGAGTCTTCGCGTTGTTCAGAATGTGCAGCCGCGTCGCCACAATCTCCACTTCTCCCGAGGGCAGCTCCGGATTCGCCTTTCCGCGCGTGGTGACTTTCCCTTCTACCGCCACCACAAACTCGCTCCGAGCCTGCTCCGCCTTGCCATGCGCTTCCGGCTGCGTTTCCTTGTTGAACACCACCTGCACGATGCCCGAGCGGTCGCGCACGTCCAGGAACAACAAATTCCCCAGGTCGCGCCGTTTCGCCACCCAGCCCATCACCGTCGCATCGCGCCCCGCATCCGATGCCCGCAGCGCGCCGCAATAATGTGTCCGCTTCAGATTCCCCAAAAAGTCCAGCACGTCCGTTCACCTGTACCTCACCCCTTCAGGGGTGAGGTTTTCCATTCCATTTTCGACCAAGCTGCCGCGACGAAAACCCTCAGGCCTGAAGGCCTGAGCTACAAACTCTTTCGCAACATCTCCAAAAACTCCGCCTCGCTCATCTTTGCCTGCGAACCGTCCGCCAGCGTCTTCACCGTCCACTGCCCCGTCGCGATCTCATCGTCGCCCAAAATCAACGCGTACCGCGCGCCCAGCTTGTCCGCCTGCCCCAGCGCCTTGCCAAATTTCTGCTCCACTGGCGGCAACTCCACGCGAAATCCCGCCGCCCGCAACTTCTGTGCTGCAGCAATCGCCGTAGCCTGCGCCTTCTCTCCCATCCACGCCACAAAAACGTCGCGTCCCTGCGCCACACCGCCCTTGCCGGCCTCCTGCAACGACAAAATCAGCCGGTCTTCGCCAATCGCAAATCCAATTCCCTTCGTCGGTGGACCGCCCAGCAATTCCACCAGCCCATCATACCGCCCGCCGCCGCACACCGCATTCTGCGAGCCCAGTCCCCGCGCGGTGATCTCAAACGTCGTTCGCATGTAATAATCCAGCCCGCGCACCAGCCGCCAATTTTCCGCGTACGCCACCCCGCGCATTCCCAACTGCCGCTTCACTTCCGCATACTGCCCCGCGCAGTTTGCGCACAGGTGATCCGCAATTTTCGGCAGCCCCGCAATAATCCCCTGCTCGCTCTCCACTTTCGAATCCAGCACGCGCAAGGGATTGGTCTCAATGCGCCGCTGGCTGTCCGGCCCCAGCTTGTCCTTCACTTTCATCAATTCCGCGCGCAGCAGCTCCACATATTTCGGCCGGCACTCGCGATCTCCAATCGAATTGATTTCCAGCTTCACGCCCTCCAGGCCGAGCCGCGCGAAAAACGCCATCACCATCTCGATCACTTCCGCGTCCACCGCAGCGTCTTTCCCGATATTTTTCGCGGGATCCTGGTTCGGCGGCACCATCTCCAGCACTTCCGCGCCAATCTGATAAAACTGCCGGTATCTCCCCTTCTGCGGCCGCTCCCGCCGGAACATCGGCCCCGTGTAGTACAGCTTCACCGGCTGGGGCCAAGCATGCATCCCGTGCTCGATATACGCCCGGCACACACTCGCCGTGGCTTCCGGTCTGAGGCCCAAAGATTCCCCAAGCGTTAGGGAAGTCGCGGCGTACCTCCAAATGAGGTATGCCCTTTCGGCCTGGTCGGGCAATTGATTCCTAGCAGCGAGATTACCCAACTGAAACTTTAAAATCTCGAGGGAATACTCATTATTCGGGATTTGACCTGTCTTCATCGCATGCTCGACCGCTGCTGTGTAATCTTCAGGTGGAACGTTTGCGGGATCTGGCAATCCGCCGGGTCTATCTTCAAACGAATACATCTCTTTGGAGACGATGTCGGTTTCGCCACCGACAGCACGTGCAAACAATTCCGTCGGCTCAAAAATCGGCGGGCGTATCTCCCCAAATCCAAACGTGCCAAACACCTCGCGCGCCGTCTGTTCCACCCGGTTCCACAACTCCGTCTCCGGTGGAAGCAAATCCCGCGTGCCCTTGATTGCCTGGAATTTCTTTTTCTCTGCCATGAGTCCCTGGAATGCCGCGCACGCCCCGTTCAGTCTTGCAGCTCGCTCCAATCGATCTGTTCCCCGCGCCCGGCCGCTTCCTCGCGGTAAATTTCCCGGTAGCTCGAATACCGCTCCGCATATTTGCCAATCGATTCGCAGTCCATTTCCGTCAATGCTCGTTTCACCTTACCTGGCGAACCCATCACCAAACTCCCAGCCGGAATCACAGTTCGTTCGGTGATCAGCGTCCCAGCAGCAATGATCGAGTTCTCGCCAATCACCGCCCCATTCAAAATGATGCAGCCCATCCCAATCAAAACGTGCGAATGAATTGTGCAACCGTGCAGGGTCACCGAATGCCCCACGGTCACTTGATCGCCCAGCACCAGCGGATACTGATCCTTCATCACGTGCAGCACGCATCCGTCCTGAATATTCGTGCGCTTCCCGATCCGGATGTGGTGCACGTCCCCGCGCACCACGGTCATCGGCCACAGGCTCGACTCTTCGCCGATCTCCACGTCGCCAATCACCACCGCCGCCGGATCGATATACGCCGACGCCGCAATCCGCGGAAATTTACCTTTATATGGACGGATATCCGGCGTACGCATCAAGAGTTCGAATTTCCCGTAAGTGATTGCAGGAGCAAGAAATACACCGCCTCTGCGTGTTTCGCGAGCCGCCAGCGAATACCCAAGATAGCATCCGCTTCGCCCCGCTGACAAGAAAACCGCCTGCCCTGCGCGCGCCAAATTGTCTCGCGCTGGACGCTCGCCCCCCTTCGCGCCATAATTTCCGCGTGGAAACCCGATGCGCCCAATGCAACGCGCCTATGATCTGCCAGAAAGAACCCGGCTGCTGGTGTTCCGACCTGCCGCATCTCCCCATGCCCGCCGAATGGCAATCTTCAGGCTGCCTCTGCCGCGCCTGCCTCCTCGAAAAAATAAAAGCCGCCGGCGCATCTTCCGCCAGCGGCGAACTTCCCACATCAAATTCTTCCGCGTCCCGCGACTAGCCCAACGAAAACGAAAAAAAATCACTCTGTTTGGTGGCGCCGCCATTCCCGCCCGTGCTCTTGGGTTTTCTTTAGGAGGCCGGGGCTTCAGCCCCGGCGTAAACCAGCCAAGAGCAATGGGCTTTAGCCCCTGAAGAAAGTCTTTTCAGTTTTTTCAAGAAAGCTGAGCGGGGCGTACCCATATCAAAATGCACAGAGACAGCTCAGTCAATCTCCACCGCTGGTCCGGTCGATGTCGCGCCCACTTCCGCCAACCGCGCCGTCACCGCTTTCGCCATGCGGTACAAACTTTGCGCCGCCGGCGCCGATTCTCCCTGCGCTGCCACGGGAGTTCCCGTGTCCCCGCCCATCCGGATTCGCGGATCAATCTCAATTTCTCCCAGCACCGGCACGCCGTAGGCGACCGCGGTCTTCGTGCCTTCGCCGTGCCCGAAAATATCCACGGCTTTCCCACAATGCGGACACGAGAACGTGCTCATGTTTTCCACCACGCCGAGCACTTCCACATTCACCTGGCGAAACATCTCAATCGCCTTGCGCACATCGGCCACCGCCACCAGCGACGGCGTCGTCACCACCACCGCGCCCGTCACAGCCACGGTCTGGATCAGCGTCAACTGCACGTCGCCCGTTCCCGGCGGCAGATCAATCACCAGGTAGTCCAGCTCGCCCCACTCCACGCTGCGCAGAAATTGCGTGATCACGCTGTGCAGCATCGGCCCGCGCCAGATCACCGGCTTATCGCCCGGGTTCAGCAAGCCCATCGAAATCATCTTCACGCCTTGCGCGTTCACGGGAATAATGCGCTGCTGCGCCGTGGCCATCGGCTCCTGCGTCGAGCCCAGCATGATCGGCACGTTCGGCCCGTACACGTCGGCGTCCAGCAAACCTACTTTGTGGCCCATTTTCGCCAGAGCCAGCGCCAGGTTCACAGCCACAGTTGTTTTTCCCACGCCGCCTTTTCCGCTGGCCACGGCCACGAGGTTCTTCACCCCCGGTATCCCCTGTCTTTGCGGCGCTGGCTGTTGTCCCGGCATCGTTCCTGGCGGCATATGTCCTCTTCGCTTCCTGAATCTCAGACGTGGTTCGTTCGTTGTCAGTTGTTAGTCTTTAGTTCTAAGTCAGAAAGTTCCGGATAAAATCAGCAACGGGCGCCAACTCGCCAGTCACCAATCACCAGTCACTTCCTCACGCCCCATGGCACTTCTTATACTTCTTCCCCGAGCCGCAAGGGCAAGGATCATTCCTTCCGACCTTCGCGCCGGCACGCACCGGTTTCGGGGCCTCGGCCTGCCCCGCCCCAGTCTGAAACTGCAAATCTTTCTGCTGGCGTTCCTGCCGCTTTTCCAGCGCGCGCGCAAAATCCGGCAGTCTCTGCGCCGGCGGTTCCTCCGCACGTGCAGCGGCGCTCGCTGCTGCTGCGACTGCACTCGGCGGACGATGGCGCGGCGGCTCCGGCTGAGGTTCCCTTGATGCGGGAGGGGGCGCCTCCCCCTGTTGAATCTGCACGTGGTACAGATACCGAATCGTTTCGTTGTCGATGCGCGCCATCATGTCTTCAAACAAAATGAACGCTTCCTTCTTGAATTCGACCAGCGGATCTTTCTGCCCGTAGCCGCGCAGACCGATGCCTTCCTTCAAGTGGTCGAGCGACAGCAAGTGGTCCTTCCACTGCGTATCCACCACATCCAGAATGATTCGCCGCTCCAGCCAGCGCAGCAGGTCCGGGCTGAACTGCTTTTCCTTCTCCGCGTAACGCGCCTTCACCGCTTCCGCCAGCGCCTCCGCCAATTCATTATGGTTCAGCGCCCCAGGGTCCACGCCCATCGCCTTTGCGTCAATTCCAAACTGGCTGTTCACCTCGGCCAAGAGTTGCGCCGTGTTCCACTGCCCCGGATGCTGCTCTCGCGGGCAATAGGTATCCACCAGCTCGCGCGCCACATCCTCCGCAATTCCCAGAACGTAATCCCGCTGATCTTTTCCTTCCAGCGCCGAGCGGCGAATCGCGTAAATCGTCTCGCGCTGCTTGTTCATCACGTCGTCGTATTCCAGCAGGTGTTTGCGAGCGTCGAAGTTCTGCGCTTCCACGGATTTCTGCGCGTTTTCGATCCGGTTCGAAATCAGCCGCGACTCGATCGGCACGCCCTCCGTCATCCCCAGCCGGAACATCATCTGCTTCACGCGCTCGCCGCCGAAAATCCGCATCAGATCGTCTTCGAGCGACAAGAAGAATCGCGAAGACCCTGGATCGCCCTGGCGCCCTGCGCGTCCGCGCAACTGGTTATCAATGCGCCGCGCTTCGTGCCGCTCCGTGCCCAGAATGTGCAAGCCTCCGAGCGCCACCACTTCGTCGTGCTCCGCTTTGCACTGATCCGCGAACTGCTGGTACATCGGATCCCACTGGTCCTTCGGCACCTGAAAAATCTTGCCTTCATGCTGGAACAAGACCATAGGCGCAACCGCTGCCGCCGGCGCGTCCCCGTTCGTGCTGTCCACGCCGATCACCGCGGGCGCCGCCGCATACGGAATCGCCAGCTTGTTCTTCAAAAAGTGCTCGCGCGTCATCGCCTCGGGATTTCCGCCGAGCAGAATGTCTGTCCCGCGGCCCGCCATGTTCGTGGCCACGGTCACAGCGCCCTTACGTCCTGCCTGCGCCACGATGCGCGATTCCCGCTCGTGCTGCTTCGCGTTCAGCACCTGGTGCGGCACTCCGGCCTTTTTCAATATCTCCGCGATCGTTTCCGATTTCTCGATCGAAATCGTGCCCACCAGCACCGGCTGCCCGCGCTCGTGATAGTGCCGGATTCCGTTCGACAGCGAATTGTCTTCCTGCAGGATGCCGTTCACCACCGCTTCAAACTTTTCCGTCTCCGTGCGGTAAACGACGTCGGGATGTTCTTTGCGGATCAGCGTGCGATTCGTCGGGATCACCACCACATCCAGGTTGTAAATTTTCCCGAACTCCGCCGCTTCCGTCTCCGCCGTTCCGGTCATCCCGGCCAGCTTCTTGTACATGCGGAAATAATTCTGAAAGGTGATCGTCGCCAGGGTCTGGTTTTCCCGCTCGATCTTCACGCCTTCTTTCGCTTCGACCGCCTGGTGCAAGCCGTCCGACCAGCGCCGCCCCGGCATCTGCCGCCCGGTGAACTCATCCACGATGATCACTTCGCCGTCTTTCACCACGTAATCCACGTCGTTCTTGTACAGCGTGTGCGCCCGCAGCGCCTGGTACACGTGGTGAATTTGCTCCATGTGCGCCGGGTCGTATAAATTCCCCAGCCCCAGCAGGCGCTCGCACTTGCTGACACCTTCTTCCGTCAGCGTGGCAGTGCGGTGCTTTTCATCCAGCGTGTAATCGATGTCCTGAATCAGCTTGGGGATGATCTTGTCGATCTTGAAATACTTATCCGTCGATTCCTCCGACGGCCCCGAAATAATCAGCGGCGTCCGCGCTTCGTCAATCAGGATCGAGTCCACCTCGTCCACGATGGCAAACTGGTGCCCGCGCTGCACGCAACTCGCCAGGTCATACTTCATGTTGTCGCGCAGGTAATCGAATCCGAATTCGTTGTTCGTACCGTACGTCAAATCCGCCGCATACGCCGCCCGGCGCTGCACGTCATCCAGGTCATGCACGATCACGCCGACCGTCAATCCCAGCGCCTTATACAGCGGGCTCATCCACTCCGCGTCGCGCCGCGCCAGGTAGTCGTTCACCGTCACAATGTGCACACCGCGCCCGGCCAGCGCATTCAGCGCCGCAGGCAAAGTCGCCACCAAAGTCTTCCCTTCGCCCGTCTTCATTTCGGCGATTTTGCCGTCGTTCAGCACCATTCCGCCGATCAACTGCACGTCGAAATGCCGCATCTTCAGGAATCGCCGCCCAGCCTCGCGTACCAGCGCAAACGCCGGCACAATCGCGGCCGCCAGGGCCTTTTGCAACTCATCTTTGTAGGTGGGTTCGGCTGGGTCCGAGTCCTTCAGCTGCTCCTGCACCTGGGTCCGCAGCGTCGCGAAGCGTTCCTTCAGCTGATCGTCGCTCAACGTCTGCACTTCCGGCTCCTGCGCATTCATCGCAGCAACCAACGGCTCCAGTTTTTTGAGGTCGCGCTCGTGCTTCGTGCCGATAAAACGCGCGATAACGCGGTCGACTACCTTGGCTAAATCCATGAAGGTTTCGCCGTCTCCTGACGGGGGTACATAAGCTCGCAGCCCAGCTCACTCCGGCCGCACCACCCAAACAATTCATTGTAACTGGTCAGGCGCGCTCCCGCCAAGAAACACGCCCCTGCTTGCTGGAGATAAAGTATGGCGTTTGCTGGGGAACGGGTAATCAGTGCGCCGGTTCGGATTTTTGCACAGAGGTGGCGGGTGACGCGGCCGGATGAGTTTTCGGACTCTCGAACCCTTCGCGTTTCAGGCGCGCTTCGCCGTCCACAAGCACCGTGAATTCCACATCCTTCGGAATTGCCACATCTTTGCCCGAACTGAGCGGCAGAACCGCATCCGCGGAGGTGTTCGAAGATCCCGAGGCTTCCTGGTAACAGCGGACCTTCACTTGCTCGCCGTCGGCCAACGCCATCGAGGTGATGCTGAATGCCAGTTTGCCACCGTGGCCAAATCGCTTCTTGGGCTCCGCTTCGGCGATGGCACCGCTCACCCTCGATCCCGCAGGCAACACGGTAACACCATCGACGATCACGTCTTCGACAACTTCAAGCTCGACCGCGTCTCCCACATGAGCCGTGGCCGACGAAATGGCTTTGCTCAGCTTCACTCGGATGGGCGTATTGTTCGCCAGTGCAAACGCACCGGCGCCGGTATGAGCAGGCCCAGCCGCATCGCTCCGGGGCTGATCGTAGTGGGTGCGCTCCCGCGCAGAAGGCTTTGCGGCGGGCGTCGGCAGGCCGGTGCCCGGCTGATCCTTCAGCAAAAAGACGCTTGTGCGGGGAACAAACCCGGGCTCGCCCGCAGCGGTCCGCACGCTGTAATAATCGTCGCTGCGCCCCGTGATGCGCACCACGTCGCCGCACTGCAGTGTCATGCGCACTTCCAGCGTGGTCATCGAGCTGTATAGATAGACGTAGCCTCCATCCCGCGCGCAATCAATCCGCCCCGTGCTCTGCGCACTTGCTGGCAAGGAAAATAAAAGGCAAAGCACGCCGCCGCTGCAGAAAGTCAAGAGTTTCATCCCGTACCTGCCGTTTCAAGTGAATTGGAAACTACCCTCTATCCCAACGCAAAGCGGCGCGCCTGACAAGGAGGTGTGCATAAAACGCCATGAACCGATTCGCGCTGTACTTCCGGCCAGACTGGCCCAGGCACCTGGGTCGAAAAAGGGCCATCTCCCCGCCCGCATCAATCCGCAGGGCGTCTCATAAAAAATCCCGCAGCCCTATATAATGCGGCCCATGGCAAGTAACGCGCCCCAATCTCCAGATAGCGTAAATAGCGCCCCTGAGCGCCAGGAGTCTTTCCTGCGCCTGCAGTCGGTGATGGTCTACGTGCGGAATCTTGACCGGAGCCTCGCCTTCTACCTGGAGCTGCTCGGCTTCCAGATTGTTTTCGACGGACGCTCACAAACCGGCCAACCTGGCCAGCCGTGGGTCGTCGTCGGTCCGCCCGACGGCACCGCCAACCTCACGCTTATCGTTCCGCGCACCGACTCCGAACAGTTCAAGCAAATCGGCCGCGCATCCCACGTCACCTTCGTCACCGAAGACGTGCTCGCCAAGTTCCGCGAATGGAGCCGTCGCGGCGTGCATTTTCTTTCCAACCCGCGGCTCAGGCGCTTCAAGCACGCCTTGCAATCGAAGCCGCCGCTCCCCAATAATTCCTCCGATTCCACGGATCACGCCCCGCCGATTTGGGGAGCCGTCTTCAGCCGCTTCCGGGATCCCGACGGCAACACGTTTTCGCTGGTCAGCTTCGACGAAGTCACGCACGCGGTCGAAACGCAGCGCCGCATGGTCGCCGAACATCTGGAAGCGGAACGCCGCGCCGCGCAGGAGCTCGAAATCGCCCAGCAGGTGCAAGCCCGGCTGTTTCCGCAGACACTTCCTCGCATGCGCACGCTCGAATACGCGGGCATTTGCCACCAGGCGCGACAGGTCGGCGGCGACTACTACGATTTTCTCGACTTGGGTGGAGAGCGCCTCGGCCTGGTCGTCGGCGACATCTCGGGAAAAGGCATCGCGGCGGCTCTTTTGATGGCCAATTTACAAGCCAATCTGCGCAGCCAGGCCGCTGTGGCGTTGGATAACCCCCGGCGCTTCCTCTGCTCCGTGAATCAACTCTTCTGCCAGAACACCTTCGGCGGCTCCTTCGCCACGCTCTTCTTCGCCGAGTATGACGACACGGCTCGCCGCCTTCGCTATATCAACTGCGGCCATCTCTGCGCGCTGCTGCTTCGCGCGGGCGATTCGCTAGAACGTCTCAGCTCCACCGCGACGATTCTTGGCGCTTTCAAGGAATGGGATTGCGAAGTAGAAGAAAGCCAACTTTTCCCCGGCGACACCCTGGCCCTTTACACCGATGGCATCACCGAAGCCTTCAGCCCGCACCGCGAGGAGTTCGGTGAAGAGCGCCTGGTGGAAGCCCTGCGCCGCCACCGCGCCCTTCCTCCCTGCGATCTGTTATCTTCCGTCGTGGACGAAGTCCGCCGCTTCAGTCCCCGCGAGCAGCACGATGACATCACGATCATCATCGCCAAGTGCCTGCCCCACTAAACCGATCGAATTGGAAAGCTCGCTCGCCAGAACAACACTCTCCAACACTGCCCGATTTTCGAACATCCTGCGGTATACTCTCTGAAATCGTGGCACTCGCTTCAGGCACAAAATTCGGCCCGTATGAGATTGAATCGCCGCTCGGCGCTGGCGGCATGGGAGAAGTCTATCGCGCGCGTGACGCGCGGCTGGACCGCTGCGTCGCCATCAAAGTGCTGGCGTCCCATTTGGTGTCTTCTCCGGAGCTGAAACAACGCTTCGATCGGGAAGCGCGTGCGCTTTCCGCCCTCAATCATCCCAATATCTGCCAGATTTTCGACGTCGGCTCGCAGAATGGCACCGATTTCCTCGTGATGGAATTTCTCGAGGGTGAAACTCTTGCCGACCGCCTCCGCAAAGGTCCGTTGCCTCTCGCCGACGTCCTGCGCATTGGCGCGGAAATTGCCGACGCTCTTCATCGCGCGCATCGCGCGGGCATCGTCCATCGCGACTTGAAACCCGGCAACGTCATGCTCACGAAATCCGGCGCAAAGCTGATGGACTTCGGCCTCGCGAAACCCACCTCCCTTGGCAAGTCGGCTGAACCCGGCGCCGCGCCGTTGCTCTCCGCCGCGATGACCGTCACCTCCGCCAGCCCCGTGACGCCGCTCACCAGCGCGGGCACCATCATCGGCACCATCCAATACATGTCACCCGAGCAGATCGCCGGCCAGGAAGCCGACGCCCGCAGCGATATTTTCTGCTTCGGATGCATTGTCTACGAAATGCTCACCGGCAAACGCGCCTTCGAAGGCAAGAGCCAAATCTCTGTGGCCTCCGCGATCCTGGAAAAAGATCCGGAGCCTATCGCTAAATTCCAGCCGCTCACACCGCCGTCGCTCGAACACGTCGTCCAGACGTGTCTCGCGAAATCGCCAGACTGCCGCTGGCAAAGCGCCGCTGATATCGCCAGTGAACTGCGCTGGGTCGCCGCCATGGGACCAACCCCGGAAAAATCGGAGCCTGCCTCGTCCACGCACCGCCTGCGGCAAAATCTCCTCTGGGGCGCGGCCGTCCTTGCCCTTCTTTGTCTTCTCTTATGGTCTAACCTGCGCGAGAAGACCGCCGGCCCGGCGCAAACCATCCGGTCGCTTCTTCCTCCACCTGCCGATACCAGCTTCGATTTCACCGGCGATTTTTCCGGTCCCCCGGTCATACGGCACGACGGTACGGCCATCGTTTTCACCGCGCACGCGGAAAAAGAGCGAGATTCCCTATGGGTGCAATCGCTGAACGACGTCACTCCCCGGAAACTCGAGGGCACCGAAGGCGCTTCTTTTCCGTTCTGGTCGTACGACGGTAAGTACATCGGCTTTTTTTCCGGCGGCCACCTGAAAAAAATTGCCTCTATCGGCGGGCCGGTTAGCGTCATTGCGGTTGCCCCCAACCCCCGCGGGGGTTCCTGGAATCAGGACAACGTCATCATCTACGAGCCCGACTACCGGGACCCTTTGTGGCAAATCAGCGCTTCTGGCGGTAGTCCCACGCGGCTCACCAAGTTCGATTCCGGTAAACACACCACTCATCGCTGGCCGGTTTTCCTTCCCGATGGCAAGCACTTCCTCTTCTTTGGCACCAATCACTCCGGCAATTCCGAGCAAGGCATTTATTTCGGCAATCTCTCCGACGGTTCCTTTAAGCGCGTCGTGGATACCGATTCCGACGCCCTTTATGCGTCCGGCTACCTCCTTTACCACGTACAAACCCAACTGGTCGCCGTAAAGTTTGATATGAACTCGGGCACGGCCTCCGGCGAACCGTTTACTCTCGCGAATTTCGTCGAATACGACGCGGGCACCTGGCATACCAGCTTCACTGTCAGTCAGACCGGGCTGTTGCTCTATGAACCCGGCTCCAAAAGCCTCGGCACCGAACTCTCCTGGAAGGATCGCAGCGGCAAGTCCCTCCATTCAATCGGCGAACGCACTTTTTTCAAAGGCAGCGGTCGCGTCTCTCCCGACGGGAAGCGGCTGGCTGTCGCTATAGGGGACCCCGAAGCGGACATCTGGGTATATGATCTGGCACGAGGCACGGGAACAAGGCTGACTTTTGGCGGGGGCACACACCAGATGCCTTCGTGGTCGGCAGACGGGCGGCGGATCGTCTACGCCAGGCAGAACGGCGATACCGTATTCTCCGGCTCCTCGTTGCGCAGCCGCCTTGCCAATGGCGGCGGTCAGGAAGAAGTCCTGGTCGAAAGCGGCCCGGACACTGAGACGCTGTCTTTTCCTCAGTGGTCCTCCGATTCCCGCTATCTTCTCCACATGAAGCAGCAGGGGCCCACGGGTGCCGCAGTCTGGGCCCTGCCCCTTACCGGCGACAAGAAACCATTTCTCCTTGCCAAAGCCCAATCGGCACAGGGAAGGATCATTCAATACCGCCTCTCTCCCGATGACCGCTGGCTTGCCTACACCAACACCGATTCCGGCCGCGAAGAAGTATACGTCACCCATTTCCCAAGCGGCGAGGGACGCTGGCAAATTTCGCAAGGCGGAGGCACCTTCCCTGCCTGGCGCGGCGACAGCAAGGAAATTTTCTTCATCGGACTCGACGCCGCTCTCCACGCCGCCACCGTGAATCCCAAAAAGGACGAGTTTGAGCTGGACCAAGGACGCCCGCTTTTCCGCGTCAACTACACTGCCCCGATTGGCAACGCTTTTGACAACGCCCCGGATGGCCAGCACTTCGTCGTCAGCGAACTCCCTCAGGGCGTCCCCACTCCCCTGGTCCTCGTCTCGAGCTGGTTCTCCGAATTGAAAAAATAGCGTTCGCCTGCTCCCATTGATTGAGCGGTTGCTGTGCTGAAATTTAGTGTCTTTCGTTCAATGGCGCTTCGGTGGGAACCAACTCAAACGATCTGCACCAGTTCCGGCGGGCAATCGCGTAAATTCTCGATGGAAATGCTCTTCTCCGAACGCGCCGCCGTCGCCGCCGGCACCAGCCCGTAACTCCGGTTGCGCCCTTCGCGCTTCGCCAGATACAGCGCCTTGTCCGCCAGTTCAATCACGTTGTCAATGGAAAGCATCTCCGTGTCCCCGGGCACCCAAGGGTACGGCGCCCAGCCAATGGAACACGTCTTGTGCAGTTGCACCCCATTGCCGACATCAAACGGCAGATCGCGGATGGCTTCCAGCACGCGCGTGCACAGCAGCGCCGCGTTCTCCCGGTCCGTGGTCCGACAAACCAGCATGAACTCTTCCCCGCCCCAGCGCACCAGGTCATCCGAACGCCGCATCACGGAGCCAATGCGCTTCGCCACTTCCTGCAGCAACCTGTCTCCCGCCGCGTGGCCCATCTCATCGTTCACGCGCTTGAACCGGTCAATATCCACGAGCACAAAAATCAGCTCCCGCGCGCAATTTCCCTTCTGCGCATCGCCAAATTTCTGATGCGAACGAAGCGTTTGCGCCTGGTCGGTCGGAATCGTTTCATAAAAATACCGCCGGTTTCGCGTTGCTGTCAGCGGATCGGTCAGTGAGATCTGTTCCAGTTCCTTGTTTTTCTGCAGCAGCTCCGCGCTGCGTTGCGCCACTGCTTTTTCCAGTTCGCTCTTGCGCTTGTTCAGCGTGCGCGTGCGCAGCGAAACGAAACCCCAGATGCCGCCCATCAGCGCCACGACCACCATTCCTTGGGCCCAGTTGGACTGCCACACATTCGGCAGTACCCGGAAATAAAAGCTCGACTTCGCCGAGTAGTTCGGCGAATCTGCCTGTTTACACTGCACCCAGAACTGATAACTTCCCGGCGGCAACCCGCCATACCGCACTTCGCGCTGCACCGTTTCCGTCGGGCGTTTCTCCAGCCCGTCCAACTGGTAGCGGCAGGAGACCTGTTCCGGCGTATCCAGCACCACGGGCGAAAATTGCACCATCAGGGAACCGTCGGTCGAATCCACGAACGACTTCTGGTTCGCGCTGCGTTCCGTTCCACCAAGCATCACGGTGGTCAGCACCACCTTCGGCGGAGCCTCTGTTCTCACTTCACCCACGGGCTTATACCGCGCCAACCCACGCGACGTCGCAATCAGATAGCTTCCGTCGGCCTCTTCCCGCGCCCCGGTCCACGGACTCAAATCATCCCAGATCAATCCATTCGCATGATTGAGCCGCTGTTGATGCCCATCCGGCCAAAGGATCATGATGCCGTCTGTGCCGTTGAACCATACCCGGTTCTTCGCATCGCGCCCCACCACGGTGCGGTCCCAATCGTGAAATTCAAATCGCGAAATCCCGTTTTTCCACAAGGTCACGCGCGTCACGCCAACCACGTCGTTGTATGCCACCCAGACTTCGTTGTCGTTCAACGCAGCCAGGCTCGTCATCGTCTGGCCGTTCAACCCATCTTTCACCTTCAGAACTTTCCAGTTTTTCCCGTCGTACCGGAAGAGTGTCCCCGGGCCCGTCGCCCACAACACGCCGTTTGGCGAAAAGGTCAGGTATTCGACCTCTGCTCCATCCATTGCCGGCAGGGGCACCTCCACCGGCTTTGTGGCGGGTCCACGCGGCACAAACCGCACCAGCCTCGCGCGCGTCGTCGCCCAGATGCTGCCGTCCGGGGCGGCTTCGATGCTCACAAAATTTCGTCCCCGGAAATTCGCGATAGTCGTTGTGGCATAAGAATCTGGATCGATTTGCACAATCGCGCCCGTGATGGTCAGCGCCCAGATAGAACCGTCGCGTGCGACCTGCATCTGGCGGATCTGCCGCCCCGCTCGCTCCCGCAGTGCCGGCACATTTTCCCAGCTTCGCTTCTGCCCGTCCCAGATTCCAATCCCGTGTGCCGTGCTCACCCACAGCCGTCCGTGGCGATCCCGCAACGTCGCCCACGTGGAGTTATCCGGCAATCCTTCCGCCGTTGTCCACGCCGACCACTCGCGCACTCCCGTCAGCCGGTCCAACCCAGTGCCCGAGCCGCCTACCCACAGCGTTCCTTCGCGGTCTTCCATTGCGCATTGGATCAGGTTGCTCGCCAGGCCATGTTTCACGTTCACCAGTCGCCAGCGCCCGTCTTGTTGCCAGTACAATCCCGAGGAACTCGGCACCAGCAGTTTTCCCTCGGCGTCGACCGAGGGCTTCCCCTCTTCCTCGTTCGCCTCTCCAACCACTTCGTTGGCAAATGTCAGTTTGTGCTCGCGTGTATCCAGTCGCGCCAGCCTGGTCGCCGTTCGCAGCCAGAGCATCCCGATGCCGTCGAACTGCAACGCCACCACTCGTTCATTTGGCAGCCGGATTCCCGGCTCCACCACAATCTTCCGGGATTCCGCATTCAGGTGAACCAGCTTTCGGCCCGCGGCGATCCAGATCGAATCGTCCACTGCGCGGACGATTCCCTCGGGCGTTTCCCAATTGCCCAATCCTTGTGCGATGGTTTCCGTCTTTCCCGGGTTCTTCGGGTCCAGGATCAGCAAGCCGCGCTTGTACATCAGCGCGTACACAACCCCCTTGCTATCCACAGCAAAAACTTGCACCCCGTTCAACAGGGGCATCGAACTCGCTGGAATATCCAGCTTCTGAAACCGCCCATCCTTGTAGAAAGCGATTCCGCGGGTTCCGGCAAACCACGGCGTTCCGTCCGGGGCGATCAGCAAGTCCACAACGTAGTGGCCGATGATGCTCTCCACTTCGGGCATTTTCTTCGCGCGCGTTCCGTCGTAGCGGTAGAGTCCCGTTTGTGTGCCGATCCACAGAAACCCCTGAGCATCTTGTCCGAGGGCGGTTGTCGTAACCGCTCCCATGCCTTCCTGATCCTCGAATCGCTGGACTGTGAATCTTGGATTGTCTGGAAAATCGGAACGCGCCTCTTCGCCTCGCACCCCGGTCAGTGTTGTTGCGAGGACGCAGAAAAGCGCGCTTATTCGGAATCGAATTCCTTTAGACACAGGACAAGACCGCCGTCATTTCGACCTTCTCGCCCGCAGCCGGGCGCACCGGGGCACAACTCAACGTGTTAAGACCAGATTAAAGAGGAATTTGCACCGGGTAAATGATTCAAAGGTACCGCCTTGTAGTACTTGCGAATGGTTACTGGTTGTATACTAAAGGTGGGTTCAGCCTAAATCATTAACTTTTCTCGCGGCCTGCTCCCTGTCTGGCAGTTCTGTTTAAGGCGCCTACTTGACGTTCGCTTTTCCCAAACTCTCCATCAAGAGCTTCCGAAGCCGGCCTCGCTCATCCAGCCCCATGTCTATGATTTCAAATGACATATCCTGAGCCCGGTAGTCCCGCATCAGCGCCGTCGCCTGCACGTTCCGCAGCCCCAACTGCATCCGCAGCTGCACCTTGGTTCCAGGCGCCAGGTGCATATTGGTCGTTGCCAAGCCCCCGGCCAGGCTCGCTGTTTTGATTTCGAAGCGGCAATTCTGTTTCAGGTTTGTGCTCACGGCCGCGACACTCTTCCGCAGCCGGATCCGCGCATGCCTGCGTTGCCGCACAAATTTCGATTCCAAGGGAGTTTCCAATGGCTCCAGTGTGAGTTCCTCCGCTTCGATTCCGCTCTCCGGCAAGAAATTCATTGCCCACGCGGGATCCATTTTCGCCAGCGCTTGAAATGCCGCGATTCGCAATTCCTGGGGATTCACCCACCCGAAAATCTTCTTCGCTTCCACGATCCGCCGCAATGTGTGGATCGACTCCGGCGCGCGCAATCTGCCAAGCGCCTCCAGCGCCTTCACCCGCAGATACGGAGCGGCATCGGTTGGCAGGTCTCCGTCCGCGATCGTCAGCAGTCGTCCGAGCGCCTCCCGCTCTCCGGTGATCCCCACCTCGTCGATCACCAGCGGCATCACCAGCGGATCCACATGGTCCAACAGCGCCAGCAGCAAGCGGCAAGTTCCCTGAGCGCCGCTGGCCGCCACTTGCCGGATTATGCGGTCCTGTGCCGTTCGGGGAAAGTCCTTCATCCGTCCGGGCAGAAAAACCTCCGCCGCCTGCGTGTCCAGCCTGGTCAGTAAACCCACCATTTCGGCAGCATCCGCTATCGGCCCGCCGCGCACGGTGCTCCGCAGATATTGCAACGCCTCTTCGCCCAGATCCTGCGCCAGGCTCGCCACATTTTCCAGATCGCTTCGGAATTGGCAACGGTTGAAGCGCGAGCACAATTGCTCCATCGCCGTCTGCGGCAAATGTTTCAGCACCCCGGTCAGCCCCGCCACCAGGCCTTTCGCACGCAGTGCCTCTTCTACGAACTCCGGCACCCGCTCCTCAATCCCCATCTTCGTCCGCAGCGTTTTCCCAATTCCGGGGCGATGTCCTTCGACAGCCTCCACCTGACTCAAAGCCTGCGCCATCGCCGCATAATGCCTGTGGGCCGCCGCTTCCTGGCACAACCGCACGAATGCCGCGCTCACCAGGGACTGCAAGTCCTGATCCTGTTCCACGCTCAGCCGCAACCCGATGTGCCGCAATGCTTCCTGCAGCAATCTCGGATCCGCTTCCGCGTACAGCCCGGCCATTTCCGAGAGACCCGTGGCCGCGCGCTTCCTTGCATCCGGCTCTTCATTCTCCGCGCAGCTTGCATAGTTCTGCAGAATGCTGACAGCGTCCGCCTTCTCTCCCTGCTTCAGCAAATCCGCCACGTAAGACTGCACGTTCTTTGGCGGAATGCACCACGCCTCTTCCGACAGCAGCACTTCACGCTTCGCGCTCTCCGGCACCGAAGCCCAGAACACCCGGTCCAGCATTTCCCGGTGCGACTCCACCAGGATTCCCGCCTCCGCCATTTTGTCTTCGTGTTGCCCCAGGATGTTTCGCAGGTGGTCGATCTCCTGGTTCATGCGGTCCAACATCTGCCGCACCGCATTCACCTTCACGTCTCCGCGTTCGAACTGTTCCAGCGCAAACCGGATGGACAAATGCTCGGCCAGTTGCACCAGCACTCCCTCGTCCAGTTTTTTGTTCTTACCCTGTTCGGCAAGCCCCGCCAGTGCATTCCTTAGCGTCTCTTGCGCCTTGCCAGGCAATTGCGACACCTGGTCCTGAAATTCCACCGTCGCCGCGGATGGATTCGCGCTCGTTCCAATGCTCCCAAACGTCGCCAGCGCGTGCAGGATTCGATAAATCGATTCGTCATCCGGGCCTCCAAACATCCGGCCGCCGCTACCCGGCCCTTTCCCGATGCCACCGCCAAGCCCCGCGCCCCATCCTGGCCCGCTTCCAATTCCCCCTTTTCCTGTTCCGCTCCCTGGTCCGCCGCTGCCCCCACCCGCGCCGCCTCCTGCGCCACTTCCTTGGCCGGGCCCTTGGCCCACGCCTGCTCCACCCGCTGCCCCCGCAACGCCTGCTCGACCTCCGGATCCTGCAGTGCCAGCTCCAGTTTCGCCCCACATTCCGCCAGCGCCTGGGCCGCTCCCAACACCAAGTCCTGCACCCCAGCCTGCTTCGCCTCCGTCAGCGCCACCAGCCTCGCTTCCCGCTTCCGCGCTGCTCTCGGCTCCTGCGGTCCCTCCGCCCCATCCTTCGCCTGCGCCGGGGCCGTCTCCCTCGCCTCCAGCGCCGGCTTCTCCGCCGGTCTTCGAGCCCTCTGCCGCGGCGATCAGTTCCAGCAGTTTCTTCGGGTCGTTCAGCATTTTGCGGAATTGATCCTGCTGGTCTCCCATGGACGCAGCCGCAATCTGCGCGGCCATGCTGGATTCTTTCAGGCGGGAATCCGTGGCCACGAAGCATACTTCGTTCACACGAATGCCCCGCGCGTCCGCGATTGCCATTTTCAATTGTTCGGCAAGTTCGGCAGGCTTTGCTTTTCCGGTGGGAAACGCGTGGACAAATCTGGCGAGTTCCGCTTCGGTCACCTGCTGCGTGAACTGCACGCTGGCCAACCCGGCAGCCGAAAGCAGTTGCGCAAACTGTTTCTCCGCCGGCGCCCCTTCGAGCGGCACTCCGTCGAGCAACAATTGCGCTCCCGAGGCTCCCAGCAGCAAGCCAGTCTCCGCCCCTTCGGGTATCGCCGTTCGCAACTCATTCCAGGCGACCGTCAACTGCTCCACAACGCGCGCGTGGTCGTACCCGTACAGACGCGCAAACTTCAGTAGAATATTCAGGCTGCGTACGAATGCCCGGGCCGCCGTCGCTTTGGGATCCGTCTTCATCCAGGTTTGCGATGCTCCGTGGCCTACCAACCTTGGCGCCACTCCAATAGGACCTTCTCACTAGTACCCTAGAACTCTTGAACTGTACTCACAATGGTACAAAGGTCCCGTGTGACTCCGGCGTAATCTCTCCATTCGTACAGTTCGATACACTGCACGAACGGACGGTGTCATTCTTCCAGGGTACAGGTTGGTAGTCTGTGATTTATTTCCGGAATTTACTTCATCAGGGCGATGCGCCCCGGCCGTTTGCTGCGGTTCACTACGTTCGAAGGTTGCGGCAGTCCGCCCAGTTCCAGCAGCAGCTTCCTCAAGCGTGAACGTTCGTCCAATTCCATGTCCACAAATTCAAAGGCCATCGCCTGGGGCCTCGCGCCGCGAACGATTGCCTGCGCCCGGATGCTCCGCACCCCGTGCGAAAACTTCAAGGTCAGCAACGATCCGGGCGCCAGGTGCCGGTCCGAAACGCCGATTCCTCCGCCCATATTCAGCTCCGCAATGGTCAGGCGCATGTTCTCGCGCAAATTCGTGGTGATTGCCGGCACGTGTTTCGTCAGCTTCAATCGCGCATACCGGCGCTGCCGCGTGACCGACACATTCGGTTCCGGGTCCGTGGGCTCCAGCACCAGTTCTTTCCGGTCCAGTCCGCTGGCCATAATTTTTTCGATCGCCAGCGCGGGTTCCACCTTCTGCAGAGCTTGCGCTGCCGCGATTCGAAGCTCCGTGTGATACGCCCAACGCCAAACCTGTTTCGATTCCAAAAACAACTGCAGCATTCCGCTGGCGCCGCTGGCCCGCAATCTGCCTGCCGCTTCAATCGCCTTGATGCGCGTGAATCCGGGCGTGGCGTCGTTCCGGATCAGATCCAGCAGCACTGGGATGCACTCCGTCCGCCCGCTCATCCCCATCTCGTCCAGCGCCAGCGGCCGGATCAATGGATCGAGCGACGCGTACATGGAAACCAGCAGCAACGCTCTCTGTTCAGGCGGTGCGGATGACAATTGTCGCACCGTCCGATCATGCGAAGTCCTCGGCCACTGGGCCAACCGGGTTGGCAAAGCATGCTCCACGGCCGCCGGTGAAAGTTGGCTCAGCAGCCCGATCACCTCGGTCGCTTCCGTTGCCGGCGCCGTTTGCAGCGTTTCCACCAGCCGGTTCACCGCTTCCTCGCCCAGCCCGCGCACCATTTCGCCCAACAGCGCGCAATCTTCATGGAAGCCGCAATTTGCGAAACGGTTCGTTATGTAGTGCAGCGATGCCTTGGGCATCAATCCCAGAATGTCCAGCAGCCCGTCTTGCGGTTGTCCCGCCCTCATCGCGTCTTCGACGAATTCCGGAATCCGCTCTTCCGTTCCGATTCTTTGCCGGATATTGTTCGTCGAACCCGGCCGCAGCGTTTCCACGCTGTCCAGCGAGGCCAGCGCCTGCTGCATCGCCGGATAAAATCTCTTCGCGCCTGCTTCCTGGCTCATGCGCACGAACGCTGCTCCAATCAGCGTTTGCAAATCCGATTCCCGCTCGACGCCCAGCTGATTTCCCAGCCGCTGGATCACGTCAATCAATGCGCTGCCGTCACCGCTTCCATAAAACTCCGCCAGGTCCGACAAGCCGATCGCGGTCGTCCGCCGCGCTTCCGGCGCTTCCAGGCTGATACAGGCCGCGTACTTCAACAATATTTCGTTGACCGTCTTCAACTCTCCACGCCGCAACATCTCTTCCAGAAATCCCCGCACGTTGCGCGGCGGCACGCACCACGCCTCGTCCGACGTCAAAACCTCTTTCTTGTTTTCCTCCGGAACGTTCAGCCAGAATTCCTGGTCCAGCAATTCGGTGTACGACTGCATCTGCAAGCCCGCGTTGGCCATCGTCTCTTCCTGCTGGCCCAAAATCTTTCGCAGCGCTTCGATCTCCGCATTCATCCGATCCAGAAGCTGCTTCACCGCGTTCACGCGCAATTCGCCGCGCTCGTAACTGTCCAGAGCAAAGCGAATCGCCACGTGCTCCGCCAGCTTCAACAGCATTGGTTTGTCTGGCTTTTCGTTCGGCGCCTGGGCTGCCAGCCCCGCCAGCGCCTGTTGCAAGGTCACCTGAGCGCGCACCGGCAGCGTCGAAAGCCGCGACTGAAACGCAGCCGCATCCATCCGCGAATCCGGATCCTTTCGTGCCTTCCCCAATTGCGCAAACAGTCCGATCATCGATCGGACATCTTCTTCAGCGACCCCGAATGCGCCACCCGCGCCGGCCGCCCCGGGCAGGCCAGGAATTCCTCCCGCCATGCTGCCCTTCAGCATCGCCGTGGCCGTCAACCATCTCCCGGGCTCACTGACAGGGCCACCCCCACCGCCTGTTCCACCTCCGGCTCCCCCTCCAGTTCCGCCTCCGCCACCAAACCCGCCTCCGCCCGAGCCGCCGACTCCTCCTCCACCACCCGGCCCG
>Ga0210405_10001476_pt1 | contig 26689 bp, 25 predicted proteins | sample IncBWH11MmetaG_FD_155492 | JGI IMG/M metagenome (GOLD analysis project Ga0210405, IMG submission 155492) | Forest soil microbial communities from Barre Woods Harvard Forest LTER site, Petersham, Massachusetts, United States - Inc-BW-H-11-M | ecosystem: Environmental > Terrestrial > Soil >...
TGGACTGCACCCTTGAAATGAGACAGCCGGGATGGGCACACTTTGCAGGGAAAGGACTGCAAAGTGAAGCGAAAGAGATACTCAAGAAAGTTTCAGCGAATGGCTGTTGAGCAGATGAAGACCTGTGATGATGTCGGTGAGTTGGCGCAAGAGTTGGGGGTAACACGAAGATGTCTCTATAAGTGGCGCACAAAGCTCGAGACGGTCGAACCGGGAGAAGAATCTTCGCGGCCGAGCACGCACGCGTCATCGTACCGAAAGGAAATCCAGCAACTGAAGCGGCTACTGGCTGAGAAAGCGATGGAGGTGGATTTTTTCAAAGGTGCCTTGCAAAAAGTCGAGGCTCGACGCCAGAAGAAAGACGGAACTGGCGGGATGACATCTACGACCAAATCCGAAAAGTGATGTCATTGCAAGGCAGCCTGAGTATCGAGCGGATGTGTGAGTTAACGAGAGTGAGCCGGGCAAGTTTCTACCGTTCATTTCGGGAGCAGCACCCGGTCGAAGAGGAGATGGAAGTGCGGTCGGCGATTCAGCAGATTGCCGTCGAACATCGTCGGCGCTACGGTTACCGCCGTATTGCAGCCGAATTGCGACGGCAAGGCATGCCGGTGAATCGCAAACGGGTCATGCGGATCATGGCCGAGGACAACCTACTCGCTGTGCGGGTTCGGGCATTTGTCGTGACCACAAACAGCGATCACGAATTCGAGGTGCATCTGAACTTGGCTGGCCGCATGAAACTGACAGGGACGAATCAGCTATGGGTAGCGGACATCACCTACATTCGATTGAAGTGGGAATTTGTGTACCTGGCGGTGATTCTCGATGCCTTTTCCCGGAAAGTGGTCGGCTGGGAGTTAGACAAAACGTTGGCAGTGCGATTGGCATTGGCAGCGCTCAACAAGGCTCTGGTAGAAAGGAACCCAGGGCCAGGCCTGGTGCACCATTCCGATCGCGGGCTGCAGTACGCGTCCAGCGAATATATAAACGTGTTAAGAGAGCACCAGATGATCCCCAGCATGAGTCGACCGGCGAATCCGTACGACAACGCGAGTTGCGAAAGTTTCATGAAAACCTTGAAACGGGAAGAGATCTACGCGAACCGGTACGAAGACCTTGGGCACATGCGTGTGAACATCGAAGAGTTCATCGATCGGTATTACAATCGGCAGCGGCTGCACTCGGCGTTAGGTTACCGTCCTCCGGAAGAATTCGAACAGCAAGCTGAACTTCCGGGAGCGGTGGCGAGGTCGGCCAGTGCAACCCTAACGTTTTTCAGACCATGACGAACACATGCGACAAATTTTCTGGGGGAGGGGGCGACGTCGCCCCCTCCCCCAGATCCCCGGCTCTCTCGGGAGACCGGAAGAAAACTCAAAGAACTGTAAGTGTGCCCATCGAAAACTGTCTCATCAGAGGGGTGCATCCCATTCCACTGGGAATGATCTGTATCCGAGATCGTTTCCCAAGTGCCGTTGTCCTGCGTTCCGCCCTGGAGATCGTTGGGGTCAAACGGATTCACCGAGAGGCTCTGGAATTGCAGAGTTGTCAGCCCCTTGTTGATGCCTCGGAGCCGCGTGGGAACCAGCGAGAGCAGTTGCTGGCAGCGAGCCAGGGCTACTGGCGACAGTCCGCGCGTGCTGCAGTTTGCGGATATGTCGGTCAAGGCACCGCTGGAACGGATGATGCCGCCGTCGGACGAAGCCCAGAACAGCAGAGGATTGCTGGGATGAAATACGATCCAGTGCTCATCCGGGTGCATCCCGTTGGGCTGCACCGGGTCGGTGGCATCCATGGTCATATCGGTGAAAGATACGCCCGCATCGAAGGAAAGCACCCAGGCGCGGCCATTGGAAATGCCTCCGGTCTCACCGTAGGAATACGAGCCTCCGACGTAAACCATGTCCGGGGCCCCGGGAGGAGTGGCAACGCGATTGTCGTACCAGCACTGGCCTCCGCAGTCGTTGTAGGCGCCATAGCCGGGGTTAGCCGGATTCGGACTGGAAAGGACGTTAAACACGGGAGTGGGAGTTGTCACATCGTCGCTGCGCGAGAGCTGCGCAGGTGGCGTGCCAGAGGACCCCTCGTACAGATACATGCGTGTCTTCCCGTTGGGCAGGGTGGTAACCGAAATATCCGGGCGCATCGCGGTATCGAAGGGATTCAGCGACGGATTGATTTGCGTCCACGTTTTCCCGGCGTCCTTCGAGCGCCAGACTCCGCGGGAATACGAGCTGGCATAAACGATATCCGGATTCGAAGGATCAAGCGCCACGCGCCGCACACCGAATGGCGAGCATGGATCATTATCCTCAGCTTCGTTCAGGTCCCCCGTGCATACCGAAACGTCGCTTGAGCCGTTGTGGATGAAGGTCCAACTGTGACCGCCATCCGTGGACTTGTAGAGGCCCCACTTCGGCGCACCCGGAATCAGATCGACAGTGCCATTGCAGCAGACCGACGACTGGCCGCGAAGGCCCTGCGTGGTTGCCGCGTAAATCGTGTTCGGGTCTCCCGGTTTCACCGCGATCGAGCCGATGGCACGCTCGTTGAACACCGATTGGCCCATGGGGCCTTCCCAGGAATCCCCACCATCCCTGCTCTTGTAGAGACCTACGCCGGCTTCGCATCCGCTGCCGCAGGCATTGGCCTCGCCTGTGCCAACCCACAGAGTGTCTCCGTCGGGATCGTTTGGATCTATTTCGATGGAGCCGATCGCGTTGATTGCAAAAACCCCGGAGAGATATTTCCACTGCGGCTGGTCATCCATCGCATCGCGAGTGCGCCAAATACCACCGCCTGCGGGACCGACCCACAACGTGCACTTGTCCGCCCGGCAATGCGAGGAGAGCGCCATGGCTGTGGTGCGGCTGGCCGCCGGGTAGGCGTTCGGAATATATGATGCGAAGCTGCGCAGCGGAGTGAAAGGGTAGAGCGCGTAGCTGGGCCCGAAGCTTTGCCATGGGCCGAGCGTATCGTGGCTGAAGTCTTTCCCTGCCATGGCTGCATGGGCTGCCCGTGCTCCCTCGATTCGGTCCGCCGGGATCGTTGTACCCGGATAGGCGCGATGCATAAACTCCTGGTGCGCCAGGCCTCCGGGGCTGCTGAGCCCGCCATTGTCTGGAACCGTTTGCGAGAATTTCTTGAGGCGCTCGGAAAGCAGTGGTGGTAACGACTCCTGCTCTGATTCTGCCGCGACCTCTTTCTGTTCCTTCTGGATCCTCTTCTTGGACTTCGCTTTCTTCACCGCTTTGGGCGCGCTGGCTGAACGCGCATCTTGCGGGCTGCTGCTCGGTTGTTGCTGCGCAAAAGCGCCCGCGGCCATGAGAAAAAAACACAGGAGTAGTGCATTGACTGTCTTCATTTCGTTGATTCCTCCTCGCACGGTGGATACGATTTCCTGCCCGGTTCGTCTCGCTGCGGCGTCGGAACAGAATCGTGGCTTGCACCCTTGGCGGCCGAGCTTCGACAACTTGCGTACATCTTAAGAAGTCGTGAATTTCAGTCAGCTGACTGAGCGAATTCGCTTGGTTCAGCTTCCTGCAGGGAAACTTGCGCCTGTCAGTTGGAGGAAGATACTACCGCCAGTAGTTTTGTCAAGGGGTGACTGGACGCCGCGCCCAGCGGCGCAGGTGCATGTCCTCCGCTTTGTGCACCAGGTCCATTCCACCCCCCCGCCCAATTCCTCAGGGATGCGGTGGTGCGAAATCGTAAGCCCGTCGAGCGCCACAGATCTTCCCATAGCACTCAAGCAGCGCCCTACCAAGGGCCACAACACCAATCGGGAGGTTTTTGTTCCCAGGAACGGCGCGCGGCGGTGCGTCGGTCCTGGAAAGGGACTGGGAAAGATTATGGATTGCATGGATTCTTTGAATTGGACATCGTGGGTAGATGGCGGCAAAGTAAACATGCCGATCATCTCCTTGACGTGATGATGGGCACGAACTCAGAGGTTCCCTCCTAACCACTGTTTTTCGAACGCGTCACTTGCTGACCTTGTCGTCCGCAATGATCCAACCTTAGCAACGCGCGCCGAAGCATGCGGCGGCGTTTACGACAACGAATTCCTGAGGAGGAATTTATGACATCGAGCAAGAAACTGTCCCGGATTTGCGTGTTGCTGTTGTCTTTGGTTTCATCGTTTGCGTTTCCATCGAATGCGGGAGCACAGCCGGTGATCGCCGGCCGGTTCACGCTAACCAGCCCGGCGAAGTGGGGAACGGTGATGCTACCGGCGGGTGATTACACGTTTGCGGTGGAGGATAGCGTGTCGCCGCCTCCGGTGACGATTTTCACGGCGGACGGCACGGGCAAAGGGATTGTGATTCCGGCGTTCGTCAGCGAGATCAAGCGTGACGACACGGGCAGGATGACGCTGGAAATCAGAGACGGGCAAGCGGTGGTGACTGCGTTGTACGTGGAGAGATTGGGCGTGGTGCTGCATTACGGCGCGGAACGGCCGAATGTGGAGTTGGCGCGGAAGAAGGCTGCGCCTGATTCGAAGATGACGTCGTACTTGCAGGCGAAGTGACGGTGATTAGTAAGTAGTGATTGGTGATTCGTGATTGGTGCGCCGGCGTGGCGGTGGGCTGAAGGTGGGCCTGCTTCCGCGCCGGCGTTTTGTTGTGCGCGCGTGCTTGCTTGTCGGGATGGTGGGCGAGTCCTGTTGGCGCGCGGGATTGGCGGTGGATTACGAGGCGAATTTCTGGGAGCGTTTTACTTCGTCGGAGAGAATGATGGCTTCGGCGATTTGCTTCATGGATTTGCGGGTCTGGCGGCTTTGTTGCTGGAGAGTGAGGTAGGCCTTCTCTTCGGTGGTGGCCATGTCGCGCTGGAGGATGCCTTTAGCGCGCTCGAGGAGCTTGCGAGTTTCGAGGCGCTCCGAGAGCTGGGTGTTGGCGGTTTCCAGGCGCGCCATTTCGATTTCTGCGCCGACCAGAAAGCCGACCGTGGAGATCAGCTGGATGTCGCGCTGTTTGTAAACGTGCGGGCGGATGTGCTGAAGGTTGATGACTCCGACGAGACGGCCGCGGCAGAGCAACGGGACGGATAGGAATGCCTGGTAGGAATCCTCCGGCAATTGATTGAAGAACTTGAAACGCGGATCCTTTGCGGCGTTGCGCGCGACGGCTACGGCGGTGCGGTGTTCGGCGACCCAGCCGGTGATGCCTTGGCCGACGCGCAGCTTCAGGCGATCGACTACTTCCTGATGGGGATTTTTCGAGGCGCGCAGGACGAGTTCTTCCTCGTCCTGGACGTAGATGAAGCAAGAATCGCAATTCACAAGCGCGACAGCGAATTCGAGCACGCGTGCGAGAACTTCGTGGAGAGGATCCTGGCCGCTGGCGGCGATGCTGCTGCCAAGGTCGTGGAGTAGATCGACATCGGCGTCGTGTGTGGCTGTCGTGGTGTCCATATACAAAGTTAGCGGGGCTGCGCGTCGCTGTCCAATCGCAAAAGCGGATGTGGGGGATAGGGAAACTGGGAGGTACTTGGCAGGGCGGCGCTAGGTTTGTTGGCGCAAGGCGAAAGATTTGACGCAGAGGTCGCGGAGGTCGGAGCGCAGAGTTCGCAGAGAGAACCTGCGGCAGGCAAGCAGCGCCCCTGTTCTGGCTGCGCGTGGAACTGGTGCTGGGTAACGGGCGAGGCAAGCCTCGCCTAGCTCGTTTCGTCGTCGCACATTGCGCCTCGACGAAAGCGGCGGCAAGCCGCCGCACTCCATCGTGGACTGGGCGGGGGTCGATCGGAGGGCTCCCGTCAAACATGGACAACGGGAAGATGCGCGGCTAGAGTAGTTGCGCATTGGGACCCGTCTCCAGCGGAGAAAAACATTTTGCGCTTGTGGCGCTCGCGGTGTTTGTGTTCTTGTGCGCTGCGGGTGGCGCGCTTTCCACTCCGGGCGGCGCGCAAGACAACAAGAAATCCGCTTCCGGCTTAACGCAGCGCGCGAACACTTCAACGGCGGTTCCTACCTTTGAGGATATTTCCGCGCGTGCGGGGCTTACGGTGGCGCACATCGCTTCGCCTGAAAAAAAATATATTGTGGAGTCCATGAGCGGGGGCGTGGGATTTATTGATTGCGATAACAGCGGGGTGCTGTCGGCACTGGTGGTGAACGGGTCGACGGTGGATCGTTACAAGAATGGTGGGGATTTGATGGTTACTTTGTACCGCCAGGTGGGGAATCGCGAGGGCGCGCCGCTGAGATTTGTAGATCGTACGCAGGCGGCGGGGCTGACGCGCAAGGGTTGGGGGATGGGCGTGGCCGTAGCGGATTTTGATAACGATGGATTTTTAGACATTTTTGTCACGGGGTATGGCGGGAACGCGCTGTATCGCGGGCGGGGGAATTGCACTTTTGAGGATGTGACGGACAAGGCCCGGGTGCGCGGGAGCGGGTTCATGACCGGCGCGGCTTGGGCGGATTACGACAAGGATGGGTTCGTGGATATTTTTGTTTCGCGCTACGTGCATGTGGACCTGGATAACGTGGCGGCGTTCGGAACATGCAAGTTTCGCGGGATCGTGGTGCAGTGCGGTCCCTGGGGGATGACGGGCGAAACGGATCTACTGTATCACAATCGCGGCGACGGGACGTTTGAGGAAGTGTCGCAGAAGGCGGGCGTGAGCGACCCGAACGGGTATTACGGATTGGGCGTGGTGTGGGGCGATTACGATAATGATGGCTGGCCCGATTTGTATGTGGCCAACGATACGGGGCCGAATTTTCTCTATCACAATAATCACGACGGGACTTTCACGGACCAGGGAATGCTGGCGGGCGCGGCGCTGAGCAGCGAAGGCGACGCGGATGGTTCGATGGGCGTGGATTTCGGGGATTACGATCACGACGGGCGGCTGGATATTTTCGTGACGAATTTCGCGGACCAGGAAGACAACCTTTATCACAATTTGGGCGCGAAGGGATTTGATGATGTCAGCTGGAAGGCCGGAGTCGCCAAGCCCAGCTACCCTTATGTGAAATGGGGGACTGGTTTTTTTGATTTTGATAATGATGGTTGGGTGGATCTGTTCGTCGCGAGCGGGCACGTGTATCCGCAGATGGACCAGCTGGAGGGGATCGCGCGCTACAAGGAGCCTTTGCTGCTGCACATGAATAATCACGACGGGACTTTCACGGAATCGGCTGCGGCGGCGGGATTGGGTGCGGTGCCGGTGGCTTCGCGGCGCGGAGCGGCGTTTGGGGATGTGGCGAACGACGGCAACCTGGACGTGCTGTTGCTGAATGTGGGCGAGGCGCCGAGTTTGTTGCTGAATCATGGAGTCGCGGGGAATCATCGTGTGGAATTTCGATTGCTGGGAACGAAGAGCAATCGCGCGGCGATTGGGACGCGGGTGACGGTGCGGGCTGGGAAGCTGGTGCAATTTAATGAAGTGCGCGGCGGGGCGAGTTATCTTTCGCAGAATGATTTGCGGTTGCATTTTGGGTTGGGGAAGGCGACGAGTTTGGATTCGGTGGAGATTTTGTGGCCTAGCGGGGCGGTGGAAAAACTTACGGGCGTGGCGGCGGATAAGATTTATGTGCTGGTGGAGGGGCAAGGTATCCAGGGGACAACTCCACTTGCGGGGGACGCCAGGTCAAAGGCACCACCGATGAACGCAGATGAACACTGATAAGGGCGAAAGATTTAACACAGAGGGCACAGAGAAAGGCAACGGCAACTGCACCGGCGCTTTTTTAAATGGAAACGGAACGCGGCACTGCGTTCGAAAGACGCCAATCGGGAGATTGGCGTTCCCAGGAACTGAGCCGTAGAGATGTTGACGGTTGGGCGAGCTCGGGCGCAGCAAGCGCGCCCCTACCGTGGCTAGCGCCCAATAGTCTTCTTCGAAATTAAAAAAGGGCGCTGCGGGTTTCCGCGGCGCCCTTTTTTTCAGTGTGTACTTCGCCGTGCGAATTGTTGCGGCTCAGAACAGCAGTTTCAGGCCGAACTGGAAGATGCGTGGGTTGTGGGCGGCTTGTGGCTGCAGGAAGCCGTTCCATGCGGCGGGGCCGAGGCATGACGGGTCGGCGGCGGAATTGTTTGCGCCACCGAAGCAGGTCAATGAATTGTTGGCGACGCCGCCGCTACCGGTGGTGCTAGCCGTGGAATTGCCGCTCTCCCATTGGGTGTGATTGAAGATGTTGAAGCCCTCGGCGCGGAACTGCAGGGCAATGGATTCGTGGATCGGGATATTTTTGAACAGAGCCATGTCGAAGTTCAAACGGCTGGGATTGTTCAGGAAGTCCCGGCCGGAGTCGCCGAAGGTAAGGCCGGTGGGTGCGGCAAAGGCGGCAGGATTGTAGAGCAACGGTCCGCTGCCGGGAACCAGTGACGCGATAACGGCTGCGGACGGCTTGCTGTAAGGGCTGATGCCGGTCACATCGGCGTAAGAGCCGTTGGTGCCCACGCCGTTGCCGACGCCGGCGTTGTCGCCGAATATTCCGTAGAGAACGCTAAAGGGCTGTCCGGTATTGAACGAGGTGATGCCGGAATACTCCCAGCCGCCAAAGACTTTTTTCGACCAGCCGGCTTGGGTGAACCAGGGAATGTTGTAAACGTAGCTGAAGGTGAAAATCTGGCGTTCGTCGAAGTTGGAGCTGGCGCGGTTGCCGCGCACATCGTAGGAATTCACGAAGTTCTGATCGCCCCAGTCGGAGGAGTCATCGATCGAGTGGCTGTAGGTGTAGGACGCGGCGATGACCAGCGGCGCGATGGTGCGGCGGATGGACATCTGCAACGAATTGTAGGATGAATTGGCGCGATAGGACTTGGCGGTGATGGAGCCGAATCCGACGTACGGTCGGAAGGGGGAGGGATCGTTGCCGCAGGCAGTGCTGAAATTTTCTTGGACGCTCATCGGCGAATTAGTGATCGGCGTGAGCGGATTACCATTAACAAGACCGCTAGTGCAATCCGATTGGGTGAGGACTTGGCCGGGCTGATAGGGATTCTCGGCCGCTGGCGTCGGATGAAGTTGATTCCCGTCCAACTGTAGGGAGAGATTTGTGCCTTTGCTTCCGACATACCCGATTTGGCCTACGGTGTTCTTGAACAGCTCGCGTTCGATGCTCAGGTTCCATTGCTGGGCGTAGGGCCAAATGCTTTTCGTTGGGATGGAGAAGACGGTCAGAGGATAGGCGAGCGCGCCTGCGCCGCCTCCGATGCAGAGGTAGCCGGTTGATTGAGCGCAGCCGTTGACGCCCGGAGCGATGTTCGGTTGCTGCGGGTTGAGCACGAACGGAGGGTTACCTTCCAGAGATTCGGTGTTGGCTTCATTGCCGTTGCCGTGATCGAAGAAGACGCCGTAGCCGCCACGCAGAGAGGTTTTTCCGTCGCCAAATATATCCCACGCGAAACCCACGCGCGGCGCCGGGTTGAATACGTGTCCTTGCATGCAAGTGCGGGGAAAACCTGACGTGCCGCATTGCACGATGCCGTTGAAGTTTCGGGGATCTGTCGGCGTCAGAGGCTCAGTCAACCCCGGGTCGGCAAAGAGGTTGCCGTTGGGACCGACCGATACCGCGTTGGTCTGGTTGAAAGCGGACGGCTCGAAGTTGAAGGCATTGTCGTACTTCTCGTAATAATTGCCGAAAAGGCTCAAGCGTATACCGACATTCAGAGTGAGGCGTGAGGTGACGTGAAAATCGTCGTTGATGTAGGGCTCGATATATTTGTAGCGGTTGTAGTATTTGGGCTCGTGATTTGGCTGGGAGAAGGTGGAGATGTTTCCGACGAGGAGATCGGCGAAGGCGTTTCCATTGGAAACCAGGGAATTGGACGCATCGAAGCTCAGGGAGCCCTGGAGTCCGATGCTGGCGAACTCGTTCTTCTGAGCGATGACACCGTAGGCGCCCATCTGCAGGGTATGTTTACCGAAAATTTTGGTGAGGTTGTCGCGAATGGTGTAGGTGGGATTCGCGTTGTTCCAAGGCTCATCGGAAGGATCGGCGGTGAACCCGGCACCGTAAGCGGCATTTCCGGCGACGGAGACTGTGGGCAGTTTGCCGCCAAAATCGGGAAACAGGCCGGTCATCGTCATGCTGGCGGGGCGTTCAAAGGGGCCAACGTTGCTCAGGAAGATGTGGTCGCTGGTGTAGCTGAAGACGAATTCGTTCACCAGAGTGGGTGAAGCGGTGTACGTCAAACGGGCCACGGCGCTGGTGGTGGGGCCGACAAATTTTGTTTGGATCGAGGGAAGGGTGGCGTTGGACCACAGCGTGGTGGGCGTGGTGGTGTTCCAGGAGTCGTGGACGTAGTGAAACATGCCGCGCAAATTGTTGGTGAAATTGTGATCCACGCGGAGAAGCTCTTCGCGCCAAAAGGTGGGCTGGGAAATGGACGCGTTGTAACAGGCGCCGATGGTGGAAGGGCAACCGGTGGTGCTGTTGGGGGCGCTAATTTCGGCGAGGATCGCTTGGGCGTTGGGGTCAACGGTTACTTGATTGTTGGGGAAGGTGTTGTAGGACGTGATCGCTGGATTGCCGGTGTTGGCGGAGGCCGCCGGGCAGTCCGGATAAAACGCGGTCGGCTCGGGATTTAGAACGCTGTTGGGATCGCCGCGGTAAAATACGGTTCCAGCCGCGGGGCACACGTCGGAAAAATTCCCGCCGCGCTCGGCGTTGGAGGGGACGGCAAGGTTGAAAGTGTTGGGGACGCGTTCGAGGCGCCATTCCTGCGACCAGAAGAAGAAGGTTTTGCTCTTGTCTGAGTTGTAGTGGCCGGGAATGTAGATGGGGCCGCCGATGGTGTAGCCGAAATCATTTTTCTTATAGGGTGGGGCGGAGGATGTTTGATCGAAGTAATTTCGCGAATTGAAAATGTTGTTGCGATTGAATTCGTACACGTCGCCATGGAAGCTGCTGGTGCCGGACTTCAGCTCGGTTTCGACGGTGCCGGACGCGTTGCGGCCGTATTCCGCGCCGTAATTCGAGGTTAGAACGCGCACTTCCTGGATCGCGTCAATGCTGGGATAAACGTTCAGCGAGTTGTTGCTGCCGTTGTCCATGTTGTCGCCGCCGTCGAGTTCCCAGTTGTTGTTCTCACCCCGGCCGCCGTTCACGGAATACACCGTATTGCCCGCGATGCCGACTGTCCCTTCATCTTGTCCGGTTTGATTATTGACGCCGGGGGTCAAAGTGATGAGCTGCGCGAAGTCGCGGCCGTTCAATTGCAGCTGCGTGATTTCGGCGCCGGTGATGGTGCCGCCGACTTGCGCGGACTGCGTTTCGACTTGGGCGAGGCCTTGGCCTGCGACGACGACTTCGCTGGCGAGGGAGCCGACTTCCAACGTGACGTCGATGCGCGCTTTTTGGCCTACGCGGAGGACCACGCCCTTGGCCTCGTACGTCTTGAAACCTTTGGCGGTGATGCTGACGTCGTAGGCGCCGCTGGGCAGATAGGGGATTACCCAATCGCCGTCGCCATTGGCGGTGGTGGTCTTGTTCATGCCGATGGTGGCGTTGCTGACGGTGACGGTGGCGCCGGCTACTACTGCGCCGGTGGTGTCATGCACGGTGCCGTTCAGCGTGGCGGTGTCTTGCGCGAAGGCGGCGGACGCGCACAGGAAAAACGCGAACAGGCAACCTGCTTGGCGAAGGTATCTCATTTACGTCTCCAGGTAGCGCAGCGTACGCGCGGATTTTGCTAGCCCGAAATGCTAATACCCGAAGTTGCTGGTATTGCGCGATGGGTGGTGGGGGTCGCAGCAGAGCTGGCAGGCTAAGCTGAGACCAGTGCGGGAACAGCTATCCCGGCAAACAGCATTCAGGAGCTTGAAAGACCCCACCCCAAACGTTTTATTAAATTTATTAAAAGTGATTTATATACGGGAGCGAGGATATGTCAAGCGAAAAACTTCGGGGTCATGGCGCGGTGGGGAGGCCTCGGAGGCGGGTAGCCGGCGGTCACTGCATTTTGCATCAAGGCCTACTCGATTTGCTCGGCACGCACGAACCCGCCGAATTTGCTGCGAGCTCTGCACAGCGTGCGAGCTGTGGTCGGACGTGAAGCTGTTTCGACAAACTCGCGTTGACCCGATCTATCTTTGCCGTAAATGCGCTTTGTCAAGAGCGGCGTACCCAGGCGTCGGGCGAGCGGGCGCGAAGTGTGCTAGTTTTTAGCCGTGAAGTGCGGCGGAATATTGCGCGTGGTGCTTTTAGCGACTGCCGTAGTCGGCAGCGGCGCGTCGGTGGGATCGGCCGCGCAGCAAGCGGCTCACTCCGGCGGGGTTGCACCGGCGGCGCAGGACTTGGCGGGGCTTTTTGCCGAGGGGGAAGCGGCTTTGCGGGCTGGGGAACTGGACAAGGCGGCGGGGGCGTTCCGGAAAGTCCTGACGGCGGATCCACGGGAGGCGGGTGCTTATGCGAATTTGGGAGTGATTGCGATGCGGCGGCAGCAGTGGGGGCAGGCGTTGGAATTGTTGCAGAAAGCGGAGCGGCTGGCGCCGAGTGTCGCGGGGATACGTTTGAATATTGGATTGGTTTATTACCGGCAGAATGATTTTCATTCGGCGATTGCGCCGTTTGAAACGGTGGTGCGCGACCGGCCGGAGTCGGTGCAGGCGCGTTACTTGCTGGGGCTTTGTTATTTTTTCACGGAGCGGTATGGCGACGCGGTGACTGCTTTGGAGCCGATCTGGGCCGACGAATCATCGGACTTGAATTATCTATATGTGCTGGGGAATGCGGCGAACAAAGCGGGGCGGAGCGATTTGGAGGAGCGGGCGCTGACGAGGTTTGTGGAGCTGGGGCGCGATACGGCTGAATATCATTTGCTGATGGGGAAGGCGGCGCTGAACCGCGAGGAGAATGATAAAGCGATCGCGGAACTGCAGGAGGCGGCGGAGCTGGATGCGCGGCTGCCGTTTCTGCATTTCAATTTGGGTTTGGCCTACTTGGCGCGGGCGGATTTTGAGAAAGCGCGGGACGAATTCCTGAAGGATGCGGAGATCGAGCCGGACGTGGCTTTCGATTACGACCGGCTGGGCGTGGTTTATGCGTATTTGCAGGACGACGCGAAGGCGGAGGAAAATTTCAGGCGGGCGCTGCGGTTGGATGGGCACCTTTCTAGTTCTTATTTTGGATTGGCGCGGGTTTATCAGCGGCAGGGGAAATTTTCCTTGGCACTGGGGGCGGCGGATTCGGCTTTGCGGATGGATGCGAATAATGCGAATTATCACAATTTGAAGGGGCAGATATTAATGCGGTTGGGGAGGACAGAAGAAGCGCAGAAGGAACTTTTGACGGCTACGGATTTATTGAATACGAGCCGCGAGCGGCGGCACAGTGAGTTGAACCAGGGGGAATTGCCGCAGCCGGAATTGACGGCGGAGCCCAGGGTGCAATGAGCGGGGGAAAGCAGATCCCTCTCTGCGTCCGGCGCCCGCCAGAGGGCGGCGGGTCAGAAAAAGCGCGGGACTCCGTTCGGGATGACACGCACATTTTTTGTGAAATGTGGCGGAGTGCTGGCCGATCCAAGGGCAAACCGGGGCGGCCGCTATTTCTGGGACTTCAGGAATTTTTCTACTTCGCGGGCCGTAGGCATGGAAGGTTGGGCGCCGTTGCGGGTTACGGAGATTGCGGCTACTGCGGTCGCATAGCGCGCGGCCACGAGAGGCTGCTTGCCGGAGAGCAGGCTGACTGCAAGGCCGGCGTTGAAGGCGTCGCCGGCGGCGGTAGAGTCGATTGCTTTTACTGCGAACGAAGGAACCATTTCGCGGATGCCATCGGCGGTGGCGATGAAGGCGCCTTGTGCGCCCATTTTAATTGCGACATTTTTCGGGCCGCGTTCGAGAAGGAGATTGGCGCAGCGCGCGGCCGTGGCGGGAGTGACCGGCTCGGTGGGAGGCAGGCCGCAGAGAATGCGCGTCTCGCTTTCGTTGGGAGTGATCCAGCCGGTGACCTGCAGGAGGCCCGACGGCAATTCGCGAGCGGGGGCGGGATCGAGCATCAGCGGAATTTTGTAGCGATGCGCGAAGGCGCCGAGGGTTTCTAGAGTGATGAGCGGGATTTCCAGTTGCGCGAGGATCATGCCTGCTTTGCGCAGCAATGCGGAGTGCGCGGTGATGTCTTTGGGCTGAAGTTTGCCGTTTGCGCCGGGGACTACAACGATGTTGTTCTGGCCGTCACCGCCGATATTGATGAGCGCGACCCCGGAGGAACCTTTTACGGCATGGACGGATTGCACGGCGACGCCGGATTGGCGGAGGGCGGTTTTCAGCGCGGAGCCGAACGAATCGTCGCCGACATTGCCTAACATGCTGACGGGGTAGCCCAGTTTCGCGACGCCTACGGCTTGGTTGGCACCTTTGCCGCCGTGGAAGGTGCGGAAATCCTTGCCGATGATGGTTTCGCCGGGGAGGGGGACGTGGTCGGCGCTGGCCACGAGATCAAGATTGATGCTGCCTGCTACCACGATGGGTTTGCGCATTTTGGTGTGCGCCTCCGGGTTCGCACGGCGTGGGAAAGCGAGATCCCGCGCTGCGTCCCGCGCCCGCCAAACTGCGGACGGGAAGAAAAAGCGCGGGACTCCGTTCGGGATGACAAGCAAAACACTCATCCGGCGAACGGTTCAGCGGATAAGGCTATCACCATCCGGCTCGAGCGTCGCGCGCGGGTTGTGGGATTTCGTGGCGAGTGGACAGGTGCCTCGTGGTGGGGCGTCGTGCTAATCTTTGGTGAGTTTTTCCCGCGGTTCTTCGAGCGACCCTGCCCGGGTGGCGGAATGGCATACGCGGAGGACTTAAAATCCTTTGTCCTTAACGGGACGTGTGGGTTCGACCCCCACCCCGGGCACTTAATTCAAAAGACTTACGGCTGGCTGTTTTTCTGAGGAAGTTTGCGCGACGGTCACTTTTGTTGTGCTTTGGCTGTCCTGCGTTTCAAGATACCGCGTTAGGCTCCGCGCGGCCTCGCTAAGATCGTCCTGCGATGTGATGTTGTACCGCTCGAATACGGACTCCGTTTTGTGCCCTGAGATTTTCATCGCGACGCTCCGCGGAACTCCGGCGCGAATCAGATCTCTTACGCCGGTTCTACGAAGGTCGTGACGAATTAACCCCACAGATTTTGCAGCCTTGCCGGAACACCGCGCACACGCACCCGATTCGCCAATTTCGCCCGAGCGCGCGGCGCAGACGGTCCTTCCGAGTCCGACCTTCACGCACGCCGTCCGCCACACCTTGTATCGATTTTTGATCGGCTTCCCGCCGTGCGAAAAAAACCGGCTGGCACGCCGGATGCTTCCGATCATGCATCGCTCGCTGGATTTGAATCACTTCGAGGAGTTCACCGTGGAGCGGGAGAGTGCGTGCCTCGTCGTGCTTCGTTGTGCCAGGTTCAAGGTGGATTTCGCGCTCGGGGATGTCTGCCTCATCCCACTTAATCGCGAGCACTTCTCCGATCCTCATGCCGGTGTGGTACATCGCGACGAGCACGCTAGACCCAGGGCCGACGCCGAGTTCAGCGAACAGTACCAAACACCTCGGAGCGCCTCTGCGAATTACGGAACCGCACTGCGCGCACTTGCTTTTGTTCCAAAATTCCGCGAAAGGGATTGGAGTAGACGCTGGGGCAGAATTGCTTCGCGAATTTGATTTTATTGACACGGTACACACCTCCAGAAGATTCCAGAGGCCCGTGCCAAATTGGGCGCGCTTTATAGGGGAGTCACAGTTATGCCGAGCTTCGCGTTGGAGCGCAGCCCCTATTTTTCTAAGCGGCTTGTGCGTACAACGGTCAGGCGTCAGCCTGGTCTCGCTGTCAGGTGCCACAGTCCCGACTAGTTCGCGCTTGACCACGCGTGAACCCAAAATACAAATTGTCGATCTGCGAGTCAATGGAGATGTGAGAGTTTGAAGACGTTAGTGGATTTTTCCGGGAGGGGACCCATCCTGCTGCAGGATTTTGCGAATCTCAAAATAGCGCGATTCTGGTGATCACGGTGACTCAGGGACTTTTCTTCTTTTCTACAGAGGTCTTCGCGCTGCCTTTAGTAGTGTCATTCTTGCTCTTGAGTTTTATCAGCGGAGAAGTCTTTACATCCGTCTGGGTTTCCACGACAGAGGTCGCAGTCGGCGCCGGCGTCGAAAGCGGGCCTGCGGGGCGCAGAGAGTCGAAGAATTTCTGCACAGCAGCATCTTGGAAGTATTGGATGTGCGAGCATTTGAGGAGAGGGCGTGAGTTACCGAAGAACAGGGCGGAGCTGGTCGGCACGACGAGGTCGTTCGGTATACCATCGAGAGCCCCGAAGAGTATGTTTTCGATCTCGATGCCGAATCCTGACGTGCCCGCATTGCGATCGAACTGGCTTCCCCAACATTCTACGTTTTGCTTATCGCCGAGTTCGTTAAGGAGTGCCAATCCCTGGCTGTTCGATCGCATTACGTCGATACCGAGCGGAAGCGCCGGGGCGTCTAGTAAACAGGAATAAGCGAGAGCGAGGGGCGTCAGCGCTGGCAGCGCGCCCATGACCAGGCCGCCCAATTTGAAAATCTGGTTAAGAAGCTTGGTCCCTATCTGAACTAAGGGAGTACCCAGATGTGGAGTGCCAAAGGTATGGAGAGCCATGGCAGCGGGGTAGTGCTGTTTGCGAAGTTTCTCCAGTCCGACGCGCGCAACTAGCCCGCCGCGGGAATGTCCAACGATCATGAGCTGCTTGACATTGAGGTTAGAAGAGATCAGTTCCGCGAGCTTTGCGCCGTTCTCGGGCACTGGAAGAAACGTATCGTGCTCGAACCGATATGTGGGGACGTGAAGGTGTTCGGGATACAGGTCCTTCAAATTCTGGATCCCGCAGGAGACCGTACCGTGAACAAAGACGATAGCGGTATCGTGGGCTACCGGCGAGATGCGATCGAGACCGGGCACGCCGTCCGCGACCTTAGGATGCGCGCTGATCGCGGAAGCCAGGCGTTCGACGAACAGGGGATCGTGATCGAGGGTCGGCTGCGGGCGTGAAAGCCTGTGCAAGACCTTGCCGACTATGAAGCCAAACCTGGCACGGACAGAAACAACGAATTTGTTTCCCGCCCGTCGCATCGTGTTCCATCCGTCAACTACAACGCTTGCGGTGCCGAAGTAGCCGCGCCAATCAAAGATAGTTTCGAGAGCGTGCTCGGGCGTCGCATGACGATATCGCAGCCGCGCGATGCGATTCTCGTCCTCGAAACTCGGCTCGTATTCGATGAGAAGTTCCTCCGCGTCAATGCTGATTGGAATGATCGCGCCTGTGCGATCATGCCAGGCAAGCGTGGTTGGGATAGCGCGTACATTATCCGAGGGCTTAAAATCTGGGAAATACCCGAGAGCCTCATCGAGAGCTTCGATCCTCCCAGCGCCGGCCCAGTCAAATTCGACCGACTGTTCCTGCGCGGCCTTTGCCCAAACTTCAATCGCGTTGCGTGAAGTAGAGGCGCGGCCGAGCTCGCGATGGCCGGAGGCCTCGCTTTCGAGATATTCGAGCAAGTGGCTATATTGGTTTTGGAGGAGTGTCCGCCCTGCAGATAGTGCCGCCTCGCTCGAAGGCGCGGTACCAGCTGGGAGTTCAGAGATTTTTACGGGATTCCAAACGCCCTTGGCAAATGAAGAGACTTTCCACATGGCCACCTGCGCAGGAACATAGACATTGCAATGGCTAAACGATAAAGCGAACGACGGCGGAAGGCAACGAAATAAATAAATTGTCCTGAAGGTGAGAAATAGAAACGCCTCCGGGCGGACGGCTCATCTAATTGGCGGAGTGGCTACGAGCTAATTCGAATATCAAAATGGCGGACGCTTCGGGTTTTGGCCGGCGCCATTTCCACCGCAGGGCGTTTTTTGCCGCACGGCAATTCCGCGCTGTGTGCTGCTGGTCATTTTGAGATTCGCAAAAGACTCCCTTCGATCTCCCACGGGTTACACGCATTGTGTGCCAAATGCGACATAAATCGCCGAGCCAATAATCCAGAGTAGCTCATCGGGTTTCTGAATCCGACGATCTTGAGTTTGGAGGCGACCACTATGTTCGGATATGGATTGATTGGAACCCTAGTCGTTATCCTTTTGGTCATTTGGATCGTACGCGCTTTGTAAACGCGAAATCGCATTCGTGACGGACCCCTCGAGTCTGCAAACGGTGGGGGCTGGTGCCCGTCACTTCGCTGCCGCTACCGACCGGATTCGATCAGTGTCCAAAGTTACTTTGGCGCCCCAGCCTGTCACGCCCTCTGGAATCACCGGCCGGAAGGCTTCCGCGAGGTCATGCATCTCCGCGCGCACCGTCTCAAGCGACTCGCCAAACTTGCTCTCCAGGTAGCGTTCGACTCTCTTCGCGTCGATGGACCTGTTCTTGATGACTGCCCCGATTCCATCCGTGGTATTCACTGCTGGCACTTGGCGACTGCAATTCTCAATAAAGAATTCGTCGTCTCGCTTTCGTGTCTGCGCCTTCGCGGTCTTCGGATGAAATAGTTCACTCACTTCTGGCCGTTCAATTGTGTACATCTTGCGGGTGATCAATTTTGCTCATCTAGACGGGTTAGTCCGGAAAGTCTACGATTGGTGCCCGCTGGACAAGTTTCCTAAGCTCATTGAAGGAGCAGACTAGAATGGCGAGTAGGCGGAGCCTCGGCGTCAGTCGCACAGTTCTCCGCAAAAAGTTCCATGCTGGGATGACTTTTCGGAACTACCGAGACAAAGAGATCGTCTTTTCGCAGGGGGATTCGGCTGATTCCGTCTTCTACGTGGAAAGCGGCACGGTGAAGCTCACGGTGGTCAGCACGCGCAAAAAAGCAATAATTGCCATCTTGCAGCAAGGTAGTTTTTTTGGCGAAGGCTGTCTGGCGGGGCAATCTCTGCGAATTTGCACGGCGCGGTCGATTGGACAATCCAATGTCATTCGGCTGCAAAAGGAGAGCACCGTTCGCACGCTCAGGAGAGACCCGCAGTTTGCAACCGCGTTTGTTGAATACTTGCTTTCACGGGTTGTTCGATTCGAGGAAGACTTGATAGATCAATTCTTCAATTTCAGTGAACGGCGACTGGCACGAGTTCTGTTGTTGTTTGGGGAGATAACCAAGGAATCGAAGTCGGACTCCCCCCTGAAGGTAAGCCAATCGACCCTGGCAGAGATGGTTGGTACCACCCGCGCAAGAGTAAGCAAATTCATGAACGAGTTTAAGAGGAAGGGTTTGGTCAGCTACAACGGAGCCTTGCAAATACATAGCGCTCGGGTCGCCGAGTTCCTACAAAACCGTCCTCTGTCCATTAAGTGAAAAGTGGAGAAATCACAATGAGACGACTGACACACGAGCAAATATCTTCCGTCCGCTGTCCTACGTGTGGAGTCGCCACCGGGAAGAGGTGTGTTTTGGTTGCAGGTGGCCTACGAGATGAACCGCATGGAACCCGGAAGTCCTTGGCTGCCGAGACCGTGGGAAAGAAACGGAAGAAAGAGTCGCACGCCGCGCTACTAGCCCGATTGAGAAAGGAGATTGCCAAGCCCAATCTTACGAAGTCCGTGAGAGAAAAATCCACCGCTGAAGACCTTGCAGAATGGAATGTAAGTTAGCGGTCTAGACTCCATTGGCTGATGTTCAATCCCGCACGTTGACCGGCTGCTCCCTCATCGCGCCACTGCTGTCGAGTTGACTTTCATAATCTAGCGGGCGAACGTTGGCCGCGTGACTGATCTTCACATCGGAACTTCTGCCTTCACCGCGGCTGGCTGGGAGCAAGCGTTCTATCCTGCCGGGATGAAGGCCGCCGATTACTTGCGCTATTACGCGACGAAATTCAACACGGTCGAGGTTGACTCCACGTTTTACCGTACGCCGTCGGTCGCCACTGTAAACGGCTGGGAGCGCAAGACCCCGCGGGGTTCATTCTTGCCGCCAAGGTTCCGCAGATCATCACTCACGAAAATGTCTTGCAGGACTGCGACGACGACTTGCAGCAGTCTCTAGAAACGCTGGATTTGATGGGTGAGAAGCTTGGGGCACTCCTCTTCCAATTCGGATATTTCAACAGGACGGTTTTTAGGAGCGGTGGTGATTTTCTAGTGCGGCTCGATCCATTTCTGAAAAAATTGCCGAAGAGGTACAAATTTGCGGTCGAAATTCGCAACAAGAACTGGTTTTCCAAACCGCTTTTCGACCTGTTGCGCGCGCACAAAGTCGCTTGTGCGCTGATCGATCAGGCTTGGATGCCTCGCGTGAGCGAGATATTTGAGAAGTTTGATCCCATCACCGCCGATTTCACTTACATCCGGCTCTTGCGGGATCGGAAGGGAATCGAGGAACAAACGAAAATCTGGGACAAGGTGATTGTGGATCGCTCGAAAGAATTAATGAACTGAGTGAATGTGTCTCAGCGCAGAATCCGGCGAGGTGTCAGCGCATACGTTTACGTAAACAGCCACGATGCGGGATATGCGCCGGCAACGGTTGAACAGTTTCAGAAGTTGTGGAAAGCGGCCGGTTGAAGGTCAAGAATGGCTATGCGAAACTAAAGCGAACATGCTATTTTGTCTTTCCGATGGACGAGGGTCGAAAGAAATTAATTTATCTTGTCGCCGGAATGTTCCTGGTTCGGCGACCAGCGGGTCTGGATCGCCGGCCATCACCCGCACGGGAAAACGCGTTCCGCGACGCGATTGATAACGCTGTGGAGTTAATGAGAAAGATTGACGCGCGGTTCCCAACCCCGACAAAGACGTGATAGCGTCCACCGCGTCGCGCACCTTTCCTTCGAAAGGTCTGATGCCGAAATGCGCGAAGCGCAGACGGATCTTTGCGGCAAATGCGGCGCCGAGATTGATCCCGTCCGAAAAGTTAATTTCACGCTTAAAAACCGAACTCGCGTTTGCGAGCCATCTTTCGTCAGCGAAACTCCGCGCCAGACACAGCCCAAGCGCGATTGGTCGAACTGAAATTGTTCACGCCGCGTCCGACGGGAATCACGTCACGGAAATGTTTATCCGCGAGACAATTCTGGCCTAGGACGGCGACGCCAGCGCCAATGGACGACGGCTCCGTCCTATGCCGGACTTAAGTAGCTCGGTGAATTGTTCGGCGACTACAGGCGGACTGAAATAATAGCCTTGTCCCTCGTCGCAGTGGCGGTCCTGAAGAAAAGTGAACTGCTCGTGCGTCTCCACTCCCTCCGCAGTTACTCGGAGCTTGAGGCTTTGGCCCATGCCGATAACTGCCTTTATAATTGAGGCGTCATTTGCATCGCCGGTGATCTCTTGCACGAACGATCTGTCGATCTTGAGCGTGTCGATCGGAAATCGCCTCAGATAGCTTAGACTTGAATACCCCGTGCCGAAATCATCGAGCGCCAGCCGCACACCTATCGCTTTCAGGGCCTGAAGTATAGACGCCGTGGTCTCCGAATGCTGCATCAGGACGGTTTCGGTCAGTTCAATTTCTAGATAACGTGCCTCCAAGCGAACATCCGTCAGGATAGCTTTCAGGTCTGCAATGTAGCCATCGTTCCGGAACTCTGCAGCGGAAATGTTCACCGCCACTGGCACTGCCGGAAAACCCGCGTCCATCCATGCTCGGGCTTGCATACATGCAGCGCGCGTGATCCATTGCCCGATCGGCACCATGAGGCCACATTCTTCGGCAATGGGAAGGAACTGACCAGGAGGAACGAGGCCGCGATCTGGATGCAGCCAACGGATGAGCGCCTCTGCCCCCGTAATGGCACAGGTCTCCAGATTTATCTTCGGCTGGTAATGCACCACAAACTCTTGGCGCTCCAGGGCGTGCCGCAGGCTGCTTTCGAGGGATTGTCGCTCACGCGCGTGTACATTCATGTCGCTTCTAAAGAATTGGTAATTGTTGCGCCCCTGTTTCTTCGCGTCCGACGTCGCCGTGTCCGCGGCCTTCAGCAGCGCCTCCGCATCCTCGAAGTCATCGGGATAGATGCTGATACCAATGCTCGCCGTAACATCAAGATTGTGATGGTCGATTGAATAGGGCACCATGAGGTCGCTGAGAATCTTCTTCGCGACTTCGGCGGCGTGGTCCACGCCCCTAATGTCTGAAAGCATTACGACAAATTCATCCGCGCCCTCGCGGCTCACTATATCTGAGCCGCGCAGACACGCCACTAAACGCGCCGCAACCATTTTAAGAAGTCTGTCGCCCATTACGTGTCCCAGGGCCTCATTGATGTTCTTAAAGCGATCCAAATCCAGAAACAGCACCGCCAGTCGATAGTCGTGGCGCCGGGCTAACGCCATCGCCTGCGTGAGCAGCACCTTGAGTAGTATTCGGTTCGGCAAATCCGTGAGACAGTCATGTTGCGACAGATGGGACATCTGTAGCGCCAGCGCTCGCGCCACACTCACGTCATGGAAAACCATCACGCCCCCGGTAACGTGGCCCTCCCGATTGTGGATGGGCGCGGAGGAATCTTCGAAGCCAGATTCATAGCCGTCACGCCGCACAAGAATACAGTTCGTTGCCAACCCAACAGTCTTGTTTTCCTGGATGGCTAGTTCCACGGGGTTCCGAGCGGATTCACGCGTTGAACCGTCGATAATTTTGAGTATTTCGGTGGCCGGGCGCCCTGCCGCCTCTTTCCACGGCCACCCGGTCATGGCTTCAGCTACCCCGTTGAGATAGGTTACATTGCCCGAGACGTCGGTGCTGAGCACGGCGTCACCGATTGAGTTCAGCATCACCTGGGCGCGTTCCTTTTCTAAGAACAACGCCTCTTTTAATATCTTTCGCTCGATCATGTTACGTAGGGCTCGAGGCAGCCAATAGCGGTCCAGATGCCTCTTCAGGACATAATCCTGCGCTCCCCGGTGTATACATTGCGCGGAAAGATCCTCACGTTCCGAGTCACTCAGGATCAAGATCGGGATATGTGGCGCCACTGCAAATACCTCGTCAAATGTCGTGATACCTTGACTATCGGGCAGGAACAGATTGAGCATCACCGCACCTACCCCTCTCCGACTCAGTCGTTCGAGCCCGTCGCAGCGTTCCCGAACCCATTCCACATCGACCGGAACGGTGGCAAGAATCCCCCGGATCAAGCTAGCATCGGCGGGATCGTTCTCAATGAGAAGTACGCAGTCCTGGTTTTCGCTCACTTCATTCTCCTGGTAGTGAACTAACCCGATCCCTAATCAACGGCAACTCAACGTCATTCACACAATTGATGATGAACACTTCTTTGGGAATACTCACAGGAGAAGTTGAACAGCAGTAACACCCGCAACCACGCGCCACTTCGAAGGGGACACAAGTCTATACTGGCGGCACAAGGGGACACACCGGGTCTGAAGGTAGGTGTCCAATGGATTACGCGTCTCCAATTGCCCGCGGACGGTCATCGTGCCCGTTCGCGCCGGCGTTATTTTGAGAATCGCAAAATGCCAGAGCCGTTCGGTCGCAGCAGCTTTACCCCAAACTTTTGTTGTAATTTCGTGAACGAGAACAAATCGGAGCAAAATGCAGCCAACGACAACCAACGTAGAAAATTGTCATCTTCTAGAAAGCGCACGGACTTAGCTGAAAGCGAAGATGATGCAGAAGCCGGGATGAGAGACTTAAAATCCACTTCGCCATACTTCCCGCTCTTCTGTTAGGTGTCCAGCATGAACATAATGCTTACTGTTTCCTTTCGTCGCCCTTCCACGGAGCGCCCGACAGGCGTTCAATGAGGCGTGATGAAACAGCGGCAGCCGCCGCCTTGATGTCCAAAGCAAATCCCGATGCGAGCAGGGGACCGATGTCGGCGGCGAACTCGAGATCGTCCAGCTTCGCCGCGATGTTCTTCTCGAACTGAGCGCGCGTCACCTTGAGGCCGTCCTTAGTCATGTATTCAGAGAACGCCTCGACGACACGATCAGGATTGACCGCTGGATTATTCAGCGCTGTTGCCAGGTCGAATATGTCGCGCCCTTGCTTGCGCTGATACAACGCCCGCATTTTGGTTCCAAGGAGTTCGTCCAATTCATAGCTGTTAACCTCGCAACGGCCCTCGAACCAGCGCGACACGATCCGGAACGGTATTCGCCTGAAACCATAGACCGCGAAATGTTCCCGCGAATTGATCTCCACTTTCAGCTGGAGAGGAATCGGGGGTGTATCCTCGGACTGGAAACGGTAGCTGAAAGTTACGCGTCCCTCGGTCTGCTTCCACTGCGGCTTACCGAGCCAGGGATCAAGAACCGCGCGCAGCGCTTCCATCGTAGGACCCGCTGCCTCTGCCTTCGTCTGGACGAGGTCGATGTTCTCTCAATAGCGCGCAGCGGGCCTGAGATGAAGCTTATAGAGTGCCGTGCCGCCACGAAACGCCAGCGCATCGCGCAGGTGCACGTGCGAAAATATCTCGACGAGCGCGCCACTGATGACGAGATCCTGCTCGACCTGAAAATCCTGGACCCACGGGGCTACCGCCCGCCATTCGGTAACGTAGTCACGTGGGATCACAGCTCCGCCTCCACCTTTGCATTGATGTAGAGCTTCCAGCTCTTATTGCGGCGGGCGCGCTTGTGCTGCGCTTGCGGCAGGAGCACGGTTGACTGCGTTGCGTGCTGGCGCACAAATTCTTTGAGAGCCGGAATCCTGGCCGCGAAGCCAAGATGTTCCAGCATGTATCCGAGCCGTTGCGCCCAGGAGATAGGTGCTGTCCGGGCAGCAACGGCCAATTTCTCTGGATCAATCCGCTCTGCAAGTTCGGAAACGACCGTGGCCGCCTGATTGAGCCCGCCGGCATGGCCTGCGTATCCCACAAGGTCGAGTGCCGTCGCTTCAGGTGTTGAAACGAGCAGGGTGCCCCTTGGCGTGTTGAAGGGTTGAACCGGCACGTCTTTCAGGCGCTTGCGCGCCATGAAGACGACGCGGACTGCCCCGCATTGTATCGGACGCCGGTTACTTGCAAGGAAGACCTGGAACTGCTGCGGGCGCTGATGAGCTGCGCCGTGATACTGTGCCGCAGATAGCAAGCCAGTATAATATGACAGATTGAGACGCTTCATCAGCGCTGGAATAAACTGGTCGGCGGGAAGGCAGCCAAGAGACTGATATTCCGGTGGGAGATTGACGTAGAAGCCGCGCGCTGGGGAAGCGATCAGCTTTTGTTTTGCTAAACGGTTCAGTGCGAGCTTGGCGGCAGCGGCGGAAACGCCGAGCGCATCCTGCGCTTCACGAGAGGTAAAGTGATATTTCCCGCTGGCAGCGAGGCCGTTCGCATATTCTCTGGCATTCCGATATTTCAATTCTGAATTCACATACGTAAAGTATCATTTTTTGATACTTTATGCCAGTGGGATATTAATATAGGGACATGCTCCATAATTAGAGGGCGGAATCTAGCTGATATTGCAGGATATTCATAAATACTCACACACTTACTTACACACTTTCACGCTATTCAATTTTAATGCCAATATTATCAAATACTTACAAACACACCAAGGGCACTTCTGTTTTTCGCTGTGATTCCCGCTGACAAATGAGGATTGTTGATTTTGGCGCGTGCGCGGTGCCAAGCGGCGGGCACGGCATGCCCTGGCCCTACGGCGCGGTAAACGTGTCGACGCGCGGGCAAGTTGGGGCGCAGCCCTTCGATCCCGCACGGCTTGATCCCAGGATGAATCGCCCTGCAGGGCGATTCACAAGCAGCGCCCCTGCCGACGATCATGACGGTGTCGGTCGTGTTGAAGAAAACGAGGGCGGCTTCAGGGGCTGAAGCCCCGCCCTTCCGAGTGCACAATTGGTGAGATTGCGGTTAGGGTTTTTGCAGAGCCGGGATTACGGCGGAGAAGTCTTTATCGCCGTAGCCGGCAGCGATCGCTTTTTCGAAATCGGTGATGGCTGGGGTGGCAGTGTTCATGGCTATGCCGCGGCGGGCGCCTTCTTCGCGGGCGTAGGTTAGATCTTTCGCCATTAGGCGCAGGGCGAAATTGGGGGTGAAGTCGTTGGCGGCGGCGCGAGTGGTTAGGATTTTCAGGAGGGGACTACCAGGGGCGCCGGCGGTTAGGACTGCAATTGATTTTTCTTTATCTAAGCCGCTGGCGTTGAGTAACGCCATGGCTTCGGCTAGGGATGCGGCTTGCACGCCGCAGAGAAAATTATTGACGAGCTTCAGCGTCGCGCCACTGCCGAGGGGACCCAGATGGAGAACGTCGCGGCTCATAACTACTAGGACGGGGCGGACGGCGGCTAGGGCTTCGGCGGAACCTCCTACGAGAAAAAGCAGTTCGCCGGCGGCGGCTTGCGGCTTCGAGCCGGTTACCGGAGCGTCGAGCAGCTCGCATTGGCGTTGTTTGGCTGCTACGGCCAGTTCGTGAATCCATTGGACACTCGCAGTACTTGATTCGACGAGCCATGTGCCGGGAGCGGCTGCGGCTAGCGCACCCGTATCTTTATCGAGCCAGACGGCGCGGGAGGCGTTGTCGTCCGCGAGCATACTAATAATAATGTCGGCGCGCGCGGCGGCATCGCGCGGCGTGCGAGCGACGAATGCGCCGGCTTTCGCAAAGGGGGCGGTTTTTTCCGGATTGCGATTGTAGACGGCGAGTGGAAATCCGGCGGTCAGGACGCGGCCCGCCATTCCTGCGCCCATCAGTCCTAATCCTAAAATTGCTACGCGTGGCTTGGTCATTGATTCGTTCACCCCAGTGGAATTACTTCTACGAGTGCGGGTTTGGCAGTCGCCGCTTTTAGCGGGTTG
>Ga0210405_10001477_pt1 | contig 26685 bp, 19 predicted proteins | sample IncBWH11MmetaG_FD_155492 | JGI IMG/M metagenome (GOLD analysis project Ga0210405, IMG submission 155492) | Forest soil microbial communities from Barre Woods Harvard Forest LTER site, Petersham, Massachusetts, United States - Inc-BW-H-11-M | ecosystem: Environmental > Terrestrial > Soil >...
TGGAATCGATCGTCTAGTGGCGAGCGGGAGCAAAGCAGTTTGCACCGAACGGCAACGTTCTGCCAACGGATTTTGGGCGCCTTGGCGGAATCGGAAGCAATCGGCTTTGGTTCCCGCTTGTTCCAAGTTGCCCCGTCTCTGCTGCAACCGGCCCGGCAGCGATGGCGAGCGCGCGCTCAAAATGGGTCCCCGCTGCATTCGGCTGGCAGTATGTCCAATGGATGCTGTCGTCGGCGTTGGAAATATCATTTGCATGGATACGCCTCCATCAGCTTGGCTAACAATAACCTCGGAAAGGAAACGTCGTATCGTTCGTCGAAATTGCTGGAGCCATCCTCTAAATTGCTCGCGGTATTGTCCATCTTTCGAGATGCCAGTTTCTCCGTTTTATCAATCGTAAGATCAAAATCACGTGGCAAGCAAAAGTACGGCTTGCCGCCTCCACGCCGTGATGTGTCAGTTTCCAGTTGACGGTTATAGGCGAGAAGTCCATCTCTCACCCCTTGCAAATACATCTTATGTAGCTTTTTCAATTGTTGACCTTTTTCAATTCTATTCATTGCCGCATTGGCGCTAGATGCCATGCACACCGCAGTGATTGCCGCAATCAACATCCTGGTCATTCGAAACTCCAGATTAGGGGCGTTGACGAATGGTCATACGGCGTGAGACGCCATCCCGGCTATGCGTTCGTGACGGATCGCGAGAGGAGTCCGAAAATGGTCGCGTGCCGCAAGAAGATGACCGCGGGCTGGGTCGGAACGCTGGCGGTTTATGATGGTTTCCATGTGCGGTTCGGCAGCATGGCCTGCAGCGTCGTGACCAGCAAAACGCGTTGGCCGGCAGGGAGTTCGCAAAGCTCGACGTCGGCCTACCAGTCCTCGTCGAGGGCGCTCGGAAAGCGCGGTGGGCTGAATTCGTTTTCGTGAATGAGCCGTCTCGCCCACGCGGCGATTTCCTCGCTGTCGTCACCCTCCCAATGCTACTCCTCCCCAGTAAACTGGCCTCATGTTTACGTTATGTTCCTACTGAAGTTTAGGTGCTGTCCTATCGGACAGCACCTAAGTTTACACGAGAATTCGTGCGCACGCCTGCGGTATCGCTGCGCTCACGGCAACAGGATCGAGCTTCCGACGGTGCGTCGGGCTTCCAGGTCGCGATGCGCGCGCGCCGCGTCGGCAAGCGGATAGCGCTGATTGATCGAGATGCGCACCGCGCCGCTTTTGAGAACCGAGAACAGATCGGCAGCGCGTTCCAGCATTTCGCTTCGGGTGTGCAAATAGTCAGCGAGCCCGGCGCTGGTCACATAGAGCGAGCCCATCCGGTTGAGGCGAAACAGATCGAAGGGCGGAATCAGGCCTCCCGCCGTCCCGTACGACACGCACAGGCCGCGGCGACGCAGACAGGCGAGCGACGTCTCGAACGTGCTGCCGCCAACACCGTCGTAGACCACAGGTAATCCGGCGCCGCCGGTGAGATCGCGCACGCACGCGACCACATCTTCCTGCGTGTAGACGATCGCAGTTTCGCAGCCATGCGCCTTGGCGAGTTCCGCCTTCTCCACGGTGCCGACGGTGCCGATCACCCGCGCTCCGAGATGGCGGGCCCATTGGCACATGATCAAGCCGACGCCGCCGGCGGCGGCTTGAATCAGGATGGTTTCGCCGGCGCTGACGGGATGGGCGGCGCGAATGAGATACTGCGCGGTCAGGCCTTTCAAGATCACCGCTGCTGCGGTCTCGTCGTCGATGAAATCGGGCAGCTTCACGAGCCGGGTGATCGGCATGACAGTCGCCTGCGAATAGGCGCGCGGCCTGTCCGACGCGTAAGCCACGCGGTCGCCGGGGCGAACCTCGCTCACGCCCGCGCCGACGGCTTCCACCACGCCGGCTGCCTCCATCCCGATCACATGTGGAAACTGAGGCAGCGGATAGCGCCCGGTGCGATGGTGGATGTCAGTGAAGTTAAGACCGATGGCCGTGTGCTGGACGCGCGCCTCGCCTGGTCCCGGATCGCCTATCTCAATTTCCTCATGACGAAGCTCTTCGGGGCCGCCATTCCTGTGAATGCGAACGGCATTGACGCGGCTCATGCGATTTTCCTTGATGATTTAACGGAGCGGGCGCGCGACCATCCTAGTGGGTCCGATTCTAAAATTCACATCCCGGCTCCGCATGCTCTCATGCAAATGCTGGAATCAAAGGTCCACCAGCACGATTGCTACCAGGCCTGGACAGGTTGTTTCGCCTAGCCGATGATCGTTCGTCCGCCGGGAATTAGGACGCCCTCAATGGATATCGGGGTGGCGGCGGAGCCTGGGCCTCGAAAGGCGGCTAAGGCAACTCAAGGGGGCCCGGCAGCGCCTCTTCAGCTTCAGCGGTGAGCTGCGCCTCATGTCGTCTCACGAAGACGGCGGCAACAACAACGAGGATTAGGACAACCAGAGCGAACACCAATACCATCCACCCGGATAATTGTTCGACCTGCCGACCTAGTGCATAGACGGCAAGCCCATAGAACGTCGCCCAGAGAGATGCGCCGATGATGTTGGCCAGCATGAAACGCGGCCACGGCATGCGATTGGCTCCGGCGAGGATTCCGGCGATAGAGCGCAAAACCGGCAGGAATTGCGCGAGAAGAATGATCTTGCCGCCATGCCGCAGGAACAGATACTGGCCGAGCTTGATCCTGCTTTCGGTGATCCACAAATAGCCGCCATAGCGGAGCAAAAGCCAATAGCCGTATTCACGACCAATGACATACCCGATCATGCGACCGATGATCGACGCGCCCGCCGCAGTCAGGATCACAGGGGCGATATTGAGATAGTGCTCGGTTCCGGCAATGACCGACGCAACAATGAGCACCGTCTCGCCGGGGAACGGAAAGCCGACGCATTCGAGACCGATGAGACCCGCGACGACGAGCAGGCCGTAGGCGTGAATGAGGTGAGCGATGGATGACATGGAGACGTGGATCAGAACGCTCAGGCAACGACCAGATCGGGCACCAGGATCTTGCCCTTGGTCTCGGGACCATAGAAAACCGCCACCGCCCAGGCGATGCAGCCGATCCACGTGCCAATAATCATTGGTTCGGCCAGTCCCGTGCCGAAATGCTCGGCGAGGAAGGTCAATATCACGGGCACAAAACCGCCGAAGATACCCGCCTGATGGTAGCAGAAGGCGCTTGCGGTCGCCCGTATCTCGGTCGGGAAGCGTTCATTCAGGTACGCCACCATCTGCCCCTGCATGCCGCCGCCGGCGCACATTCCCTGCGCGATGAAGCCTGCCGCTATCCATAGGAAATCGGTGGAGAGCAGGTAGAGCGGTGCGAGCGGTAGCGCGATCAGTGCCGGAATAATAGTCGACCAGCGTCGGCCAATGCGGTCGGCCCACCAGCCCCATCCGCACGACGCCAGGAATGTGCCCAGATTGGCGAAGAAGATCGGCGTCGCGACCAGCCCCGGCGTGAGGTGCAGATCCTTTTGCAGATGCGTCGCGAACAGGGCGTTGACCGAGTAATAGGCGATGAAGCCGCCGCCCAGCCACACGCAGGCGGTCAAGGTATTGGCGAGAATCTGCTTCTGGAAGATCGCAATGAGCGGCGCACGAACCTCCCGCTGCTCAAGGCGCTGACGCCGCCGGTTCTCCAGCCAGATCGGCGGCTCCTTGACGAATTTGCGTACAAAGAAAACGGAAAGCGCGGGCAAAACACCGATCCACAGCATGCCGCGCCAGCCGATAGAGGCATAGAACAAGCCATAGACGCCGCTCGACAGCATGAAGCCGAGTCCCCATGAGCCTTGCAGGACGCCGCCCATGAAGCCGCGCGAACGTACCGGCCACGTCTCCATCGCGAGTGCGCCACCGGCCGGCCATTCGCCGCCCATGCCAATGCCGAGCAGTGCGCGGAACAGGAACAGATAGGTGAAAGTCGGCGAGAAGCCCGCCGCGAAATTGCTGAGCGAATACCACAGGATCGAGATCATCAGCGGGATCTTGCGGCCGACCCGGTCGGCGAGCCAGCCTACGGCGCCCACCAACCTCAGCCACAACGTCACCGACAGCACGAACGCCACATCGGTCAAAGGGACATGAAATTCCTGTGAAATTGGCACCATGATCAGCAAGAACATGGTGAAGTCGAAGGCATCGAGCGTCCACCCGAGCCATGCCGCAACCCAAGCCAACCACTGTTCCCTGGTCGGCTCCTTCCACCACGCAACAGATGAACCGGAGAGGTCGGCAGCCGTCGTCATGGCATTTCCTCCCAGGGTTTCGCAGGGATCTCAGGTTCGAATACTTTGGAGGGAACGGCCCGCCGACGGCAATGCTCGCTGCGCGGTATTGCGCGAAGATTTCGGCAAATCCTCCCAGGCAGCTTTGCCGCGAAGCTACATCGGTCGCTTGTCGGGAGCAACGCCGGGCAACCGCCGCTGAGTTTGGATACGCGCCCGCATGATGATTTCAACGCGTCGCCGAGCTATTTTTTTGCCTCGGCCTTCGCGTCCGCGGGTTGCGCCGCCACCTTGACCTGTTGGCCATCCGCGATATCCGCAGGCGGGCTGAGTGCGACGCGTTCGCCGCCCTGCAGCCCCTCGCGCAATTCAAGCTTTGTGCCGTAGTCACGATAGATGCTGACCTTGCGCAGGTGCACGCGGCCTGCATCGTCCACTGTCGCCACGCGAAGACCATCGGCATTGAACAGCAGCGCGTCGGCAGGGATCAGCACCGTGGGAACAGGGCGCGGAATACCGAATTGCACGTCTACGTAAAATCCCGGCCGAAGCGCCCCGTCGGGATTGGGCACATCGACTTCGGCCAGCATGGTCCGCGATGCCGCATCGAGCGCCACCGAATTGCGCGACACCTTGCCCTCAAAGGTCCGGCCCGGTAATTCCGGCACACGCACCTCGGCCGGCAGTCCGTCTTGCAGGCCAACTGCCCCGCTTTGCGGCACATTCACCTGCACGCGCACGATGTCATCACGCTGGATCGTGAACAGCGGAGTCCCGCCGCTATTGTCGTCCGCCTTCACAAGATCGCCGTTGTCAATGTTTCGGGCGGTGATGACACCCTGGAACGGGGCCTCGACCCGCTCGAACTGCGTCATTTGCCTTAGCCGCCGCACGGTCGCTTCTTGCGCCCTGATGCTGGCCTCCGCCACCCTTACGCCGGCTTCGGCGTTGTTCACGGCCGCGAGCTTCGATGCCAGGCCAAGACGCGTGTTGTCGGCGTTCTGCTTGCTCTCCCAGCCTTGCGTCGCCAGCCGCAAGGTTCGGGTATTCGTGACGTCCGCGAGCGTCGCATCCGAGCGCGACTGTTCGGTCGCGGCGCGCGCCTGTTCCAGCGCGCCTTCCATCTGCACCAGCCTGGCCTCGGCCTCTGAAAGCTGATGGTCGAGATCGGGTGCCGCGATGCGCAGCAGCAAATCGCCTTTGGCGACCCGGCTGCCGATGTCCACGTGCCGTTCGGCGACGTATCCCGTGGCCCGCGCGAAGATCCTCGCCTGGTCGAACGGAAGCACGGTACCCGGCAGTGTCAGAACGACCGGGCCGTCCTGTCCCATTGCCACTGCAACCCGCACCTCAGGAACGAAATCGACCGTCGACTGCTGCGTCTCGATGGCCGCCGCCCGTTGTTGCCAGCGTCCGTAAGCGCCCCAGGCGAGCGCCCCCAGGACGACGACCGTGACCAGAAAGTACAAGCGCCGCGACGGCGGCCGCTCGTCGCTCAGGGGTGCGACTTTCTCGTCCCCGGTCGGGAGCGGTTCCCTAATATTCATACGTAATCCTCCAGCGGCCGCACCTCGCCTCGCCGCAGCACGGCATAGAGGAAGGGAACGAACAACAAGGTGGAACAGGTGCCCACCGCGATGCCGCCGAGGACCGCCCTGGCGAGGGCCGCATTCGCTTCGCTGCCCTCGGCAAGCCCGAGCGACATCGGCAGCATGCCGACGAACATCGCTCCGGCCGTCATCAGCACCGGGCGCAGTCGGGTCCGGCCCGCCATGATCGCCGCCTCCACCGCCGAGCAGCCCGTCGCCTCACGATGCTCGCGCGCGAATGTGACCAGCAGAATGGAGTTCGCCGAAGCGACCCCGATACTCATGATGGCGCCCATCAGCGAGGGGATGGAAAGGGTCGTCTGGGTGATGAACAGGCTTCCGATAATGCCGCAGAAGGCCAGCGGCAGCGCGGCCAGCACGACGAACGGGTCGCCCCAGTTCTGAAAGTTCAGGACCATCAGCAGGTACACGAACACGAGCGCTCCGACCAGCCCCAGCCCAAGATGCAGGAAGGCGTCGTTTTTGCTCTTCATCTGGCCGCGCAGCACGATTTGGTTGCCCGGCTTAAGTCGGCTCTGGAATTCCGGCAGGATCTGCTTGAGGTCGGCTTCGATCAAGCCGAGATCGCGGTCCTGCACGTTTGCGTAGATGTCGAAGGTTCTTTGAATGTTGCTGTGGGTTATCAGGGTTTGCATCGACTCGCGCGACAGCGTCGCAACGTTCGAAAGTGTTTCGAGCTTGGTGCCGTCCCGGCCAGACAGCCTGAGCGGCGTGTTCTCGAGGTCGCTCATGGTGCTCAGGCGGTACTCGGGCGTCTGCACGGCCACCTGATAGGGAACTCCGGTTTTCGGATCGGCCCAAAAATTCGGCGACACCTGGAAGCTGGAGCTCAGCGACGTGTTGAGGTCATTTGCGATCTGCTGCTCGGTCAAGCCGATCTGCGAAGCTCGCACCCGATCGACGTTGACGAAAAAGCTCGGGGAATCGACGATCTGGTGCAAATGCACGTCGACGGCGCCGCGCACCCCCTTGATCCGCGGCAGAAGATCAAGCGCGACGCGCCGATTGTTGTCGGCATCGTTGCCCACTACCTGGATGTCGATCGGAGCCGGGAGGCCGAAGTTCAAGATCTGGGTGATGATATCCGCGGGCTGGAAATAGAAAGTCGCGGATGGAAACTTTTCTCTCAGCACCGTGCGCAGCCGGCGCATGTATTCTTCGGTCGATCCGTGTCCCTCGTTGAGATTGATCAGGATCTGGCCATCGTTCATGGCCACGGTGGAACCGTCGTCATAGGAAAGATTGTAGTTGATCGCCGGCATGCCGATGTTGTCGAGGATCAGGTCGAGATCGCGCGCCGGAACGACGCGGCGGATCTCGTCCTCGACCGCCTGGAACAACCGCTCGGTCTCCTCCACCCGCAACCCGGTCGGGCCGCGTACATGCAGCCGCATCTGCCCGGCGCTGATCTGGGGGAAATAGTCTTCACCGACGAAGAACGTCAGAATTACCGCGCCGACGACCATCGTGCCCGCAACCGCCGCAGTAACGATTCGCCGGCTCAGGATGACGTGGAGCAGACCGACATAGGAGCTGCGGAATTTCTCGAATTGATGTTCGAACCCGGCATGAAGGCGTCCGAACAGACTTGGCCGGGTCGGCGCGCTCGGCCGGCCGTGGCGCTCGCCGTGCACGATCACGTCGATCAGGATCGGCACCAGCGTCCGCGAGAGTACATATGAGGCGATCATGGCGAACACGACCGCCAGCGCCTGCGGTGTGAACAGAAACCTCGCCATATCGGTCAGGAACACGACCGAGATGAAAGCGGTGCAGATCGTGAGCGTCGAGATCAGAGTGGGTTTCGCTATGCCGGCCGCGCCTTCCACCACCGCCTGCCGAAATGGTTTACCTTCATCGAACAATCGGTAAGTGTTCTCGATGGCGACTGTCGCGTCATCGACCAGCACCCCGACCGCCAGCGCGAGCCCGCCGAGCGTCATCAGGTTGATGGTTTCGCCGAGCGCAGCCAGAAGCGCCAGTGAGCTCAGCACCGCCAGCGGAATGGAAATCAGAACAATCAGGGTCGAGCGCCAGGACCCGAGGAACATCAAAATCATCAGCCCGGTGAGCGTGGCCGCGATCAGCCCCTCGCGCACGACATCGAAGATCGCGTTGGACACGAACACCGACTGATCGAACAGCGGCGTGAACTTCATGTCCGGCGGCGCCGCCGCCCGGATCTGCGGCAGCATCGACTTCACCAGGCTGACGACCGACAACGTCGAGGCGTTGCCGTTCTTGAGAATGGTCTGCAAGACCGCTCGCCGGCCATTGGCGCGCACGATGTTCTGTTGCACGCCAAACCCGTCGCGCACATAGGCGACGTCGCGCAGCAGCACCGGCGCACCGTTGACGATCTTGACCGGGATCCGGCTCAACGCCTCGATGGCATCAGGCGAGGAATTGAGCCGGACCGGATACTGGGTGCTTCCGAGCTTGACGAGGCCCGACGGGACAACGACGTTTTCGGTGCCCACCGCAGTGGTCACGTCCATCGGGGTGAGCCCACGCGCTTGCAAGGCCTGTTGATCGAGGTCGACCATGATCTGCCGTTGCTTGCCGCCGAATGGGATCGGCAACGTCGCGCCCGGCAATTGGGTGAGCACTTGCCGAACGCGGTAGAGGCCGTAGTCGAACAATTGCTGTTCGCTCGACTTGTCGGAGGAAAGCGCCAGCTGGATCACCGGCACCGAGGACGCGTAGTAGCGAACGACCGTCGGCGGCTGGATGCCGGGCGGCATGACGGCACGAATCCAGTTGACGGATGCCACGCATTGCGCGATCGCAAGATCGAGGTTCACGTCCGGCTGGAAATAGACTTTGATGACGCTGACGCCGTACATCGTCTGGCTCTCGATATTCTTGATGCCGTTGATGTTGTTCGAGAGCGAATATTCGGAGTACGTAGTGACGCGTTTCTCCATTTCGGGCGTCGTCAGGCCGGTATAGGTCCAGATGATCGTGACCACCGGGATGTTGACCGACGGGAATACGTCCTTCGGCATCGACACTACGGCGCCGACACCCAGAAACAGAATCACGACCGAAAGAACGTAGAAGGAAACGCGGAATTTCAGCGCGTACTTAACTAGGCCCATGGCTGTCCCGTACTGCCTTCCCCACTTCGATCCGCCGCCTGCGAGGGCGGATTGCACCACATTCTGCTAGAAGCTGCCAGCCCGTAGCGCCCCTGCCGGCGGAGCGCCTTTCGCCATCGAAGACGCCCTTGAAGGATGCCGGCTCAGAATCGGCACTGCTTTGATGACGCCCGGACTTGGAGCTGCCCACCGACGCAATGGCCGGCTGAGTGATGTAACAGAGCCAGGGACTTCCCGCTGGATCGTCTTTGCTACCACCACACGCCACCTACGGGAACACGATCCCCCCGCATTTTGAAACGCGTGACCGCGCATTTACCGTTCTTGCAGGAGACATTCTGACAGCGGTTTCCCTGACACCGGCCGACGCACCCGGAGCCGTTCCACTGTGTCCCACATAAGGCTTTGCCCTTTTCCTCCGACATCTTCCTAGAGAATAACCCGGCAGAAGCCGGGTTTGCTGCCAGACCAGCGGCAAGGAAAACTGCCGCGAAGACTATGGATTTGCGCATCGCTAACCTCACTATGTAGGACCGAACATGCAAGATGTAGGGGTTTCGATCGGCGTAGCTTTCGAACCATCAATCAGCAATGAGGGCTGCGATCGTGAGCCGATATGCAGCGCGCTCCGACCAAATGTCTCTGCGGTTTGTCAAATACCCTGAATTGGTCGGCCGGTAAGGTTAAGTCCCGGCTTGCTGAAGGCGCGCAAGCACGTCCTGCGCGAATTGCGAAAGCGAATCGTCCCGGGCGCCCATGACGACGATGCGATCGCCGCTGCGGGCCAGTTGCACCAGCTTTTCGCCGCAGGCGTTGCGATCCGGAAGCGCGAGGGCGTTACGGCCGCGGCGCACGATCTCTTTGACGATGTCGCTGCTGCCGATCGACCGATCGACGGTCCCGCCGAAATACACGGGTTCGGGCATCAGCAGCACGTCCTCGTCCCGGAGCCCGCGCGCGAAGCAATCGACCAGGCTATTGAGCATCAGGCGAAGCGGCCCGTACCCGTGCGGCTGGAACATCAGCAGCAAGCGGCCGGGAAACGCATGCACGGTTTCGAGGGTAGCCGAGACCTTTTCGGGGTTATGGGCGAAATCATCAATGACCGTAATCTCGTTTGCGGTGCCGACGACCTCCAAGCGCCGGCGAATGCCGGCGAACGTTTCGAGGTGCTTCGCCGCGTCTTCGAGATTCACGCCGGAGGCGGACGCCGCGGTGAGCGCCGCAAGCGCGTTGGCCACGTTGTGCATTCCCGGCACGTTGAGCTTCACATCGACGACCTGGCCGGTGGCACGCGTCTTCACCGGAAACGCGATTGTGCTGCGGGTGCAGACCGGCGGCCCGGCCAGCAGGTCCGCTTTCGGGTCGCACAGGCTCCAGGTTGTCGCCTGTCCTGGTTTCAGATCGGGCAGGAGCGCCGCGGTCTCCGCGTTATCGAGGTTGAGCACCGCCGTCCGACCCTTGTTGGCAAAGTCGCGGAAGAGAATACGCAATTCCTGGATCGGCTTGTGATCGAGGGAGATGTTGTTCACCACCGCGATGCGCGGTGAAAAATTCGCGATCGAACCGTCGCTCTCGTCAATTTCGCAGACGAATTCCGCCCCGTCACCGATCCTGGCGGCGGCAAACGTGGAATCAGCTGAGGTGAAGTTCTTCATCTCGGCGCCGTTCACGATCGTCGGATTTCTTCCTGCACGGTGCAGAATCCAGCCGATCATGCCGGTGGTCGTGGACTTCCCGCTGGTCCCGGCGACGCCGATCCCGCAGGCCGATGGGTTGAACAGCTCGGCGAGAAGCTTCGCGCGTGTCGTCACGGCGGCGCCGATGCGCCGCGCTGCCTGCACGTCGGGCACGGTATCCTCGACGGCTGCGGAGGTAACCAGAATCTGATCCGCCCGCTTCACGCCGCTGCCATCCTGCGGGTAGAGCCGCACCCCGCATGCGCGCAGGAAGTCGAACCTCGCGGCATTGCGTCCCTGATCGAGCGCGCGATCGGAGCCCTCGACCCGCCCGCCTCGCGCCTGCACGATCAAGGCAAGCGGGGTCATGCCGCTACCGCCGACGCCGCAAAAAAAGTAGTCTCTCTGCCCACTCATTCGCGAAATCTACGGACGTTGCCGATCCGGTGCAAACGATACTGGGCGTCGCATGACCAGCAACAGGCGCAAGATCGCCGTGGTCGCGCCGGGCTCCCGGCTGCCTGCAGATGTTACCGCCAGAGTGCAAACGCTCGCCGCAAAGCTTTACCCGGGCGGGAGACCGGAGATCTATTTTCATCCCCAGTGCCTCGAATCGCACGGGCATTTTGCCGGTGACGATGCGACGCGGACGCAGGCCTTCCTCGAGGTTGCCAACGACGAAACCTACGATGCGGTCTGGTGCGCCCGCGGCGGCTATGGTTCGTGCCGGGTCGCGGAGGCAGTGATCCGCGGGTTGGCGGAAGCCGCCCGGCACAAGGCCTATGTCGGCTACAGCGACGCCGGAACGTTGCTTGCGGGCCTCTACCGGGCCGGGTTTGGTGCCGTAGCGCACGGCCCGATGCCGGCTGACATTTTGCGGGAAGGAGGCGATGCCGCAGTCGGCCGGGCGCTCGCCTGGCTGGTCGATGCCGCCCCGGAGACGCTGGAGCCGACGGTCGGAGGCGAGCAGTTGACCGCCGCGTTCAACATCACCATCCTCAGTCAACTGCTCGGCACGCCGCTGCAACCGGACCTCGAAGGGCACGTGCTCATGCTGGAGGAGGTCACGGAGGCGATGTACCGCATCGACCGATCTCTGTTTCACATCACGAGCAATGCGCACATCCGCAAGGTCGCAGGGATCAAGCTCGGCCGCTGCAATCAGATTCCGCCCAACGAACCCGATTTCGGCATGACCGAGGAAGAAGTTGCACGCTATTGGTGCCGCCAATCCGGCATTCCATGGCTGGGCCGCGCCGACATCGGTCATGACGCCGACAATAAGGTGGTCCCGTTTGGGCGCATTGCAACTGTTGCGTATGCCGGAGCTGCTAAAAGCGCAGGCGCGCTCCTTGGATGAGCGCAAATCGCTCGGGCCGAGAACCCGGAGCGACGCTGAAAGCAGGCCCAGTGGGCGCTGACAGCATCGGTGCTCGCGACCATTTGGCGCTGAGTAAAGACGAACAGAATACCGCTGCCGCCTTGATCTTCGCCTTGCTTCCCTGGCCGCGATTGATAGGCTGGGCGTCCTTCGAGGGGGTAAGCGTTTAGCCGCGGCGTCGCGTTTCGTTGCCTTTTTGCAACATGCGAAGGATTTTTATGCGCCGTCTTACGCGCTCAGGTATTCGGACACGTTTATCCGGCTTGCTACGCGTGCGAAAATCGCGCGAGCACCATGGAGAACCGGGGATGCGTAGCGTCGGGCGCTGCCTATTGTTGGCGACGACGCCACTTGCGGTCTTGCTATTGACTGCGGCCGCGGCGCCTGCCGATCCAGCCGGTACAATCGCTGCCGGAGCCAAACGAACGTCGAAGACGGTGGGACCGTCGGCGGGAGCAGGTTCACAGCGCGTAACGACGCAGCCTGCTCGCCCCGGCCTAATGACGGGATGGCCATTTGCGCCAGCCACGACGTCGCCGACAGCGCCTGCAAAGGCGGTGGGGTCTATAAAGCAGCGGAACGCCCCCAGGCCAACAGTCGCAGCACCGGCGCCAACACCCGCTCCGGTTCAGCGGCTCGCGCTGCCCGAGATTCCGGCGCCGACGTCGAACCAGCCGGCTGCCGAGCCTTCCCCGGCAGCGGTGGCAACGCCGACGCCAGCGCCAACGCCAACGCCAACGCTGAATCCACCTCCGACCATAGAGCCGGAGATTGCTGGTACTGCGGAGGTTGAGCCGCCGCCTCGGGAGCACGCTACCCTGCACGGCGACGATGCCATGACAGTGTTCGTTCCGCCGGTGATGCCGGGGGCAACGCTCGCTCCTATTCCGGAGGCGATGCCCGCACCCGTGACCGGGACCACGCCGGAGGCGAAGCCGGCGCCTGTGCCGGAGGCGAAGCCCACCACTCTGCCGGAGCCGAAGCCGGCGCTCACGCAAGAGGCGAAGCCGGCGCCTGTGCCGGAGGCGAAGCCGGTGACTACGCCGGAGGCGAAGCCGGCGCCCACGCAAGAGGCGAAGCCGGCGCCTGTGCCGGAGGCGAAGCCGGCGCCCACGCAAGAGGCGAAGCCGGAGTCTGTGCCGGAGGCGAAGCCGGCGCCCACGCAAGAGGCGAAGCCGGCGCCCACGCAAGAGGCGAAGCCGGCGGCCACGCAAGAGGCGAAGCCGGCGCCTGTGCCGGAGGCGAAGCCGGCGACCACGCAAGCGGCGAAGCCGGTGACTATCCCGGAGGCGAAGCCCGCGACCGTGCAGGAGGCAAAGCCGGCAACAATGCCGGACGCGACGCCATCGCCCACGCCGGAAGCGATGCCGGCTCCTACTGCTGTCGTCGATGTCGATCCGATTGCCGAACAATTGCGCAATCTTGCCAATGGCAAATTCGATCGCATCATCGGCAATAAGAAGGAGAGGGCATCTATCGAAGCGTTCTACACCGGCCGAAATTATGCGCAGCTGTGGATCACGGACGGAAATGTCAATGCGCGCGCTACGGCCGCCATTGCCTACCTCAGCCAGGTCGGGGCCGACGGTCTCGATCCCGCCGACTATCCGGTCCCGAATTTCACTTCACTCAGCGATCCGGCCGCGCTTGCGGAAGCTGAGATCAGACTGACGACGTCAGTCATCACCTACGCGCATCACGCGCAGATCGGCCGCATACATTGGTCGCGCGTGAGTGCCGACATCTTCTACGATACCAAGGCGCCTGATCCGGCCGCGGTTCTTGCCAGCATGGTTGAGGCCAAGGACGTTGGCGAGGCGCTTGCCGCATACGAGCCGCACGCTCCGGAGTACCTCGCGCTCAAGGCCAAACTCGCGGAAATTCGTGCCGGCAGGGGAAGCAGCGGCAAGGCGCGAATCCCAAATGGACCGTCGCTCAACATTGGCATGCAAGACCAGCGGGTGCCGCTGTTGCGGCTCCGGCTCGGCATTCCGGGCGGGGCCGGTGCGATCTATGACAGGCTACTTGCCGAAGCCGTTATGAGATTTCAGCAGGAGCACGCACTCAGCGTGACCGGGACGCTCAACGCGGCGACAGTTGAAGCGCTCAACGGCGGCCGCCAGTCCGATGCGCGCACCGACATCATCCTCGCCAATATGGAACGCTGGAGGTGGATGCCGCACAATCTTGGCAAGACGTACGTGATCGTCAATCTGTCGGATTACACGCTGCGAGTCATGCGGCAAGGCAAGCAGGTATGGATAGCGAAGATCGTCGCTGGCAAGACGACCACACCGACGCCGCTCATCAGCGCGCAGATGAAGTCCATCACAGTCAATCCTATTTGGAATGTGCCGGCCTCGATCACCGCCAACGAATATTTGCCATTGCTTCAGCAGGACCCCACGATATTGCAGCGGATGGGGCTGATTGTCAGCTACAATCCCGATGGCACCATTCACATCGCTCAGCCGCCGGGCGACCAAAACGCACTTGGCCGGCTTCGCTTCAATTTCCCCAACAAGTTTATGGTCTATCAGCACGATTCCAACCAGAAAAGCCTGTTTGCCAACGAAAGGCGGGCGGAAAGTCACGGCTGCATGCGCGTCCAGGATCCGTTGAAATATGCCGAGGTGCTGCTGTCGCTCGTGCGCCCGGCCGACGGCTTTACGCAGGACCGCATTCACGCGTTGTTTGGTGACAACGAAGTCGAAATCCCGTTTCCGGCGCTATTGCCGGTTCACGTGACCTACCAGACAGCTTTCGTAGATGACCGTGGCCAGCTCGAATTCCGCGAGGATGTCTACGGTCATGACGAGGCGTTGCTTGCGATGATGAAAGGGGCCGAACGCAAAGTGGCCGACATTCCCATCGAGCGCAGAGAAAGTATGGCGCGTCGGCAGCTCCTCGCCATGCCCGACAATGCGTTGAATGGCTGGGGCGCGAACGGACGCGGCTTCGGTGAGACGAATATCTTCACACGACTGTTTGGCAATCCATATGCGCAGCCAGCCCCGGTCCCGCGCAGCCCCATCGCGCAACCCAGGCAGCAGCCTTATTACCAGCGGTAACGCGTAGGACCGGCGGGTCGACCTTTCCTTGACACGCCTTTGGCCGGCTCATTGCTTCGTCGAGCGAAGAAAGCGGACCCAACGATTCCTTGAGGTTTGTCGACAGCCCGGTTCCCACCCTCTGCCATGAATGGTGATGGTGTACTCGGCTCAACAGCGTTTCTCCTTGCGGCAGGGTCCCGCTACCGAACGACCGCCAGCCTGAATCCTGTCGACATACTGCCTGTCGCGGCCAACTCGGGCACTCGGGAGACAGAACATGGACTGTTGCGGTCATCATCATGCGCTCACGCGCCGACGCTGGATGTGGAGCACGCTGACCTCGGTCGCTGCGATGGTGGGTGGCGGTTTGGAACGGCGTGGTTCGACGGCCGCCGCCCGGACCGCCGAAACGGCCGCGGCCGCGCTCGATGTTCTGCGAAACTCCATATCGGTCGACGTCCATACCCACGGCGGGACCACCGGAATCACATCGACGGCGCCTCCCAGCGATGATCTCGCGAAGGCGATGCGGGCGGGGTCCCTGGCGGTCGCCTGCCTTGCAGACGTACCGGACGCTCCCATTCTTGCCAGGAATGAGGCCGGCGTACTCACCGCCGTGCGGACACCGGAACCGGGCGCTCTCTACAAGCACCATCTCGAGCGGCTCGATTGGGTGGACGAGATGGTCGCCGCGCACGGCCTGCGCCGAGCGCTTTCTGCGGCCGATCTCGAGACGGCGCATCGCACCGGACAACCCGCGATCGTGGGTGATGTGGAAGGACTCGATTTTCTCGAAACCAAGCTTGAGCGCCTTGAGGAGGCTCATCAGCGCGGCGTCCGGCATGTCCAGCTCGTGCACTACACCCCCAACGACATTGGCGACTTTCAGACGGGAGCCGTTACGCACCGGGGACTCACCCCATTCGGGGCCGAGGTGCTCCAGGCGTGTCATCGACTCGGATTCGTTTGCGACGTGGCCCATGCGACCGAAGACACGGTGAAGCAGGCGGTCAAAGTCGCAACCAAGCCCCTGCTGCTGTCACACGCCGCGCTCGCCGGATCGCGGGCCATGGGTCCGACGTCACTCAGCGGCCGGCAGGTCAGCCGCGATCACGCGCGGGCGATCGCTGAAACGGGAGGGTCGGTCGGAATCTGGCACTTTTTTCCGAGCCTCGAAAAGTATGTCGAAGGGCTCAAGGAGATGGCCGACGTTGTCGGCGTGGATCACGTCAGCATCGGCAGCGACCAGCAGGTCAGGCCCGGCAGCCTGCAGGACTACGCGCAGTGGGTAGAGCTTGTCGCTGCGATGCTGCGCGGTGGCTTCACGCCGGAAGAGGCCGGCATGATTGCAGGCGGCAACTACATGCGGATCTTTCGCGTTGCGGTTGGCTGACCGGGGCAGCCCGCCTGATAGCGACTGACGACAGGATAGCGCGATGAAATCGTCGCGCCTCCGTCGTTGGCAACTGATCAACAATGGGCGTGACAAGGCTCATCGACGGACGTTGTCGGGTCCGGCGAATGAGCAAGGAACACACACCGGATGGATCGAAGATTCCGATCCGATTGCGCTTCAGAACCGTCCTGGGGGGAGGCGCCCAGACACGGCGCGCCTCAATAGGCGGCTCGGTTACATCGTGCAGGCGCCAGTGAAAGTATGGCACCACTGACCAGCGTTGCACATTTGGTGTTTGGCGCTCATGGCTGCGGTCTTAGAAGCGCACACGCATTTCATTTTGGTCTGGCCCTCTGCGCACATGGCCATCATGTGCCTGGGCATCATGTGGTGGCCCTTCATCGGAGCCATCGCATTGGCTGATGCAGCCGACATAGAAACCGCAACGGCGATAATCAGAGCTTTCCGGAGCATGGCATTCCCTCCTAGGTAATATAGCGCGGAAAAATGTTACCTAATGGCCCCTGATGGCGCAAGGTCTGTCCTCGCCAAGAGGCCGGAATAGCCGACGAAGTGCCAAGCAACCGTGCCGCGACTATCGATTTCATTTCGCGGCAGGCGACCCTAGCGTATCGAACGTGCAGTCGGCCCCGCCCCCCGCTTTCTGCGCAATCTCATGCGGACTGATGGTGCACACCAGGTGCGACACCGTCTCATGAAGCGTGCCAGCCGCACCCTCGGACGATATCCCGCCTTCCACCATGGTCGCGTAGAGTTCGTGCGCCTTGCGCCCGCCAATGTGGACTGTCTCGGCACCGAAGGTGAGTTTGCACGCGTGCGCTGTTATATCGACGTTGCCTGCCGTGCAATCGATGGCGCCGGCCTCGACGGAAATCTTTCTGTTGGCTGGAAAGGGCACGCTGGCATGACCCTCGAGCAATTGCTCCAAGGTCCTTCTATCGTGCCGGATCAGACCCGGCGCGTGCGCTCCGACGAGAGCCGCAAGGGCTAAAGCGCCGGAGCCGCTCGCGGTTGCCGCTGAAGCACCGTGGCTCGTCAATAGCAGGGTAGACAGAAGAATTGCCGTCCCCCTGAAGTCAAGCGCCCGCATATTTGCTCTTCTCCCGCCATCCCACTGCACCAATTTCTAAGAAGCTCTGCCAGCGAATTACGGCACGGTTTCGTTGAAAGCCGCGACATCGTTGAGTTGAGACGTCGGACGAACGGCCGATGGTAGAATGGACTGGTTTGGCAGGATGGCCGGCCAGTCATAAGTCGCGCATTGTGCAACGTTGAGCGCCGAGATCGGTCCTCCACCCTAGCGCGCATCGCCGACGACTGGTGCTGACGGTTGTTCGGAGATCCAGCGGTAGATGATACCGCCGAGCACTCCCCCGATAAGCGGAGCGACTATGAATAGCCAAAGCTGGCTGATAGCCCAGCTGCCGGCGAAGAGCGCAGGCCCGATGCTGCGAGCCGGGTTGACCGAGGTATTGGTCACCGGAATGCTGATGAGGTGGATGAGCGTGAGCCCCAACCCTATCGCGATCGGCGCAAAACCCATCGGCGCCCTCCCGTGCGTTGAGCCCATGATGATGAACAAGAACACCATGGTCATGACAACCTCGGTGACCAAACAGGACAGCACTCCGTAGTGACCGGGCGAGTGCTCACCGTAGCCGTTGGCTGCAAATCCTTTGGCTAGGTCGAAATCCGGAGCGCCGCTGGCGATGAGGTAAAGCAGCGCGGCCCCGACGATTGCACCAACGACCTGGGCAACGATGTAGGGCCCGATCTGGCTTGCCGGAAACCTGCCGCCCGCCGCCAGCCCGAGAGTGACCGCCGGGTTGATATGGCAGCCGGAGACATGGCCGATCGCATAAGCCATCGTGAGGAGGGTGAGACCGAACGCAAAGGATACGCCGAGCAGGCCGATGCCAACATGCGGGAAGCCTGCCGCAATAACGGCGCTGCCGCAGCCACCAAAAGTCAGCCAAAAAGTGCCAATCGCTTCAGCCGTGAGCTTCCTCAAGTCCATTTTCAAGCTCCTTTGATTGAGCTCGCGATTAGGGAAACCCGCGTGCGTATGCCACGCACGGCAGGTGCCTCCTGCCAGCGCGCGCAGACGCCAGTGTTACTCTGACGGCGGTTGCGATACTCACGAAGCCCAACCAGGCAAGCCGCATTTGTGATCTCGGGTAGCAGAGGACTTCTAGCCTCAGGGCATTCTGCTCCTGATTTGACGATTCGCGTAGTATGCCCCATCGCGCGCGGTGGCGAAAACGGTGCACTCACGCCCGGTTCGTGCCGGCTCAATTCTCGGGCAAGGTGAACACCGCGCAGGGAAACGTGATCCCGCGCAGTACATGCGTTCCGAGCGCGATCAGCGGCGTTTCCGTCTGGGCGGCAAGCGCGCCCGAGACAAGGACCGTCTTTCCCAGCGGCCGGCACAGCCCCTCCAGCCGGCTTACCAGGTTGACGGCAGGACCGATCGCCGTGAAATCGAGGCGATCGGCGGCGCCGATATTGCCCCACAGCATCTCTCCCAGATGCAGGGCGGCGCCGAAGGGCAGGGGCGGCAGCCCCTGCCGCTGTCGCTCCTGATCGAGATGCGCCATCCCGACACGAGCGGCGGACACCGCCCGCAGTGCCGCGTCGCACGCGCCGCGCGGCGACTCCCCGAAGACCGGGAAGATTGCCAGCACGCCGTCGCCAATGAATTTCAGCACTTCGCCCCCGAAGGCGTGAACCGCACCGGCGATGCGATCGAACCAGGCGTCGAGAGCCGAGAGCACCAGGGCGGGAGGATTGCTTTCGGAGAGCGCCGTGAACCCGCGCAGATCGGCGTAGAGCAGCGCTGCCTGGATGGTCTCGCCGACGTCGCGTCGCAAAGGAGCAGCGAGCACCCGCGTCGCGCTGCGGCGGCCGAGATAGGCTTCGAGAGTCGCCGCCAATGTGGCGCGCGCAGCGAGGACCGCCAGTGGCGCCGCGGCGAAGCGCGCGACCTGTCGCAGCTGATCGGTCTCACGAGGTGTGAACTGACGCGGCCCGATCCAGCTCAGCGAGGGCCCGTCCGGTCCGGGCCCGACAATGTCGTCGTGCACGAGGCCGGCGGCGATTCCGGCGAGCCAGCGCCGACCGGCGTCGTTCGATGGGCTTGCTTCCGGCGCTGCCGCGGGTCCTCCCGGGGCGAACCCCACAGCCTCGATGACTTCCCCATTATCGGCGCGCCACAGCCAGGTGCGCCGGGCGATGAGCGGGTGCGGAACGGCAAGCGTCAGCGCGCCGCCGACGAGCGGCAGGCCATCCTTGACCAGACGCGCGCCGAGTTCCGCCAACAGCCGGTCGGGGCCCGGCGTCTCGCCGGCTGCATCGACGAGCCAGGCGAGCGTCGCAGAAAGCTGCATGGAGCAATCATGGGGTTGCCACACCAGCCTTGTCACTAACTAATCCCCTTGAAAACGGGCTTCGCGCCGCCATCTGCGCAGTTCAGCGAGGAGGCATCGATGGTTGAATCGCCCGTGCTCCGACGCGAGGTGCAGATCGCAGCACCGCGTGCCGCGGTTTTCGCCTTCCTGACCGATCCGGAAAAGATCCTGAGTTGGATTGGCGCTGAAGCGACGACCGAGGCACATCCGGGCGGGCTCTATCTCGTCAAAGGCATCGGCAGCCACGCCAACGTGGCGCGCGGAGCATTTCGGGAGGTGGTGCCGATCCACCGCCTCGCTTACAGCTTCGGTTGGGAGGGAAGCGAAGAGGTGCCGCCGGGATCGAGCCTGATCGAGATCGATCTTGTCGAGCGGGACGGCGGCACGTTGCTGCGCATGACCCACAGCGGTCTTCCGGACGCGACGCAGGTCGCCTACCACGACCGGGGTTGGGCGCATTACCTGGGGCGGCTGGCGATTGCGGCCGCAGGCCGAGATCCCGGGATCGATCGTGGGCCTGCGCCGCGCGAAAGTTGATCCGTCCGCGCGTAGAGCCGCGGTCTCGAGGGCGTTGCCGGCACGGAAACGCGTGCTCATCGAATATTTCGCGATCTTGACAGGCTTGCCCGTGGACACGAACATTTGCGCCGGTTGCCCGATGTCTCGATGTTGAGTGGCAACGGGGCGGCCCATGGCGACCGTCATCCGCGATGTCAGCGGCAGCGAATTGCGCCTGTTCGGCGAGATCGTCGCGCGCCTGGAACGGCTCGGCGCGGAAACTGATGCCCGCGCCGTCATCTTCAACGACGTGATCCGCCTATTGCGCGGCGATTTCGGCGCGTCCTACGTCTGGAATGCGCGCAAGAATTTGTTCGACGAAGCCGTCAGCTTCAACATGGCGCCGAGCAATCTTCGCCGCTACGAAGAATGGTACCAGTTTCGCGATCCGATGACGTTTGAGCTGCGGGCGCGCCGGCGCGCGACCTTGATCGACGAGGTCATTCCCCGCGGCGAGCTGGTGCGCACCGAGTTCTACAATGACTTTCTGGCGCGCGACGGTTTGCACCACGGCGTCAATATGTTCATCTTCGACGGCGACCGCGACCTCGGCGATTTTCGTATTTGGCGGGCGAAGGGCCGTCCGGAATTTTGTACGCGCGATCTCGATCTGCTCGATGCGCTTGAGCCGCATCTGCGGCGCGCGTTGCTGAGTGGCGGGGGAGCTGGCGCATTGACGCCGCGCGAAAGTGAGATTGCCGCCCTGGTTGCCCGCGGCTGCACGGACCGCGACATCGCGCGCATCCTTGGCATCGGCTTCGGCACGGTGCGCACCCACATCACCAAGGCGATGAGCAAGACCGGCTGCGCCAACCGCGCTGAGCTCGCGGCGGCGATCGCGCGCCGGTGGTGAACTTTCGTCCGTCAGCCGACCGCCGGCGGTTCGACGTCCCAGCGCGCATTGCCGCTGTGGGTGACGGCGCCGAGATGCGCCGAGCCGACTTGCGCTGCGTATTTCTCCAGCGCGCCGGCAAGCGGGACGTCGCGCGGGCACGGCTTCCAGGCGGCGCGGCGGTGCGCCAGCTCGGCATCCTCGAGCAGCACATCGAGCCGGCGCGCCGCGGCGTCGATGCGCACGCGGTCGCCGTCGCGCAACAGCGCGATCGGTCCGCCGGCGGCGGCCTCGGGCGAGAGATAGCCGACGCATAGTCCACGCGTAGCGCCGGAGAAGCGGCCGTCGGTGATCAGCGCGACCCGTTCACCCATTCCCTGGCCGTAGATCACGGCGGTCGGGCCGAGCATTTCGCGCATGCCGGGACCGCCCTTCGGACCTTCGTTGCGAATGACCAGCACGTCGCCGGCGGAATAGCCGCGGGCGCGGATGACCGCCATGCACGCTTCTTCGCTTTCAAACACGCGCGCCGGGCCCTCGTGCACCAGCGAGCGCAGCCCGGCGATCTTGATCAGTGCGCCATCGGGGGCGAGATTGCCTTTGAGCACGACAACGCCGCCGGTCGGCGAGATCGGATCGGCCGGGGAGCGGATCACGGCGCCGTCGGGGAGGGGGGCACGCGCACAGGCTTGTTCGAGCGTTGCCCCGCCGGCGGTGAGCGCCGTGCCGTCAAGGTGGCCGCTTGCCATCAGTGCTTTGGCGATCATCGGTACGCCGCCGACGGCGTGCACATCCTGCGCATGATAATCGCCGCCAGGCCGCAGATTACCGATCAGCGGCGTGCGCTCGAACACCGCCGCCACGTCGTCGAGCGTGAAGCGGATGCCGGCTTCGTGCGCGATCGCCGGAATATGCAACGCAGCGTTGGTCGAGCCGCCGGTCGCGGCGACGATCGCGCAAGCATTGTCCAGGCTCGCGCGCGTGACGAGATCGCGCGGCAGCGGGCCATCGGCTTGCAGAAGCCGCATGACGAGCTCTCCGGCGCTGCGCGCTACTGCCGCACGTTCTTCGTAGACCGCCGGGATCATGGACGAACCGAGTGGCGCCAGCCCAAGCAGTTCCGACACCATGCCCATGGTGTTGGCGGTGAATTGGCCGGGGCAGGCGCCCAAGGTCGGCATCGCCGCGCGCTCGATCGCATCGAGCTCCTCCGCTGCGATGGCGCCGGTCATCACCGCGCCGGCGGCTTCATAGGCGGTCAGCACCGAGACTGGCTTGCCGTAGAGCGTGCCGGTCAGCGTCGCGCCGCCGAAGATGAACACCGACGGGACATTGCAGCGGACCATGGCCATCATGATGCCGGGCAGATTCTTGTCGCAGCCGCCGAAGCCGATCAGGCCGTCATAGGCATGGGCGCGCATCACCAGCTCGATCGAATCGGCGATCACCTCGCGCGACACCAGCGAGCATTTCATGCCCTGGTGGTTCATGCTGATGCCGTCGGAGACGGAAATGGTCGTGAACGCGCGCGGCGTGCCGCCGCCGGCGACCACGCCTTCCTGCGCGTGTGCCGCCTGTTCGGCGAGCGTGCCGTTGCAGGGCGTCGTATCGCCGGCGGTGGTGACGACGCCGATGAAGGGCCGCGCGATGGCCCATCGTCGAGCCCCATGCCGCGCATGAAGGCCCGGTGCGGCGCGCGGTCGATGCCATCAGTGGTAATGCGCGAACGCAACGGCAGGATAGGCACGCTTGGCCTCATGAATGTAGGAGAGAGGGGATGCAACTTCCCGCATTGTTGCGGGCTTTTTGCGGCTGGTCCACATTTATGCCGATATCGCCGCACGAACGGAGACGATACACTCGTCGGCCGCGACGGCATTGAAAAGCCGCAGCAACACAGCGAATACCGTAGAGGGTGCGGCGATGCCGAAACTTCATGATCTTGGAGTGGCGGAGGCGGCGAAAGCGATCCGTACCGGCGAGACAACGGCCGAAGCGCTGGCCGATGCGCTGCTGGCGCGCGCGGCGGAGCGGGCAAGCCTCAATTCCTTCATCGCGCTCGAGCCGGACAAAGTCCGCGCCGCGGCCCGGGAAGCCGACCGGAAGCGGGCAGCAAGCGCGTCAGTCGGCCCGCTGCACGGCGTGCCGCTTGCGCTGAAGGACAATCTCAATACCGCCGACTATGCGACCACCGGCGGCACGCCGGGCCTCTCCAGCAATCGCCCGAAGCGCAACGCCGTGATCGTGCAGGCTCTGCTCGACGCCGGCGCCATCGTGCTCGGCAAATGCAATCTGCATGAACTGGCCTACGGTATCACCAACAACAACGCCGCGTTCGGCCCGGCGCGCAATCCCTACGCACCGGACCGCATTCCGGGGGCTTCGAGCGGCGGCACCGGCGTTGCGGTGGCGGCACGGCTTGCGCCCGGCGGCATCGGCTCGGACACCGGCGGATCAGTGCGCATCCCGGCGGCGCTGTGCGGCATCGTCGGTCTTCGCCCGACCACCGGACGCTGGTCGCAGGCCGGTATCGTCCCGATCTCGCACACGCGCGATACCGCCGGCCCCATGACACGCAGCGTCGCCGACTGTGTGCTGATTGACGGCGTCGTGACCGGCGGGCCGCTCGAGGTTGCGCCGGCCTCTTTGAAGGGGCTCCGGGTCGGCGTACCGCGCCAGCACTTCTGGGACAATCTCGACCCCGAACTAGGCGAGATCTGCGAGAGCGCGCTGCAGCGGCTTTCGCAGGCGGGCGTCACACTGATTGACGTCAATATGAGCGAGGAAGCGAAGCTCGACGCCGAGGCCGGATTCCCGATCGCCCTTTACGAGACGGTCACCGGCCTCAACCAATATCTGAAGGATCACGGTGCAGGCGTTGATTACGCGGGTCTTGTCGCCAAGGTCGCGAGCCCGGATGTGAAAGGCATCCTGCAGAGCCTCATTGGCCCCGGCGCCATCACGGAGGACGCATATCGGAAAGCGCTGCCGCTGCATTCGGTGCTGCGCGACACCTATCGCCGTCATTTCCGCGAATACGGCATTGCGGCCATCATCTTCCCGACCACGCCGGCGCCCGCCGTCAAGATCGGCGAAGACGAGACCTTCATCCTCAATGGCCAAGCCGTGCCAACCTTCCCGACCTTCATCCGCAATACCAGTCCCGGCAGCGTCGGCGGGATTCCCGGCATCAGCTTGCCGGCCGGAATGACCAAAGCCGGCCTGCCGGTGGGCATCGAGCTCTCTGCAGCGCCCGGGAGCGACCATGAAATGCTCGCCATCGCCGCCGCGATCGAGCCTCTGTTGCCCAAATTGCCCGCGCCGCCGGAGCGCGCCTAGGTCTCTTGGTAGTAACTTGAGAACACGAGGGAGACGTCCACATGAGCATTCGGAAGCAAGGACTGACGCGGCGAACGCTTCTCGGCGCCACCGCGGGCGGCGTGGCGTTCGGCGCCCTGCCGGGGCTCATCCGCCCAGCGGCCGCCGCCGATGAATTCAAGATCGGGCTGTTCATCGCGCTCAGCGGCCCGGCATCGCTGTTCGGGCCGACGCAAAAAGCGAGCGCCGAGCTCGCCACCGAAGAGATCAACAAGGCCGGCGGCATTCTCGGCCGCCAGATCAGGCTCATCCCGACCGATGCCGGCGGCCCACCCGCCGAATCCACCAAGTCGGCTATCCGCCTCATGCTCGACGAAAAAGTCGACATGCTGGTGGGGTCGCACGACAGCGCGACGCGCGAGGCCTTGGTCGCCACCATCAAGGGCAAGGTGCCTTACATCTACACGCCGGTCTACGAAGGCGGCGAATGCGCCTTCAACACCTATGTGATCGCCGACACGCCGGAGCAGCAGATCAGGCCGTCGGTCGCCTTCATGATGAAGGACCGCGGCGCCAAGTCGGTTTATCTGATCGGCGACGACTATGTCTGGCCGCGCAAGTGCAACGAGCAGGCAAAGAAATACATCGCCGACAATGGCGGCAAGGTGGTCGCCGAGGAATACGTGCCGTTCGGCGCGCCCAACAAATTCGAAGAGATCGTCACCCGCATCAAGTCGGCCAAGCCCGACATGGTGTTGATCACGCTCGTCGGCGCCGACAACGTCAACTTCAACCGCACCTTCGCCGGCTTCGGTCTCGACAAGGACATCGCGCGATTGTCGCTCTTGCTGGAAGAGAACACGCTGCTCGGCATCGGCCCTGATTCCAGCAACAATCTGTTCTCCTCGATGTCCTACTATGCCAATGCGCCGGGCGAGGCGAACAAGAAGTTCAAGGCGGCCTATTTCGCCAAGTTCGGCGACAAGGCGCCGCAGCTCGGTCTGATTGGCGCCGATTGCTATGGCGGTATCTATTGCGCGCATGCGCTGGCCACCAAGGCGGGCGGCACCGACGCCAAGAAGTGCATGGCCGCCTCTGAGGGGTTGAGCTTCCCGACCGCGGCGGGATCGGTTGCCATGCGCGGCCGCCACGTCGACAAGACGATGTATCTTGCCACCTGCAAGGGCACCGAATTCGATATCATCAAGACCTTTGCGGACATAAAGAGCGGCGACGAGTGCAAGGCCTAGTGCGAGACGCGGCCGCGACACTCGGCGGCTAGGAGACGTCGCAGATGGATCCGCTGATCGTCACGCAGCGGAACAGAGGCTTATGCTTTGTCAAATAATCCATATATTTCAACGACCTAAGGCCGAAAGCGATTTGGCCGCCGCGCTTCGGGGTGACGCCTGGGGTAACTGGAAACAAAAAAGCCACGGCCGAAGCCGTGATGTCCTCGGCGAGGGACCATGTGAGATCGTCGAGACCGATCGGGGAGGAGTGATCGGGCCTTAGGTGGACAACTCGTCGGGCAACGCCTTCGCGTCCTTCAGATAAGCGGGTGATGGCCGGTAGTTTGGCGGCCGCTGCGCTATTTTTGGCGAGGTGCTTGTCCTGCAATCTGCGGCCCGAAGGAGGGTATCGCGGGCCCACTTTGTGGCCGTGGCCGCTATACCGCGAAGGAAAGCGTTGGTGAGCGAGGACTCCGCCGAAACCCCGCTATCGTGCCCCGAGCTGGGTTCAGGGCCCTGTTTTTCGCGGGGTCAAACAGCGGCAACCAGCTTCGACGCGGGTTTCCACGTCGTCGGTAAGGTTCAGGGCGGTCGCGGCTGATTGCGGTTACGTTGAAAAGAGGCGTCGCCGAAAGCATGGTCCCCTTTTCGGGAAATCATTCGGGCATAAGGCAATGAAGATCACGATCCTGTCTTCGGCGGACGTCGCCGATTGGTATGCCGCCACTCTGCTATGTCCACCGTCAGCACTCGTGGGACAAATTAGGCAGATTGAAGAAGGGAGTGTTTCTGGCTCATCGTAGCGTTCACAGGAGCGAAGATGAGACAGCATTCCAATTTGGCGAAGGATCCGGCCG